>Ga0224503_10000343_pt1 | contig 13853 bp, 14 predicted proteins | sample SF_Oct11_sed_USG_2_FD_169106 | JGI IMG/M metagenome (GOLD analysis project Ga0224503, IMG submission 169106) | Sediment microbial communities from San Francisco Bay, California, United States - SF_Oct11_sed_USGS_21 | ecosystem: Environmental > Aquatic > Marine > Sediment | place: USA...
GTTCTCCGACGAACTCAGCGAGTACGCACTGATCAAGCCAGAGTTCCTGCAGTGCTGCATAGAAATCAATACGCCGCCCGTCGAGACAGCCGCTGATCTCGAACCGGCGCTGAACTCGGTCCTCGCGCACATCGATGCCCATGCACGACCGTTGGGCCTCCGGCTGGCGGCGGCTGGCACACATCCCTTCGACCGCAAGCCAGCGATCGTAACGCCGTCCGAACGATACCTGCGGCTTGCGGACGAACGCTCGGGCGCCCCGGCCATCCATCCGGTTACCTTCGCCACGCACGTTCACGTCGCTTGTCGTGACGGCGACTCGGCGATCCGCGCAATGCGCCGGATAGCGCCTTGCCTGCCCGCCCTGCTCGCGATCGGAGCGAACTCACCATACTGGCACGGCATCGACACGGGCTACGCATGCTTCCGCCAGCGTCTGCTGGCGTCCAACCCGACCTACGGTTTGCCGCCTTACTTCGAATCGTGGGAGCACTTCTGCCGTATGGTCGAAGCCGGCATACGCTCTCGGACGATAGAGTCGTTTCGCGACCTGCACTGGGATATCCGCCCTCACGGTGACCTGGGCACGCTCGAGATTCGTGTCCTCGACGCCCAGGTCGATGCGCAGCGCATTGCACAGATCGCGTCACTGGTGAGGGCGCTGGTCGTCGTCGCTGCCGATCAGCAGTTGCCGGACTCGGCGTTCCCTGCACGGCTCCCGCACTGGATGGAAATCGACAATCATTTCCGTGCCTGCAAATCCGGTCTCGACGCTCAAGCGATCGTCTCCGGGGACGGCGATACCGCGCCGATGATGCAGATCGTCGAGCAGCTGTTCGACCTTGCACGACGCCAGTGCGAGAACCTCGGCGACCATGCACAGCTGGCTGCCCTGGAACGCTCGCTGACCAGCCGCAACGGGGCCGAACTCCAACGCGGCGCATGGAGACGACAGCACTCGTGCAAGGCTGTCGCACGCTTCCTGGTCGACAATATCGGCGTAACACCCTGGGCTGAGAACAGGCAGGCCATCTAAAAGACGGCCGCGCTTGCGCCGATGTATTGTCTGCGTGTCGTCATCGAGATAAATGCTTATTGTTATTCTGATTCAGGCTGGAAGAATACCAAGATCAGGGGAAATGACGACGCATCGTTTACCCGCCTGTAATTGTGGTTTTTGAGCCACGTAAATCTGACCGAGATTGGCGCCTCTCAGACTGTGGATCGTGCTATTGCTTACCTGAATTAGATCGCATATCCTCACGAAATCTATAGGCTTTTGCCAACCTCTGGTGGGGGATCCAATGACTACCAAAACTATCGCTCGTGGCATCATTACCCTGATCGCCACAACCATCGCCATGCCCGTCTTCGCTCAGCAGCAACCGGACGTGGAAATCTTCGAAGAGATACTCGTTACGGCGACCAAGCGTGAACAGACGCTCCAGGAAGTCCCGGTAGCGGTTTCAGTTGTCTCGGCGGACGTCATGAACGAAGCGCAGGTGCTGGACATCAAGGACCTGCAGTTCCTCGTGCCGTCGCTGCGCGTCAGTCAGCTGCAGTCGAGCGCCAACGCCACATTCCTGATCCGTGGCTTCGGCAACGGTGCAAACAACGCCGGCGTCGAACCCTCTGTGGGCGTCTTCGTAGACGGCGTCTACCGGTCACGCTCGGCAGCCAGCCTCGCCGACTTCCCGAATCTCGAGCGCATCGAGGTCATCAAGGGGCCGCAAAGCACGCTGTTCGGTAAGAACGCGTCTGCCGGCGTCATCAACGTCGTGACGGCGAAACCGGATCTCGACGGGTACTCCGGGTCCGCGTCGTTGACTTATGGCGACTACGATCAGATCATCGTGAAGGGCGATGTCAGCGGCCCGCTGTCCGACACCTTCGGCTGGAGCCTGTCCGGTAACTACAACCAGCGCGAAGGCTATTTCACCAACCTGGAAACGGGCACCGATTTCAACGAGCTCAATCGCTACGGAGTTCGCGGCCAGCTGTTGTGGGCGCCTTCGGACACGTTCGAAGCTCGTTTCATCGCCGATTACGACAAGATCGACGAGAACTGTTGCGGCGTGGCGAATCTCGCTGTCGGCGTCGCAGATTTTGGTATCCGCCTGGGCGCCGGCGGTGACTATCTCGCCCAAGAACCGTTCTCCTATAACGGTCTCTTCAATTTCGATGCGGTTAACGAGATCGAAAACAGCGGCGTATCGCTGCAATTCGATTGGGATCTGAGCGATGCTGTCATGCTGACGTCGATCACGGCATTCCGAGACCTGGAGCGCTTCGACAATTCTGACGGCGACTTCACGACGGCCGCACTCCTGAACCCAATTGCGGCAAACCTCACCGATACGACGCTCGAAACCTTCACCCAGGAATTCAGGCTGTCCGGCTCCACTGAAAAGATGGACTGGCTGGTCGGCGCATTCTGGTTCGACGAGGACGTCGAGCAGAACAGCGGCGTGCTGTTCGATTCGGGCGCACGGCCCTACGTCGACGCGATGACCAAACTGGCCGGTGTTCCGTCAGGCGCCTATACCCTGCAGGACGCCGCCAATCCGGCCGTGCCCTCGCCGGTGCTCCTGCTCGAACAGACGATTGCCGGCTTCGGCCTCGTACCTGGCCTCGGTGAAAGCCTGGGTGTCGGTCCCATCGGCCCCGGCAGCTTCCTCGCGACCGGCCAGGGTACGATCGAGACCGGCACGCTGACCAACGAGGCACTCTCGCTGTTTGCGCAGGTCGATTTTGCCCTGACGGACCGCGCGACCGTTACGCTCGGCATCAACTACACCGAGGACGAGAAGAACGTTGCCGTCAGCACAGTGAACGACAACGTGTTCTCCCATGTCGATCTCGTTTCGGATATCGGTGAGCCGCTGATCTTTGGCGCCACGCTGAACAGCCTGATCAACGACGGCACCTGCGGTCTCATAGGACTGCCAGCCTGCCAGGCCGCTGCGCTGGATGTTGCTCAGCAATTCGGGGGCGCACCGTGCGTCACCGGTGCGCCCGACGAAATCTGCAACCCGTTCCTGCCCCTGCAGGCGGTGCAGATCCTGCCGCCCTTCGCCGCTTTCCCGAACGCGGTCGAGCCGGGCACCTCGAAGGATGACCAGACGACGTGGACCGCACGCTTTGCCTACGACATCACCGACCAGCTGAATGGCTATCTCAGCGCCGGCACCGGCTTCAAGGCCACGTCCTGGAACCTGTCCCGCGACTCCCTGCCGTTCGACGCCCAGACGCTCATTGACGCGGACCTCGGCGTGCCGAACCTGCAGTCCGGTACGCGCTTCGCCGCACCCGAGGACTCCACGATTTACGAAGCGGGCATCAAGGGCGCCTTCGATAACTGGTCATTCAACCTGGCCATCTTCGACCAGGAAATCGAGGGCTTCCAGGAGAACGTTTTCCAGGGCACGGGCTTCGTCCTGGTCAATGCGGGCAAGCAATCGACCACGGGCGTGGAGCTCGACGTGCTGTGGGCGCTGACCGACAACTTCGACTGGTTCATTGCGGGCACCTTCATGGATCCGGTCTACGACGACTACCAGAACGCACCGGGCGTGGGCGGTCCGACGGACCTGAGTGGCACCAAGGTTCCCGGTGTCAGCGAGACCAGCATCAATACCTGGGCGCGCTGGTCGTTCGATATCGGTGCGACTATGTCCGGCTTCGTGCGCGCCGAGTACTACTACGAGAGTAAAGTACAGGTCATCTCGAACGTACCCGAAGACGTTGCGTCGCGCGAGGTCGGCATGATCAACGCGAGTGCCGGCTTGCGCTGGGACAACGGTTTCGAAGTGATGCTTTGGGGACGCAACCTGAACGACGACGAGTTCCTGCAGAGCGCATTCCCGACGACGTTCCAGAACCTGGCGCAGCCGTTCAGCTACAGCGGCTATCCGAACCAGCCGCGTACCTGGGGCATCACGTTGCGCAAGTACTTCGACTGATCGTCCACCACCAGTGGCAGTCGAAACGGGCCCTCATCGAGGGCCCGTTTTTTTTGGTTCATAATAGTGCTTCACCATGACGGACTTCGATCTCACACCGGTCAGTACCGAAGCGCCGATGGAGCCGGTGCTCCGCAAGGGCATCGGCCTGTGCCTGTCCGGCGGCGGCTACCGTGCCATGCTATTCCACCTCGGCGTCGTCTGGCGGCTCGCCGAACTCGGCTACCTGGGCACCGAGCATCGCTGGGGCAAGCACGGCGAACTCGGTTCGCTGCAGCGCGTCTCGTCCGTGTCCGGCGGATCGATCACCGCCGGCGTGCTCGGCCTTGCCTGGAACAAGCTGGACGTGGATTCCCCTGGCGTGTCAGAAAGATTCCGCGAGTATGTCGCCGAACCCATCCAGGCATTCGCGAGCCGCTCGACGGTGACGATACTGTCAGGATTGCCGGCCATCATATTCAGCACGGTCAACAAGCGTGTCGTGCGAATCTACCGCAAGCGCCTGTTCGACGATTTGACGCTGCAGAATTTGCCGGAGACGCCGGATTTCGTTTTCAACACCACCAACCTGCAGTCCGGCGCGCTCTGGAGTTTTTCCAAACGTGCGGCTCGGGACTGGCGCGTGGGTCGTATAGAGGAACCGACCGATACGATAGCGAAAGTCGTGGGGGCATCTTCGGCATTCCCGCCATTCCTGTCGCCGGCACGGTTCAAATATCGCGATGAGGAATTTACGCCCGGCAGCGGCGACGGGCTACAGGGCCCGCCGTTTACTACGCGGCCACTTCTGACCGACGGCGGCGTCTACGACAACCTCGGGCTCGAAACCGTGTTCAAGAACTACAAGACCGTCATCTGCTCCGACGCCGGCAGCGACCTGCCCGCGAAGAAGCGGGTCTCCGGTGACTGGATCCTGCAGACTTATCGCGTGGTCAGGACGATGAACAACCAGGTCCGCAGCCTGCGCAAGCGTATCCTCCTGACCTCCTTCGTCGAACATGAGCGTCACGGCACCTACTGGAGCATGCGAACCGACGTTCGAAAGTACCCGGCAAAGGACCGGCTGCCCTGCCCCTTTGGCCGGACCCAGGAACTCGCGAGCATCCGGACCGATCTCGAGGCCAAGGACACGGTGACGCAACGACGCCTCATCAACTGGGGTTATGCGCTCTGCGACGCCGGTATTCGAAGCTGGGTCGAAGACGATTTGCCGCCGCCGCAGGATTTCCCATATCCCTACGAGGGCGTCTGAGCGCCGTGGTCATTGACCAGCCACAGATTTTCTTCACGGCGCTCGTGCTAGTGCCGATCGCATACGCGGCAACGAACGTCGACAACCTGCTCATCATGGCGGCCCTCGGCGCCAATGCGAACAACCGCGGCAACCTGGTCGGCGGTTTCCTCGCAGCCAGTTTCGGCGTGCTGATCATCGCGTCGCTGGCGACTTTCATCGAGCGCGTCGTGCCGCCCGAAGTTCTCGGTTACCTTGGCTTCGTGCCGCTCAGCATCGGCCTTTACCTGCTCTTGTTCACCCGAACGCAGGCGGAAGGACCGGCCTCCGGTTCAGCGGCGTGGCCCGCCGTCGCCGGACTGCTGTTTGCCAACAGCGGCGACACCATCTTCGCGGTCGGCCCCTTATTCGCAGAGAGTGGCAGCAATGCGCGCCTCGGCCTTGCCGTCGGCTTCGTCCTGATTGCGGCCGTGTGGCTGTTCCTGATACTCACTATCTCGCAACGAGTTGCCCGTTCGGAGACACTCAGAAGGCTGGGTCCCCGGCTGGCGCCCTGGATGATGATCCTCGTCGGCCTCTACATACTGTCCGACAGCGCCACGGACATGGTCTAGCGCCCTGGAGAAGGGTCATTCCATGTAGACGGCGACAAAGCGCATCGTGACCTCGCCGCTTGCGTTCTCGATGGCAAGGTCCTCGCCCGATATCGAGTAGCGCTGCGCGTTTTCGAGCGCCTGCAGGAAGGCGGATTCCTGCTCCATGACGTCCTGGCACATGCGACGGGTGCTCGCGATAGGCCCTACCGACAGCCCGTCGCCCGTTACGGTCATTGAACCCGTGAACTGGTTGCAGCCTGCGTAACCGCCGACCTGGTCCGCGCCCCTGAGGATCATGTGCAGCTCCTTGCCCTCGCCCGGGCTCACAGCCGCGCCGTTCAGCTCGATCAGCTTCCAGTAGGTGTTCGTTAGCGTCACGTCAGGTTTGATGTTCTCTGCCGCCGGAGCGGCTGCCGTGGGCGTTTCCGCGACGCCCGCCTCGTCCGGTGCACATCCGGCTGCGCCGAGCAATATGACCAGAACAGACATCCAGGTAATTTTTTTCATTGGCAGATTCCCAATCAATTAACACCAACCACGTAGAACGCATGCCGGCAGTCATCGGGGTCAACACGGTCAGCGTGTATCGATGAACACATCGCCGCTGCGGGCATCCACGATCCACAGCGCGCGCTCGCCGGACTCCTTCGACTTGCCAGCGTGCAATACGTATGTGTGACCGAGAATCAGCTCGCCGCTTGCCCTCGCCTGTTCCGTGTTTACGAGGACCGGACGAATGGTAATCCCGATACTCGCGTCGTCTCGCTCGCGGAGCGTGTACTTGCCGGGCACCAGCAGGATCGTCCCGTAGTCCGACCGGGCCAGGGTACGCTCGCGAACGGTCACGTCCCTGACATCGTCACCGAGATTCAGCGTGACGATCGCCATGTTCGGTCTGTCAGGCCCGACCCAGGTCCTGTAGACGTTATCCCCTCTCTCCGCGCAGGCGGACAGCAGTAATATCAGCAACACGATTGCGGCGTAAAAGGTCTTCATGGTCGCCATTATAGGCTTTCCGGGCAGTGGCGGAATGACCTCGAAAGCCGGAAGGCTGACGGAATCGGACAATACCCTCGCTAACGCACTCAATAAGCTACCTGCATGATGAATCCCATCACGAGGTAAGCACGATGAGCAGAATCGCATCCGTTGTAGGTTCCAAGGCAGGCTGGTTCGTGTTGCGGGAAACGCCGTTACCGGGCCCGTGGAGCTGGTTCGTGACAAAGACTTTCGAGGAGGCCATGCGGCGCCTGGACGGTTATGAGGTCGTAGCGGTCGATGCACCGTTGAGTCTTGCGGAGTATCCGGCGCTATCGGACGATAACGCGACCGGAATTCGTGATCGCTACCGGCGTCCTGAAGAGAAGATCCGCGAAGTGCATGAATTCATGCGGGTCAATCCCGGGACCGGCCATTTCCTGTACGAGGTACATCCGCATCTCAGTTTCCTCGAGCTGCGCGGCGGAATAACGGAGCCAGCACGCAACGGCCGCAAGCCACGCTTTCGTGACCAGTTGAGCTACCTGTGCGACGTCTACCCGTCGGAGGCCCTGTACCAGGCGCTGACGGCGTTCCGGCATGCAGAGGCATCGCGGCACGATGTCCTCGACGCGTTCGCGATGCTCTGGTCCGCAAAGCGTATCGCCACGAGCCGTGCAGAAAGGTTGCCGAGCATGCCCGTCTACGACGCGCGCGGGTTCGACATGGCCATCTGGTATTGATCGGCACCACCTGCCGGCGCGGCGTATAATCGCGAACTTTACCGCCGGGGAGTCCGCGCCATGTCCTTTCGATACGCAGTCGCCGCAATTGCCCTCGTCTTCGGGGGACCCGTGCTCGCCGACACGATCGCCGTCATCGGTACAGGCGACGTGGGCGGCGCGCTCGGTCCGGAATTTGCCGGGCAGGGTCATACGATCGTTTACGGCTCGCGTGATCCGGGCCGCAGCAAGGTAATCGAACTGGTCGACAGGACCGGCGAACTCGCCTCCGCCACGACCCCGGCCGAAGCTGCGGCTCAGGCGGACATTGTGGTTCTCGCGGTACCCGGCTTGCTGGTCGAGGAGATCACGAAGAGTCTCGGCGACCTGTCGGGCAAGATCATCATCGATCCTACCAATCCGCTGGAGCGGCGCATGAACCGCCTCGAACACGCAGTCGATACATCCAACGCGGAAATCATCCAGGCGGCCGCCCCCGGCGCCTATGTCGTCAAAGCATTCAATACGCTCAACTGGAAAACGATGGTGGATCCTGCGTCCGCCGGCGGTCCGGTGTCGATCCCTCTCGTGGGCGATAATGGCCGCGCAAAAGACAAAGTGGCCGAACTCGTCACCGGTATGGGCCTCGAACCGATTGACGTCGGCCCGCTGCGCGATGCTCGCTGGGTGGAAGGCATGTTGATTCTCTGGATCAATAATCGCTTCGGCGGCAAGCGTCCCTCGTTCGACTATCACCTGCGCGCAAATTAGCTCGCTGTAACCATTCGCCTCGGCGCCGCCTATAAGTACGGGACAGGCGAAGGAATCCGGATACCATGACATCGAAATTCGCGGGCCGCGCGGCACTCACCGCCCTGTTCCTGGCCATCGCACTGCCTGCCGGCGCGGAAACCGCGCAGGACGGTTACGAGGCGCTGTTCGAGCAGGCGCTCGAGTCGGTCGCGTGGGACGCCCATGAACGCTGGGCATTCACCGAGGCCGCGTCGGGAAGCGATGGCGACTTCGTGGGCCGTTACGATCCGCGCCTGCCGGAGGAAGAACGCTGGACCTTGTTATCAATCGGCGGCCGCGACCCTACAGAAGATGAGTCGCGGCAATATGCAGAACGCAAGCGCAGCGAGCAACATGGCGACAATCACGAAGACGACGGCGAGATCGACAGGATGGTCGACCCGGGTTCGCTGCAACTGGTCGAGGAGACCGCTGACTACTGGCTGCTCAGGTTTGCTCCGACGGATGACGACGGCGACGACGAGATGGGCCGCAAGGTGCTGGAGCGAATGGACGGCACGGTGAAGATCATCAAGGACGGGCATTACCTCGAATACATCGACATCCGCAACACGAAGCCGATACGGCCAAAGGTCGGCGTCAAGATGAAAAAATTCCTGACACGGATTACCTTCGGACCCGCCGTCGAGGGCGGCCCCATCGTTATGAAGTCGATGGACGTTGCCATCAAGCTGAGCGCATTTCTCCTGGTCCGCGTCGACGAGACGGAATCGGTGACGTTTTCCGATTTCGAGTTCGCAGCAGACGCCGGCTGATCAGCGCGTAACCTTAAGATTCGAGAAGCCCATGCCGTCGGGTTCCTTGCCGGCGCGCAGCGTGCGAACGATGCTCCCGCTCCGGAGGTCGATCTCGGTTATTACGTCCGCGTTCGCGTGCGCGACCCAGGCACGGTCGCCCTCGGAATCGACGATTACGCCGATGGGCACCGAACTGTTGCCGAAGCGGTCGCCGAACAGGCGCTCCTCGACGTCCATGCTTTCGAGGTCGAACGCGACGATTCGAAGCTCTTCGAAGGTATGCGCGTCGTAAATAGCGAGGTCGCCCGCCCTCGCCCGCGTGACCAGCACCTGGCCTTTGGGCGTCGCCGTCGCGCGTATCGGGAAGCCCTCCGAGGAAATCTCGCCTGCCTTCTGCAGTGTGCCGGCATCGAGAATCGTAATCGTGTCGGCAGCACGGTTCGTTACCCAGATATGCTTGCCGGATGCAGACACCGCGATACCCTCTGCGCCGTCGCCCGTGGCGATATTCGACTCGCGGGCTCCCTTCCCAAGATCGAGAACGGTGATCGATCCGGAGCCGATGTTTGCCGTGTAGGCACGCCCCCGCGCGGGGTCCAGCGCAACCATGTGGGAAACTTCCTGGTCCGTGCCGATCGAGAGCGTGACCTTCCTGCTGGCGACATCGACGAGGATCAGCGCCTTGTTCGCTTCGGCCGTTATGGCGGCCTGCTCTCCGTCCAGCCATTCGACGCCGTGCGGCCTGCGGTAGTCGCCCAGGTCGATGGTGCTGACGACCGTTGCAGAGGCGATATCAATGAGCGTCAGGCTGTTGCCGCCGCGCTCGCGAGTCCCGTAATTGGTGACTAGCGCAAAGCGGCCGTCCGGCGAAATACCGATCTCGTGGGGGCCCTCGCCAGTCGGCAGCGTTGCGACCACCTCACCCTGCTCCAGATCGATCAGCGACACCGTGGCTTCCGCCTTGTTGGCAACGGCGAGCGTGGCAGCGTGTGGCGCGCCGCCGGGAACAAGCAAGAGTAACGCAACCAGCACGGCGCAGGATGACCCGGTCGGGTCGAAACGGGCGGGCAATTTCATGGGGCCTCCTAGGTATTGAGGCCTATCGTAACAGGCGAGGCCCGGAAATCCCGTTAGTTAACCACGACCGAACGAACTACCTCGTTAGAGAAGTCGCTCTCTGTGCCTGCCGAGTTGAAAGCCGTCGCCGCGAAGTAATAAGTCGCCGGTCGCAAACTGTCCAGCACGTAGGCGGTGAGCCCGACGTTTTCGATCCTCAACTGTTGCTCGTAGTTGCCGGGTTCCGTACCCCAGTAGATCACGTAGCCCGCAAGGTCGCCGGCATGAGAGCCGTCCGTGTTGGATTGTGGCGGCAACCATTCCAGCGTGACGGCACCCAGTTCATCGCGGCTGACGGCAATCGAGAATGCCGGCAGCGATGCGGCCGCGCTGCCGTCGCTGACCGAGATCACGATGTCGTCGTACGTGCCGACGTCGCCGAACTGCGGGGTCCCTTCGAGTCCGCCCGTGGCAGCGTCGAATGCCGCCCACGCCGGCTTGTTCCGGATAGAAAACGCCAGGGCATCGCCATCGTCATCAGACGATGACGGCGCAAACGTGTATGCCTCGCTCATGACAGCAACATGCTGCGGGTCGCCGCCGATCTGCGGCGCCGTATTGCTGACCGGCGCGACGCCGAGTCCGCCGCCGGCGGGTTCTTCTGACCCCAGGCAACCGCCGAGCAATGCTGCCATGGCAAGAATGCTTGCTAGCTCTCGTGTTCTTGGCTGTCGTAATCCCTGAATTTCCATTCCACAACAATCGGCCAGGCGGTCCGTACGCAGCGGACCGCGTTTCAGTCAGTAATCTTTTCTGCAACCGCGGGGCTGAACGCCGCAACGGCAACGAGTCGGTGATCACGCCCCTGCGCAGCGGCCCAAATTGACCAGTCGACTCACGACTGAACATAAAGCAAGAGCCGTGCCAACTTCGGGATTACGTCGAAAAGCGCACAGGTAAGCGGGTTCGCGACCGCCTCGAACCTCCGACTCGTCAAGCGTTTGTCTCAATAAAGGGACAGTTTGCTGCGAAGCAGCATTATGTAAGCTTTGTAACCGACTGGTCGGAATACGTTTTCTGGCCGTCGCCACCGTGCGACACGGGTGTGCGGCGCCCGTTGCGGTTGCTGGAACCGCGAACACCGCCCAGCCACAAAACGCAAAAAAGCCCCGCAGCGGGGGCTTTCTAAAGTGTCGAAATGGTGCCGAAGAGAAGACTCGAACTTCCGACCCACGCATTACGAATGCGTTGCTCTACCAACTGAGCTACTTCGGCACCGCCATGAGGCACGTTTTGGCGGCGCGCAGTATAGCCGCACGCGCCGGAATGGGAAAGTCCCGCGGGCCCTCGCCCCGCTTCAGCCCTCGCCCCGGATCCGGATCAGCACCTCGATGCTCTCGCTCCTGGTACCTTTGGGCATCAGCGGCAATTCGCTGAACCGAATCTGCTCGTCCGGGATATCGCGAAGTTCACCCGTGTCCACGTTGTAAAAGTGATGGTGCGGACGAGTCGTGGAATCGTAGAACTTGCGCACGGGGTCGACCATCACCTCTTTAACGATGCCGCGCTCGCCGAAGAGATTCAGCGTGTTGTACACGGTGGCTTTGGACACGCTGCTGCCGGCTTCGCGCAGCTGGTCGATGATCTGGTCCGCCGACATGTGTTGCGGCTTTTCCAGAAGTATTTCAGCGACTTCCAAACGTTGCGGTGTGGACAGAATGCCGTACTGCTCGAACAATGCAAGGATGTCGGAACGCGACATGGATGGCCCCCGGGATTCGAATCTGGACTGAGTATAAACCAATTCCTGCCGTGGATAACCACCAGCGGCGATCAACCGGCCAATCCGGTGTTATTGGGCCGATTTCCGGGCTGCACGCAGTCATTCCGCGTGACATGTTGACCCCCGCAAAGGAGGCCAGCGATGTTTGCCAGGGATCACGGCTATTCACTCCTCGAGCTCTTGATGACAATCGCGATCGCCGCGATGATCCTCACGCTCGGCCTGCCCTCGTTCTCCGCGCTCAAGGCCCGCAATGCCCAGCGCGTGGAAGTCAACGCGCTGTTTCACGCCGTCCACCTCGCGCGCAAGGGCTCCATCATGCGCAAACAGGTCGTCTCGCTCTGCCCCACCGCGGACGGCGACTCGTGCAATCCCGGCCGGGACTGGTCCGGCGGCTTCCTGGTATTCGAGAACAGCGACCGCGACGAGCCACCGGAGCTCGATGACGGCGAGATCTTGCTTTACCGGCACCTGGCCAGCCCGTCGGTGAAAATCACCGCAAACAGGCGCGGATTCACGCTCAGAGCGACTTTCCTCAGGGCGACCAACGGCACGCTCGTGGTTTGCGACCGCGCCGGGCGCGTGACGCCGAGGGCGCTTGTCATAAGCTATACGGGACGGCCGCGCGTAGCCGAACGGTCGCCGCGGGGAACGCCGTATTCCTGTGCGGATTAGGTCAAATCGGTGCTGCCGGAAACTACCGCTGGTCGGGCGTGGCCGACCGCTCGTCGGATACCCGGGAGCACCTGGAAATGGCGCTATATATTGCGTGCATGGACAAGCGACAGCAGACCGGCTTCACGCTCTACGAACTCATGATCACTTTGATGGTCATCGCCGTCATATTGAGCTTCGGCATTCCCAACCTGAGGCAATACACGCTGAACAGCCGCATGACCAGCACGGCCAACGACCTCCATGCCGCGTTTCTGATGGCGCGCAGCGAGGCCGCTCATGCGAAAAGCAACGTGACGATCTGCGCGAGCGCGGACCCGATGGGCGCAGCGAATTGCGGCGGCACCTGGGACCAGGGCTACGTCGTATTTATCGACGACGATTTCGACCAGGTGCGGGATCCCGGCGAGGCCGTTCTCCGGGCACATCCGCCCGCCGACTCCGGCGTATTGCTGCGGGTAGCCAACGGTGCGACCTATTTCATGTATGCGCCCAGCGGGCTCGGCCGGCTGGATACGGGCGGCAATCCGGCGGTCTCGCAGGTCGTAATCTGTGACGAACGCGGCAACATCCGGGCCGCGGGCGGCAATTCAGCGGCCCGGCTTTTCGTATCGACGCCGCTCGGCCGCGCCACGATCGTGCGCGACCGGACGCTGATCGACGCCGCATTGACGGCGATGGGAGCCACCTGCCCGTGAGCAGGAAGGCAGACGAGATGCAGGAACCAACAGCTATGTCATTATTGAACGTATCGAAAAAGCAGCAAGGCTTCTCGCTGATCGAGGTGCTGATTGCGCTGATCATAATGTCGGTTGGCATGCTCGGCATCGCAGGGCTGTACGTACAGAGCCTGCAGGCCGGGCGTACTTCAATGTTCCGCCACCAGGCGGTGGCGCTGGCCGGCGACGTCGCGGACCGCATCCGCGCGAACCCCACGGCAGGCATTTCCTATACCGACGCAACCGGTGCAGACAACGGCTGCGTCGCCGCGGGCGTCGACTGCGACGCGGCCGGCATGGCCCTGCACGACGTCTTCCTGTGGAAGCAACAGGCTGGCGACTCGCTGCCGGGTTCGGCACCGACCGGTGGTGGCGACGTGACCATGCAGTTCGACGACACGGTCGTTCCGCCGCTTTACACCATTACCGTGAGCTGGGAAGAGCCGGGTATTACTGATCTCGACACGCCACCCAGCTATGTCGTCACCATCCCGGTCAACCCGTTCTAGGAGCGATTGCAATGCGCACAACAGTCAATCCGTTTGGGGGCCGGCAGCACGGTATCACTCTCGTCGAACTGA
>Ga0224503_10000345_pt1 | contig 13816 bp, 11 predicted proteins | sample SF_Oct11_sed_USG_2_FD_169106 | JGI IMG/M metagenome (GOLD analysis project Ga0224503, IMG submission 169106) | Sediment microbial communities from San Francisco Bay, California, United States - SF_Oct11_sed_USGS_21 | ecosystem: Environmental > Aquatic > Marine > Sediment | place: USA...
CGGAGCCATACTGAAATGGCACATCGAACATCGGGAAGAAATCTGCCGTCGTGGCACGACCGTCCGTCTGGAATGGACGCGCGTCATCACCGTCGGGTTGTACGACTCGTGAAATCTTGTAGCTCGTCGTCTGCCGGAATGCCCTGCTCGCGTCAAACAAAGCCTTGGCATCAAGATAGGCCATTTGTTCGGGCGGCAGGTCCGGGTCCTCATACGGGTCGTCGGGATTCCAGTTGTCGACCTGCACGTGGTATAGCTGGTCGTTCTTATGCTCGATCGGGTTGCCGCTCATGACGTGCTTCACCGTCATGATCGTCATGCAGGCGCCGATACCAATCGCTATGGCCGCAACCATCAGGAAACTCAGCATCGGGTTGGCACGAATACTAAGTGATCCAAGCTTCAGGTAGTAACGAAACATCGCGATCTCCAGCTCAGCCCGCGGCCATCGAGGCAAGATGCAACTCAGGTGCGTTGTCACTAACCTGCCCGTCGCGCACGAAAATATTTCGCCTTGCCCGGTCGGTCAGAGCGAGCTCATGCGTCACCATGATGATCGTCGTGCCCGCATTGTTGATCTTCGTAAGCAGATCGAGAACGCTGTCGGCCATGTTGGAATCCAGATTACCGGTCGGCTCGTCGGCCAACAGAAAGCGCGGCTCGCCGGCTAATGCGCGCGCGATCGCCACACGCTGTTGCTGGCCACCTGAAAGCTGGGCTGGTACGTGATGCAGCCGGGAACCCAGGCCGACCAGCTCTATGGCCTCCTCGATGCGCCGTTTACGTTCATCCGCCTTGAATCCCCGATAGCGCAGCGGCACGTCGACATTGTCAAAGACATCAAGCTCCGGAATCAGGTTGAAGCTCTGGAAAATAAAGCCGATCTTCTCGTTGCGAACGCGTGAGCGTTCCCGGTCGTTGAGCTTGGAGATATCACGACCATCGAGCTCGTAGATGCCGCCACTCAGATCTTCGAGTAATCCCGCAATATTGAGAAAGGTTGTCTTGCCTGATCCGGATGGCCCGGTCACCGATACGAATTCACCTTCTTCAACCGTCAGCGAAAACTCGCGTAAAGCATGTGTCTCAACGGTGTCGGTTCGATACACCTTGGATACGTTTTTCATGTTCAACATAGCCCTGTTCTCCTGAATGGCTAATCAGTTAGCAGGACTGTTTCCGCACTGCGAAACGCGTCCAGGTTGGAAATTACGATGGTATCGCCGGGTTGGAGCCCCGCTACGATTTCAACGGCGCCGAGGCTGCGCGCACCGGTTTCGATACGGCGCTTCTCGGCCATGCCTTTTTCGCTGACAAGGTACGCAATGCGGCCGCCACCGCTGTCGAGAAACTGCCCGCGCTGTACCATCATCACGTCGTTGTGTTCGGCCAGCAGTACGCGCACGGTCAGGCGCTGGTTCTGTCGAAGGTTGCTTGGGGTATCGCCGCTGAAGCGAACGCGGCTGGCCACCTGGTTGCCCACAATCTCGGGCGAAACCGCAACGAGTTGCCCCGGAAAACGATCACCGCCGACAAGCACTTCCGCCGTCATGCCGATCGCGAGATCATCGGCGTAACTTTCCGGAATCTGCGCATCAACCTCGAAGCGCGTGAGATCGACGACCGCCATGACCGGCATATCACGTGCCACTGCCGCCTTCTGGTCAACGAGAAGGTCGCCAACGATGCCGCTGACAGGTGACGTTATCGACAATGCATCGACCTGGCGACGCAGGTCCTCGACGAACAAACCCTGGCGATCGACATCGAATTCGGATGCGCGCAGCTCGAAAGCGAGGCGCTCGTCGAACAGGTCAGCGTCGGCGACTGCATGTTTGTGCGCCAGCTCGGCGTTACGCAAATCGTCCTGCGCCTTTTCAAAATCGATTTGGGGGATGACACCACGGGCATGCGCTTCATCGGCACGCCGTTTTTCGCGATTCGCAGCGACGAGGGCGACATCTGCAAGGTCTGCCGCCTTGCGTTTCTCGAGTGCCAGCTGCCGAGATTCGATCCGCTGCCGTTCGAGTTCCATTTTGCGTTGTTCCAGCGTGGACTCCGCTTGCTGCAACTGGTTTGTAAGCTCAGGGCTGACAACAGTCGCAAGGACCTGGCCTTCCAGTACTCTTTCGCCGGCTTCAGCGAGGAGAGTAATTGTGCCGCTTGCTGTGGCGTACAACGTAGGGCTGACGGCAGCAACGACGCGACCCTGGACGGAAACATCCTGAACAAGGTCGCCACGTGTAACGGTGGCTACTCGGACCCGATCCACAGGAACGCTTACGCTCGCGTTGGCCCACCGTTGTACAGCGGGCGTCACGAACCAGGCAACAGCGATCATCGCGAGAGCAATCGCGCCGATAGTCAGGTGTTTGCGCCTTGGGTCTCGCGGCGCAATGCGAACATCCTGCGCCGATGTGTCTTGAATTTTCAGCTTTCTACGCCCCGGTCGTATTGGTTACTTGCTAATTTGGATGTCCGGGGTGAGGAAAACGTTTGAATGGGCAGGTGGATGCGAATCGGGTCAGGACGACTTACTCGGGCTTATAGACCACCGTTTCACCCAGGTACTGGTCTTTTACGAGGCGGTAGTACTCGTCACGACCCAGATCATAGATCCAAATCGCTGTCTTGCCGCGGCCACCGACGAGGCTACGCCAAGGTTGGGTCAGGACCAGTGAGTCCTGATCATGCAGGTAAGCGACGGCGCCGAAAGACCTGGACTCCGGCAAAGAAAGGCGGCCGCGACGTGTGCCATCCAGGTCGAAGAAAGAATAGCTCTCGAACTGACCGGACGCTGTTGTCATCCTGCAGAGCAGTTGCCGGGGTTCGTCGATCCAGATTGCCCCATCGAGGCCGCAAACAGCAGACAGTTTCTCGAGATATGTCGTCGTTTGCATGTATGCGTCATGCGCGAAAATACGCTCCCCTTGAGCGTCGCCAATGCTGTAGAGAAAACGCGAATCCGACACCGGAATCAGCTGTATCCTGTCGCCAAATTCGTGTTGGGCCAGATCAACATCCACGCGGCCGCTTTCACTCCTGACTTTGGCCCTCAAGCGCAAACGATGATCGTAAACCAGCATCTCTTCGCCCGGCAGGTACACGCCATTCCGCCCGTTGAAAAGAAACCCGGTCTGCCCGGTTGCGATCTCGTACTGCATCAGTCGATAGGATTTTTTTTGATTGACGATGCCGAAGACCGTCAGCAGCAGGTTCTCGTCGCCGTAGGCACTGACCCGTCTTATTGAAACGTCACCCAGATTAGCCTCCACGGAGGTGCTGCCGTCGCGAAGATCGAGGCGACCCAGGTACTGGCCCGACCCAAAAAAGAGATGCCCGCGGAGCTCAGGATGCGACTGCCTCTCGCAACCCGCAAGCTGGCTGAACAATAGCGATGCCGCGACGAGAAAGGACAGGAGGCACGAGATTCGGGTAATCGGCCGCGAAGTTGACAAGGAATTTTCTTTTGATGGGAATTGGTCCAATTTTAGCGGAAAATGACTCAAGCAAATCGTTTTTCGAGGCTCACAAATAATGAAAACTACCGCCGCCGCGCTTGTTCGCCATGCGCTTGAGCAGATTGGAGTCCGCTACACCTTCGGTATCCCGGGTGTGCATAACATCGAGCTTTATGATGAATTGCTCGGCTCCGACTCCATTCAGCCTGTGCTGGTCACCCACGAGGGCTGCGGCGCGTTCATGGCAGATGCCATCAGTCGTGCAACCGATACGATCGGGGTCCTGGCCATCGTCCCGGCGGCCGGTATCACCCACGCAATGAGCGGTGTTGGTGAGGCGTTTCTCGACGGCGTGCCCATGCTTGTTATTTCCGGCGGCGTCCGCACCGATATGAAGCAATCCTTCCAGCTGCATGATGTCGATCAGCAGGCGATCATGCGTCCGCTGACCAAGGCGCAGTACAGAATAGAGCGCTACGAGGATGCGATCCCTGTCGTCTACGAGGCGTACAAGACAGCTGTTTCCGGCGAGCCCGGCCCGGTATTCATTGAGTTGCCGGCAAACCTGCAGCTCCTGACCGGTGAAGTCGACGCGATGGCGACCGCCGACATCACGTTAGAACGCCCTGCCCTCGACGAGGCTTTGATCAAAGACGCCGTCGCGATGCTCGCGTCGGCCGACAAACCCGGGCTGTTTGTTGGCTGGGGTGCCCGCTTCGTCACCGACGACCTTATCCGTATCGCCGAGCATCTCGGCGCGCCCGTCGCTACCACCTTGCAAGGCCTCGGTGCGTTCCCCGGCGATCATCCCTTGCATGCGGGCATGGGCTTCGGGCCCTCGTCCGTGCCCGCTGCGCAGAACGCTTTCAAGGAGTGCGACGTGATGCTCGCCGTCGGCACCCGCTTCGCCGAGATTTGCACTGGCAGCTACGGCGCAGTGCCGCCAGAGAAGCTGATCCATATTGATATCAACCCCGGCGCAATCGGTGCGAATCACACAACACCGATCGGTATTCACGCGGATTCCCGCGATGCCGTGCCTGCGCTTGCGGAGGCCCTGATCGGCGGCACCGAGACCAGGGATGGATCCGCCGTTGAACAGGCGCTCGCGAAGGACAAGGCCGCCTATCGAGATGCCTGGCTGAGACACGATTCGAAGGGACGCGTAAACCCGTGCCGATTTTTTGAAGAATTGCGCTCGCAGCTCCGTGATGATGCGATTGTCGTATGCGACGACGGGAATCATACGTTTCTGACCGCCGAGCTCATGCGCATAAATAAAGGTGGCGAATTTCTCTCTCCAACCGATTTCAACTGCATGGGTTACTGCGTGCCAGCGACCATCGCCGTGAAGATGGCGCTGCCCGAGAAGCAGGTCGTCGGTATTGTCGGGGACGGCGCGTTCCTGATGACCGGGCTCGAGGCCGTGACGGCCGCATCCAATGACATAGGCGCCGTCTGGTTCGTATTCAACGACGGGGAACTTGCGCAGATTGCACAGGCTCAGGAGATGCCCTACCAGCGAACCGCCTGCACGAATATCGGCAAACTCAACTACGAGGCGTTCGCTGCCGCGACCGGTACCGAATACGTGGCGATCGAGAAAGACGCTGACCTGCAAGAAGGGATTGCGAATGCGCTGGCAGCAGCAGCGGACAGCAAGGCGGTGCTGGTCAACGTGCACATCGACTACAGCAAGAAAACGCAGTTCACGGTGGGAACCGTACAGACAAATCTCAAGCGTTTTGATACGAGGAACAAGCTGCGTATCGTGGGACGCGCGTTGAAACGGAAAATATTCGGCAGCTAGCGCAGTTTGCGCAACATTTTGAATTTCCCTTCCGTGAAGGGCGCATAGCGCAACGCGACATCCGGCCACCAGCCGCGCTTCATAACGGCTTTCATGTGGCTGAACGTGCTGAAACCGTGTTCGCCCGAGTAGTTGCCCATACCGCTCGGGCCCACGCCGCCGAACGGCAACTCGTCGACCATCATGAACATCATGGTGTCATTCACGCAGGTATTGCCGCAGCTGACCTTTCTGAGGAAGCGCGCTTCGGCGTTGGCGTCTTTCGTAAAAATGTACGCGGCAAGTGGTTTATCGGATGCCCGAATGAAGCGGATCGCTGCTTCGAGATCGTCCACAATCAGCACGGGCAGGATCGGCCCGAAAATTTCGTCCTGCATAACCGGGCTGTCGACGGATACGCCCGTCAGCACGGTCGGCGCGATGTACTTCGAGTCGGCGTTGATCTGTCCGCCAATAGCCGCCTCACCAGAATCCATAAGCTTGGCGAGACGTTCAAAGTGACGATCGCTGACAATGCGCCCGAAGGAATCTGACTCCTCCGGATTTTCTCCAAACATCTCGGTCACCGCTTGCTGCAGCAACGGAATGAGTTTCTTTTTTGTTTCAGCATCGACGAGCACATAGTCGGGCGCAATACAGGTCTGGCCGGCGTTCGTAAACTTGCCCCATGCAATACGTCGTGCCGTTGTCATGAGATCCGCATCCGGCATCACGACGCACGGGCTTTTACCTCCAAGCTCCAGCGTGACCGGTGTCAGGTGTTTCGCGGCAGCTGCCATGACGATGCGGCCAACGTTGCCGCCACCTGTATAGAGAATGTGGTCCCATGGAAGCTCCAGCAGCGCGGTGGTTTCAGCTACAGCGCCTTCGATAATTTTCACACACTCGCCATCGAGGTATTCCGGCACGCGCTTCGCAATGACATCCGACGTCGCTGGTGCGAGCTCGGACGGTTTGACGACGGCGCAATTGCCTGCAGCAATAGCAGCCGCCAACCCCGCCAGCGTGAGTTGCAGTGGATAATTCCAGGCGCCGATGATCAGGACGACACCCAGCGGCTCTGGCTGCAGCCAGCTTTTGCCTGGCTGTCCCAGCATTGGTGTCCGCACCCGTTTCTTTTTCGTCCAGCGCTTCAGGCGTTTGCGCGAATAGGATGCATCACTGGCAACAAAAGAAATCTCCGTGGTCCATGCCTCCTGGTGATGCTTGCCAAGGTCGGACTTGAGTGCATCCATGAACTCCTGCTCACATTCTTCCATCATGTGCTCGAGCGCCGTCAGTTGTTCGGCGCGCCATGCAAGATTCATGGTGCGTTCGGTCTCAAAGCTTGCCTTGAGGTCGGCAAACATCGGTGAGAAATCGGGGGCCGTGGTAATCGGGGTTGCTGCTTCGGTCATTGTGCTGCTCTCAGTCTGCATTCACGATCCAGCCAACGATGCGGCGGATTTCGTTCCTGATTGATTTGTAATCGACGTTGTCAGGCGCTGAAGTCAAAGCCTGGTACTCAAGACGGGTGATAGTACCGAACAAGAGATTAGCATCCGTTTCCGGATCGGTCGGGTTGAAGTACTCACAAAAGCTGATCACGGGCCGCAACAAGCGTTGCCGGTGTAGCTTAGAGAGCGCCTGTAAATGAGGATCATTGATGCCTTCGAAAAAGAAATGATGTTCAACGGCCAGCCCTTCCGGATGCTCTGTCAGGCCATACCGCACGTGGTCGATGATGCGCTTTGTACAGTAATCGATAATGCGACCGCGCGTAACACTATCAGCGAGATCGTCGGGTGAAAACTGATCCAGGTACTTGAACGCTTTTTGCCACTGCTCGGCCAGGGCGCCGTAATCTCCGTCCATGAACGACCGGAAAGCCAGAGAAATCAGCTCATTCAGGTCCTTGAAGTAGTAAGTCGTGAGGGAAAGCTGTACATCGGCCTCGCTCGCAATGGCCCTGTGCGTTGTACCTCGCACGCCTTCCCGCGCGATCACCCGCAGCGTCGCATCAAGAATCTTCCGCCTCGTCTGCTCGCCACGCGTGCGCGTTCCGCGACGCTCAAGATTCACTACTGTCGACTCAGCCATATTGGACGATTTTCGCAGAATCACTCGTTCATTTCATTGGACAGGCGTGCAATTTTCAGCCGTTCGAATACCACCACGGCCATCGAACCAGGCAATGACTGCACCAGCAGGACCGACGAGCAACAGACCCTAAAACGTCCAGACAAAACCCAGTGATGGCACCAGCGGCAACCAGCGCGCATAGCGGGACACGAGCTCACCCTCTGCCGACAATGAGTATTCGGTACAGCACTCGTTCTCACGGTCGTACAGGTTCGTAACTTCCAGAAACAGCTTCAGGTTGCCCCGATGCAAATCGATGTCGCGGCTAACGCGCGCGTCGAGGGAATGGTAGACGGAATAACGCTGGTCGAATAAGTGGGTTGATGTGATCAGAGTTCTCGGCCAACCGGTATGTCCTTCGCCCGCCATGCTGAAATCCCACTTCCCCCAGCGCCAGCTGGCACCCAGTTTGATTGTGTGTGTTTGATCCCAGCTGCGCTTCTGCTTTCCTTGCGGCAGCGTGTCTTCCACCCGGGACCAGGAGTAGCCGATCCACCAGAACAACTCATCACCGCCTGATCCCCTCGAAACCAGTAACTCGGCGCCGCGAGACTCTGCGCTGTCGGCATCGATCACGACGCGATCAAACTGTAACTCGGGAACGATCGTCAGTTGATTAAATACATTTTCATAGCGTGGTCGCACGGCGCGAAATTTCTTACGGAAAAGGGAAATATCCACATTGGTGCCAGCCGGGAAATAGTGTTTGAGGTTCAGGACGATGTGTTCGGCGCGTTGTGCCGGAAAGAATGCGTCGTTGCCATCACTGACCTGTAATTCATTTACTTCCTGGGCCTGAGAGTACTGGCCCCAGCCAAGGCGCAGCTCCGTATTGTCTGCCAGATCGTAAAGCAGGCTGATACGCGGACTCGACTGCGTGTCGTCGTTTGCCGTTGTGTAGCTCTGGTAGTCCCAGCGCATGCCGACATCAATAGTTAACCGATCTTGCAGCAACCAACGTGCCTCAACATACGCCGCATACTGGGCACCGTCCGCAACGACATCGAAATCCAGAATTCGTAGTGGCTCGTTGTCCAGAATCTGATCGAATGGTTCGGTAACAGCTTTGACAGAGCTGAACAGATAATTGCCATCCAGGTGTTTCGCATCGACACCGAAACCGAGCATCCATCGATCCGACGGAATGTATACCCAATCCTGTTTGAACACGGCGGCGCGGAAATTCCGCTCGTCATCGAGCGAGCCGGAAACGATGCCCGGCAAATCAACAGAGCCGTGGCGAGTGTTGTCGATGTCAGTGACCGACACGATCGTTTCGCTTTGAAGTTGCTTGCTCCAATTGGCAATCCAGCGCGCCCAGATGACCTGATTCTTGTAGCGAGCCATCGCCGTCTCTCCCCGATCCGTGAGGTTCAACTGCAGCTTGTCATTCGAGAGCATCATATTGAGACTGATATCTGCGAGCGGCCCGAAGACCCAGCCCACGTGACCAAGAAAGTCCTGGTAATCCGGGTTGCCAAATTCCGGGTCAATCACATCGACAATGAGGTCCAGGTTTCCTCTCCTCGCGGCGAGTAGCCAATCACCCTGGTAATCGTCGCCGAAAGTACCCAGTGACATCGCCGATGCATTGAAGAAGCTCAGCGACAGCTCGGTCTCTACGGGTTTCGCCGGCTCTCGCAGCGACATGGCAAGAACACCACTCATTCGATCGCCATAGCGGGCGGGAAATGCGCCGGAGAAAAAGTCCATGCCCTCAATCGCTGCAGAGTTGATCGTGGTTGCGATGGCCTGAAAATCCTTGAGGTGAAACGGCTCGTAAAGCCGCAGACCGTCGAGGAGATAAAGGGTCTCGTTAGCTTCGCCACCACGCACATGACTGCGCGTCGAAATGCCGCCGCTGGCAGTCGCCGGCAAACGATTTGGCAGCCGCACGGCCTCTTCAGCCGCTGCGGGAATACGCGTCGCCAACTCCCTGTCGAGATAAGTCTGATTACCGGGCTGCGTGTATTGCAGACGCTGCAAGCTCGATGTGACGACGATTTCAGGCAACGGCAATTCGTCGATTTCCGGTGCCTGCGCTTCTTTCGGCGGCACACCAGCCGATCTGACGACAAGCAGGCTCCCGGAAGGCCCTTTGCGAATAGTCAGGCCAAATGGCTTCAGCACACGCTCCAGCCCGGATTGCAGATCACCTTCAATGGGTTCGCCGCTAACCAGGAAGTCGTCACTGACGAGGTCACTGCTGAATAGTATTCGCTGCTCGATCGTATTCAGCGACTCCAGGAAGTCTGCAAGCCTGATACCACTGACCGGTTCGGCAGCTGCAAATACAGCCGGGCAACAACAAATGATAATGAAGGCCAGGATTCGGGCAGGCGCGCGCATGCCGACATCTTAGAGCAAGCGTTAGCGTTCGATAACTACTTTTCCCTGCTCGATACGATACCTGAACGCCGTCGTGGCGAGCACCGACTCGATCGCTTCGATCGGTCCGAAGTCTTCAACCGAGCCGTGTAGCTCGGTGCGCATCGCGGCCATGCGAAGCTCATCGCTGGCAAAGACGAGTTCCAGACCAGCCTCACGTGAAGCCCAGTGGAGGAAGTCCATGAGTGACTTGTTCTCAATGTCGAACCTGGGTGCGAGTTCTGCGGCCCACCTCCAGTAGGTCGAGTGCGATGCCAGTTCCGTCACCTCGGCACTGCCTGCTTTATTAACGACAAGTCTTTCGCCGGCGATCGCGACAAAAGCGTCTGCATCCTGCCGCACATCGACCCGGCCTTCCCTGACCGCAACATCCAGCGTATCGCCATCCACTTCGACCGCAAACTGGGTACCGACGTCGGTGACTGTCCCCAGATCTGTATCGATCTGCAGGCCGCCGTTTCGATACGCGAAGCGGCCCGTATCTGCATACATCCTGCCCTGCAACAACGTGAACCGGGCCCGGTCATCGATTTGCAGGACAGAATTCGCGTCCAGGCGCACAGACTCACTGCCTACCAGCAGCAAACTCAGTCCCTGCCCGTCGCCGGTCGTGAGGGTTGCTCCCGGGTACACGCTGTCACCATTCGCAATACCGATTTCCGCCGACACGCCGATGACCCGGGCCACGGTACCGACAACGGGCGCTGTTGGTGCGACCGGTTGCTGCATCATGACAACGACAAGAACAGCAGAAGCCGCTACCGCCAGGGGTACGGCCCAACGAAGCACCTGGCGGCGCACGCCGGCCATTCGCCAGGACCGTTGCACGTTCTCGTACACGCGCGTGCTATCCGCCGGTGCGGTACTGGCCTGCCATTCCTTGAGGACCCGTTCATAGACCCGCGACTCGACATCAGGGGGAACGTCGGGCCGCGGGCCGGCGATGCGCATCAGTCGCGCCAGCGCCTCCTCGTCGCGTTCCTGCTGTTCGGTGTTCGGTTGATCCGTCATTGCCTAGTCCACAATAAACCCGGGCTCGAAGTCCCAGAGCGAGCGAAAACCATCCTTGAATGCCACCCTGGCCCTGGTCAGCAGCGACTCGGCTGCTTTCGTACCAATCCCCAGGGCCGCGCCGATCTCGGCAACACTATTGCCTTGTATATATTTCATTTCGAGCGCCGTCGCGTATTTCGCTGGCAGGTAGTCAAGCGTCGCGCGCACGAAGTGCGCGATCTCCTCGCGCCGGTGAGCACCCTCGGGACGATGTTTATCGCTCGCAGCTGACTCGAGCGCCGCCTGAACGGCAGGATGATCTTCAATCGGCAAGTCGTCTGTGAGTTCGATGCGCCGTTGCTTGCATACCGCTGTTACTTCATTACGACAGATCTGGCATAGCCAGGTGAACAGCAGCGCCTCGCCGCGGTATGTCCCCATTTTACGGACGACGATGCACATAGTGCGTTGCACAACCTCTTCCGCGAGGTCCGGGTTGTTATTGACCCTGGTGAGCGTAAAACGAAAGAGACGCGGAAAGTACTCGTGGAAAAAATGGTCAAACGCGTCCTTCTCACCCGCGGCTACACGCCTGGCGAGATCCCTGTCCTGAACGATTTGCGGTTGTCGGTCGTTCATGCAATTTGTTGCCTGTCAGCCTGTCCTTCTCATAACCATCTGTTGGTTAGAGGCAAGACCAGCAGGAATCCTTCGCCCCGCGGCACCGCTTTTTGTCAACTAGAGGCTCGAGTACAGCACCCAGAGGATAGCCAACGGCACAACAATGCGAATCATCCACAACCAGACGTTGAACAGGAACTCGTTACCAAAGGACAGTTCCTCGGCAAGTGCTTGTGGCTTTATGCGCCAGCCGACGAACAGCGCCATGAGGATTCCGCCCAGCGGCATCATCAGGTTGGCCGTAAAGTAGTCGATCAGCCCAAACGGGTTCGTGGTGGCGAACACCTCGAACTGGCCGAGCGGATAGACCTCCTCCCAGATATTGAACGAGAACACGGTTATCAGGCCGATGCCCCAGGCGAGCAGGCCGAACACGATGACGCCATTACGGCGCGGCATGTTCCATTTGCCCTCGGCGAAACGCACGATCGGCTCGATGATCGCTATCAGGGACGTTACGGCCGCAAATGCCAGCAAAATAAAAAATATAACTCCGAATACTCGGCCGCCGGGCATGTCAGCAAACGCGGTGGGCAGAGTTTCAAAGATCAGGCCCGGACCGGAACCCGGATTCAACCCGTTGCCGAACACGAGCGGGAATATCATGAGCCCGGCAAGCAAAGCGACGAGCGTGTCCGCGCCGGCAATGATCAGCGCAGACTTCGTTAACGACACGTTCTTGGGCACATAAGATCCATAGGTCATGAGCAGGCCCATCGCGACGCTAATCGAGAAAAATGCCTGCCCGATGGCAACGAGTATGGTCCCGGAGTCGATCATTGAGAAATCCGTGCTGAACAGGAAACTCAGCGCCGCACCGAAGTCGCCTGCAACGGCCGCGTAGCCGATCATGAGCAGCAACATCGCGAACAGCGCTGGCATCAATATGGTGACGACCCTTTCAATACCACCTTTGAGACCGCGCCCAACGATGAACAGTGCGATTGCCATGAAGATGCTGTGCCATAGAATCAGGGTCTGCGGATCTGCTTTGAGATCGGTGAACTGCTGCGCAATCGCACCGGGTGCGCCGTCACCAAACCCGGCACCTGCCTTAAAGATGTAGGCCAGGGTCCATCCGGCGATCACGCTGTAGTAGGTCGCGATCAGGTAACCGACGAACATGGCCATGTAACCCACCAGCGACCAGCGGCCCGGGTGCAGACCGCCCTGCTTCGCGACATTCGCCATCGCAATCGGTGGACTGTGCCCGCCGGCACGGCCGATCCAGAGCTCCGTAATCAGGATTGGTATCGCGATGAACAATACGCAGCCGAGATAGACGAGTACGAACGCGCCGCCGCCGCTGACGCCTACGATGTACGGAAACTTCCAGATGTTGCCCAGCCCGACGGCTGCGCCAACGGCTGCAAGAATAAAAGTAAACCCTGACGACCAGGTCTTCCCCGATGCTTGTGCCATATTGTTATTTCCCCTGAAAACCCTGACGGCTGGCGGCCCTAGCTTACATCAAGATGCCGTGAATGCAGGCATAACGGCCCCCGGCAACGGGCCAGGCTATATACTCACAACGACGATGGATATAACGAAACGCGAAAATCAGACAGGGTATCGACTTGGTGTTTCTTCATGATCGACCTCAAGCGCTTTGAAGCCGAGTGCCAACTCGACATTCCGTTGCTCAATGCGATGCAGCTTTCCTTCGTCAGTTTCGACAACCTGACACTGACGATGGAAGCGCCGCTGGCGCCCAATATCAACAACAAGGGAACCGCATTTGGCGGCAGTATTTCCAGTATCTGCCTGTTCGGTGGCTGGGCCGTGTCGACGCTCGCCTTCATTGACAACGACATACACAACACGGAAATCGTCGTCTTCAAGAACGACATGACGTTCGAGCGCCCGGCAAGGGGGCTCCTGAGGGTAAACGCCTGGATCAAGCCCGAAGATTTTGAAACTTGCCTGGCACGACTTAAAGGGGGTGATCCGAGTCGCTTGCGACTGGACATCCATGTTGACCTGTTTCACGACGACGATCGATGTGCGACCATGCACGGCCTTTACGTTGTTTGGTTGAAATAAGACCGTGACTAAGAAACTGATCCTCGTCGGCCTGGCGCTGGCCCTGAGCGCCTGCTCCAGCACACAAATCACCAAGGTCCAGAAGCTGTCTCCGTCGGCCGATGCGCCGTACAGCAACATTCTCGTCATTTCGCTGTTTGAGTCTTACGATGCCCGGGTGTACCTGGAGAAGGAAATCGTCAAGGAGCTGTCGGAACGTGGCGTAACGGCTGTTGCCAGCACGTCAAAGATGACGCCCAAGATTCCGGCAACCCGTGAAACCTTCCTGGCCATGGTTGATGAACTGGGCTCCGACGCGGTCCTGGTCACGCGACTCGTC
>Ga0224503_10000347_pt1 | contig 13775 bp, 8 predicted proteins | sample SF_Oct11_sed_USG_2_FD_169106 | JGI IMG/M metagenome (GOLD analysis project Ga0224503, IMG submission 169106) | Sediment microbial communities from San Francisco Bay, California, United States - SF_Oct11_sed_USGS_21 | ecosystem: Environmental > Aquatic > Marine > Sediment | place: USA: California...
CGTTGCAACAGGACGAAAACGTAGCCACATGGCATGAGGATGTCTGCTACTACAGCGTGAGCCAGAATGACAAGGTGCTCGGCGGTTTCTATACCGACCTTTTCGCGCGCAACGGCAAACGCACAGGAGCATGGATCGACGAATGTGTCTCCAGGCAGAATTTGAACGGGCACCTTGCTCTTCCTGTCGGCTATCTTGTCTGCAATTTTCAGAGACCTGACGACCGAGGTGTTTCGCTTCTCACGCACGATGATGTCGTCACGCTCTTCCATGAGTTTGGCCACATGCTGCATCATCTGCTGACACAAGTCGATTTCCCGAGTGTGTCGGGCATCAACGGCGTTCCCTGGGATGCTGTTGAACTCCCAAGCCAGTTTATGGAGAACTTCGCCTGGAATTACGACGTGTTGACTCGCTGTTCCTCACACCACAAGTTCAACAAACCATTGCCGCGCGAGTTGTTCGACAAGCTGGATAACAGTCGCCACGTTGGCGCAGCTCTTGCCATGCTGAGACAGATCGAGCTCGGGCTGTTCGATTTCCGGGTGCATGCCGAATACGACCCCGACGCGCCTGTTCCGGTGCTGGAAACACTCGCCCAGGTTCGTGATGAGGTGGCCCTGATCCGGCACCCGGACATCAATCGCCTGCCGCATGCGTTTTCTCATATCTTTGCCGGTGGATACGCGGCCGGTTATTACAGCTACAAATGGGCAGAGGTGCTCGCGGCCGACGCTTTCAGTGCGTTCGACGAAGCAGGTATTTTCGACGCGGCGACTGCTCAGCGATTCCGCCGTGAGATACTCGAGGTAGGCGGCAGCCGCGACATCATGCAGGCGTATATTGCTTTTCGCGGCCGCCAACCCACAATCGATGCTTTGTTGCGGCAAACCGGAATCGAAGTCTGAGACAGGCCCTTATGAAAATAGCTACCTGGAACGTCAACTCAATGAAGGTGCGCCTGCCGCACGTGGTGGAATGGTTGCAGAACCATGAACCCGACGTACTCGTGCTGCAGGAGATCAAGCAGCTTACCGAGAACTTTCCGACGGAGGCCTTACAGGAAATTGGCTATCACTCTATCGCGAGTGGTCAGAAGACCTACAACGGAGTCGCCGTTATCAGCAAGAGTCCGGCTACGAACCCCGTCACCGACTTTCCGGATCTGGATGACCCGCAACGACGTATCCTGGCCAGCACGGTCGACGGCATTCGCATCGTTGACCTGTACATCCCCAACGGTTCGGAAGTGGGCTCTGAAAAATACGAGTACAAGCTCAACTGGCTGCAGTCACTTCGCAACTTTCTCGAGGCCGAGATGCAAGGCCACGAAAATGTTGTTGTGCTTGGCGACTTCAACATCGCACCGGCTGACGCAGATGTTTACGACCCCGAAAAATGGGGCGATGCGATTCTTTGCAGCCCGCTGGAGCGCGAGGCACTTGGTAAGCTTTTTGACCTTGGCCTGACGGATGTATTCCGCAAGTTCGAACACCCGGAGGGGACCTTCAGTTGGTGGGACTATCGTGCCGCTGGATTTCGCCGCAATGCGGGTCTGCGCATCGACCTGATTCTGACCAGCGACAGCATGACCGAGCGCTGCAAAGCGAGTTATGTTGACAAGGAACCGCGTGCCTGGGAGCGTCCATCCGACCACGCGCCTGTTGTTGCTGAGTTTGACCGCTGATATTACATATTTCGCGTTTTGTCACTGTCGCGTTGCAGGCGTGCGTGTAAAATGACAAACAAAAAAGCGCAGGAAAATATGCCCCAGGATCGCCGTAATGATTACGACGTAACCAACACCGTTCAGGTCAGCGATCCTGTTTCGGTGCGCAACGCCGTGCACGAACTCTTCGCCGACACTTTTCCGGGAATGTCATTCGACAAGCTGTGGCTTGCTTTTTACGACTTCGAGCGACTGTTTACAGGCCGCTACCCGGGTTACACGGGTTGCGACACGACGTACCACGACATGCAGCACACGCTTGACATGACGTTGGCGCTTGCGCGCCTCGTGTCAGGCTACGAGCGTAGCGTCGAACCTCCGGATCGCCTGGGTGCGGCACGCGCGCAGATGGCGATCATTACTGCCCTGTTTCACGATTCAGGCTACATTCGCCATGAAGTCCGTGACAAGGATTTCACCAACGGTGCCGAGTTCACGCTTTATCATGTTTCTCGCAGTGCGGACTTTCTGAGGCGTTACATGCCCGAACTCGGACTCGCGAAAAACGTTGGTGTCTCAAGCATGATCGTCCACTTCACCGGTTATGAGCTCGACCTCGACAAAATTGAACTGGATGATCCGCGCGATATTATCTGCGGTCACCTGATTGGTACCGCAGACATGATTGCGCAGATGGCAGATCGCTGTTATCTCGAGAAATGCCGTGATCGGCTTTACAACGAGTTCGTTGTTGGTGGTGTCGCTGTTGAGAACGCGAAGCCGGGCGAGTTCATGGTGCGTTACAGGTCCGGCAAAGACCTGTTGACAAAAACACCGGCTTTTTACCAACAGGTCATGCGCGATCGTCTCAATTCAAAGTTCAATCGCGTCTACCGTTATATCGAGGTGCTGTACGACGGTCAGAACCCGTACATTGACGCGATCACAGCGAACATCACGCATCTCGTCCGAATTCTCAAGACCGGTGACTGGTCATTGCTTCGCCGCAAGCCAGCTTGCTTCCTCGGTATTGCCGCCGCTGTACACGACATCGAGAAGCTTGTCGCCGCCCAGCTTGCTGCATTCAAGGGGGCAAAGATTCGTTCCGACAATACGTTACTGATGCCCGTCTGATTGATTCCGCCACAGACGCAAGGCATGAAACTGTGCCCGGGTAAGCCGGGGGTTCGCAAAGAACGCTGCGACACCTGCCGCAACAACTGCGTAGAAGCCGTCCGCAACGTTCCAGACCTCCCCAAAGAACACCGGCCACGTCATTGACGTAACCGCCTGCAGTATCTGCAATGTGCCCGTGTCGTACTGGGCTGCCGTTGTCGACGCAGCAAGCACGACATTGCTGATGATCGAGCCGGCAATAGCCATGACGGCGGCCAGTGTCGGAAAACGCCAGTCAACGCCCTTGCCGACCCGACGGACCAGCAACCCGATACCTGCACCAAGAATAACCGTCATCCACGGAAATACGCGGCTGGTCAGCGCAGTCAATGCGATCCAGGCAACACAGAACAGGACGACCGCAACCAGGCCGGCAATTACGGCACGCCCAAACGACTGTGCGCGAACAAGGCGTGCGCCGTCGGCAGCACTGATATCGACTTTATGCCCCTCGCCGTGCTTCTTGCGAAGCCTCAACAGGTTTTCGGGATTGCTCATGGCGCGAATGATAACGCGTTCTATAAAGTCTGGCCGCAAATCGCGGTCGTCAAATGTAGACGGACTTGCGGAGGGGCTTGATATGATCGACGGTTGAGCGGAGCGCTTTTCGGGCGGTACCAGGAGCAGACAATAATGCGTGCAGCGTGGTTTGAATCATTCGGGTCCGCACAGGACGTTTTGCAGGTTGGCGAGAAGGACACGACCGAGGTTGGGTCTGGTGAGGTCCTCGTGCGCATGGCGACCAGTGGCATCAACCCGTCCGACGTCAAGAAAAGAGCTGGCGCGTTTCCAGACCTGCTCGACCTTGGCTGCGTCATCCCGAATAGCGATGGCGCGGGCGTCATCGAGGCCGTCGGCAAAGACGTCGACGAGAGCCGCATCGGCGAGCGTGTCTGGGTTTACCAGGCTCAATACGAACGCCGCTTCGGCACGGCGGCAGAATTTTTGGCCATTGATGAGTGCCGCGCGCCACGGCTGCCCGATGGAGCGACCTTTGAAGTTGGTGCGTGCATGGGCATTCCGGCCATGACCGCACATCGCTGCGTATTCGCTGATGGTGCCGTGACCGGTCAGACGGTCCTCGTGACCGGCGGTGCCGGGCGCGTCGGCCACTACGCTGTACAGTGGGCCGGTCAGGCTGGGGCAACGGTTATCGCATCCGCCAGTAATAATGAAGACAGGGCGGCATGCGTGGAAGCGGGTGCGGCGCATGTGGTGAACCACCGCGACGACGATTTCGCCAACCAGGTTCTGGCAGCAACCGGGGGGGCGCTGGTCGATCGCATTGTGGACGTCGAGTTTGGCGCCAACCTTGCGACATCGATCGCCGATATCAACGAAGCACTGTCCGCAGACACGTTACAGCACCGTATTGCCCATACTTTGCCACTCGAAGAAATTGCAAAAGGCAATGAACTCATCGAACACGGTGCTACCAGGGGCGCAGTCGTCCTCACAATCGACCCGGAATTATGATGAATCGTCTGTACACAACACTGCTGTTGCTGCTGGCCGCAGGCTGCGCGTCGATGCCCGAGGCAGACCACACGTTTCCAGCGAACAGCATGGCTGTTACCGCGCACCCGATAGCCACTGCTGCGGCGCGAGATGTGCTTGCCCGAGGCGGCAATGCTGCTGATGCGGCCGTTGCGGCCGGCATGATGCTCGCTGTCGTGGAGCCGTCTATGAGTCACCTCGGCGGTCGAATCCAGGTCCTGGTCCGGTCGCCGGAGGGCACCTACCAGGGCTATAACGGCATGACCGAGGTGCCAGCCGGCTACATTACGCCGGACGAACCGGTGAGCCAGGGATACGGAACGATCGCAACGCCGGGCGTCGTGGCGGGACTCGGCCGGCTGCATGCCGAGCACGGCTCTTTACGCTGGTCAGACCTGTTGCAGGAGCCGGCACGGATCGCCGCCGAGGGTTTTGCGTTGTTGCCGGGCGCCGCAGCTCGTCACGATACCGGCCTGGAACTCTTCCGGGAGAACCCCGGTTTTCAGCAAACGTTTATCAAGGACGACGGCAGCACCCATGATGCGGGTGATGTGCTGAAGCAGCCTGTACTGGCACATACGATCGCACGCCTGGCCGAAGCTGGCGCCGATGACTTTTATAACGGCAAGATCGCTCAGCAAATTGCCACCGACATGGCCGCCAACGGCGGATTCGTCACTGCCGAGGACCTTGCTGCATACAAGGTCCTCGATGGCCGAAATGTCACAACCAATTACCGCGGTTTCGATGTCCACTCGCTCGCGGCGCCGGCGGGTGGTGGCCTGGTCATAAAGACGCTCAATATTCTCGAGAATTTCGAGTTAGCGACAATGACCGATGTGCAGTGGGCGGCTGTCGTGAACCAGGCGTTGGCGCGGGCAATTAACAGCATGGATGAGGACCGGGCCGAAGCCGATCTCGATCGTGTGGAGGACAAGGCATGGGCCGCACAACAGGCAGCCAGCATCCGGGTACCAGCTGCCATGCCGGTGAACGCCTCTGTGGCGACGACGTTATCGTCTGCCGGGCATGACTGGGCGGGCAGTCACTGGGGACAGGATAGCCACCACACGTCGCATTTCACTATCGCCGACTGTGATGGTCGTGTCGTCAGCATTACGCAAACTGTCGGTCCGTTGTTCGGCTCCAGGGTCATTACGCCCGGGCTGGGATTCGTCTATGCAACCACAATGGGCAGCTACCTGTCGGCTGCTGACCAGGTACCGGGTTCGCGGCCACGCACGACCATTGCACCGACCGTGGTAACCCGCGATGGCGAAGTCGTGCTGGCGCTGGGGGCCGCCGGTGGCTTGCGTATCTTGTCGGCGATCGTACAGACCATTTCTCGTTACATTGACCAGGGGCATGCGCCCGATGAGGCCGTAGCACTGCCGCGAGTCCACCCGGTAAGTGGCGACGCCGAATCGAGCGAACGTACAACGTACGACGAACAAATCAATCTCGAAATGACACCTGAGCGCGGTTGGTCGCCCGAGGTTGCCGAATCTTTGCGAGCGGCCGGCTTCGAGGTCGTGCCCGTTGACACTCATGCGTCTTTCGGCCGCGTACACCTTGTCGCAAGAACGAATGATGCATGGCAGGGTGTCGCCGATGTCGACTGGGAAGGCACGGCCATGGGTGCCAGCTGCCCTACCCAATAATTATTCCCGGAGAACAACTATGCGAACGTGCCTGACCACAATTATCGGATGCACACTGTTTCTTGGCTCCGCGGTAGCCGACGTTGACGTACGCGACGCGGACATCGACATGTATCCGGCTGGCACGGCTTACGATCCAGCGATTCCAACACCCGAGCAATTTCTCGGGCACCCACTGGGCGATGCGCCAGTCCGTCATCACGAGCTGGTTGACTACATCACGCACGTCGCGGGCTTGAGCGACCGCCTGTCGCTCGAGGTGATTGGTCACACCCATGAGCGGCGGCCAATCCTGTTTCTCGTGGGAACCTCGCCCGATAATCACGCCCGCCTCGATACCATTCGCGCGGAGCACATCGCGCTGACAGAGCCCGGCGGTACCGAACGATTACGTGACGATATGCCGGGCGTGACGTGGATAAATTTCGGCGTACATGGCGCCGAGGCCAGCGGCATGGACGCATCGCTGCCGTTCGTCTATCACCTTGCGGCTGCACAGGGCGACGAGATCGAACGCATTCTCGACACCACGGTCGTTCTCACTACCGCGATCTTCAATCCGGACGGGCATGCGCAGCGCATTGCCTGGGCCGACGCCTTCGGCGGGCAGCAGCCCATCGCCGATCCGGGACACGTCGAGCATCGCTTCAACGGGCAGTTCGCGCGCACCAATCATTACTGGTTCGACCTGAATCGCCAGTGGTTGTTGCTCACCCAGCCGGAACCCCGAGCCTGGATGCGCAAATGGCACGAATGGCGGCCCAATTTGACCGTCGATTACCACGAGATGGGCAACGGGAGCACATACTACTTTCACCCCGGCGTAGCCACGCGAACCAACCCGCTCGTACCGGAGAGGGCTGAGGAACTTCTGGAACAGACCGTAAGGACGTCCGAGGACTTTCTCGACAGCGAAGGCCGGTTGTATTTTCAGGGTGAGCGCTTCGATAACTACTACATCGGCAAGGGGTCGACCTTTCCTTTGGTCAATGGTGGCATCGGCGTTCTGTATGAGGCAGCGGCAACACTGGGGCGCGAGATCGAAACCCCGAACGGCCTGCGGACCTTTCGCGAAAACATTCGCAAGCATTTCCGCACGAGCATCGCGAGCCTCGAGGCGGGTGCAAACCTGAGGCGCGAGTACCTGCGATACCAGGCGGATTTCTACGCGAGCGCACTTCGCGCAGCGGCGGACTACCCGACCAGGGCATGGGTGCTCTCGGCATCCGCCGATCCGGCAAGAATGCGTTTCTTCATCGACCTGTTGAACTACCACCGTATCGAGGCTTATCACCTGACGCGCGACATTACAGTCAACGGCAAAGCCTTTAGCGCCAAAGACGCGATGATCGTGCCGGTATCGCAACCGCAGTTCCGGTTGATCCGCAGCATTTTCGAGGCGGTCAGCGAATTCGAGGATGCCACGTTCTATGACGTATCCACATGGGTGCTGCCGCCTGCGTTCGGCCTGGACTTCGCCGCACTCAAAGCGCGGGACTTTCGCTCTGGCCTGATCGGCGATGCCTTCGTTCCGTCACCACCGACAGTGAGCCCGCCCGCGGAATCGTCTTACGCCTACGTGTTCGAATGGGCTCCCTATTTCGCACCGCGTGCTCTGCACCGTGTTCTCGACGCGGGTTTACATGCACGCGTCGCGACGAAACCGCTCGCCGTGATGACAACGGCCGGGGCCCGCGAGTTTTCACGTGGCGCCATCGTCGTGCCCCTCGACCGACAGGAGGTCGAGCGCGCCGACATTCATGCGTTGATGCAGACGATCGCGGCCGAGGATGGTGTCGCCGTGCACGCGCTGACATCAGGCCGCAGCACCACGGGCACCGCCGGCATCAATGTCGGTGGCCCGTCCGTGCGACCGCTGGATCTGCCGAAGGTTTTGCTTGTAGTCGGTGATGACGTGAGCCTTTATGACGCGGGAGAAATCTGGCACCTGGCCGATTACCGGATGAAGATGCCGATCACGCTGCGCAAACGCGAATCGCTGGGCGAAATCACATGGGACCGTTACACGCACATTATCTTCCCCGGAGGCGACTACGGTGAGTATGAGCCGGATTTCGCGGATCGCCTGCGGCTCTGGATCGGCGACGGCGGTACAGCAATTGGCATACGCGATGCCGCGCCGTGGCTGCGGGCAACCACGCTCGACTGGGTCGACCCGGAAAGTGAGGAAGCGCTGCTAGCGTCTGTCACAGAAGAAGCTGACGAAGAACCGGAGGAAGTCGAAGATGTCACGGAACGCCTTCCCTATAGTGGCAAGGACGACTACGAGGCGGCAAAGGTCATCGGCGGCGCCATCTTCGCGGCCGACCTCGATACATCGCACCCGCTCGGGTTCGGTTATTCAGACCGGTCCATCTACCTGCACAAGAACATCAGCGAGCCCGTCCTGCCCACGGAAAACCCGTTCGGCACAGTCATCGCCTACAGTGACGATCCCGTGTATTCGGGCTTCGTGTCCGATGAGAATCGCGACGCGCTGGCCGGCACGCCGTCTCTGATTGCGGAACGCTCGGGCGCCGGCAGTGTCATATTGTTCGCCGACAACCCGAACTTCCGTGGCTACTGGTACGGCACCAACAAGCTGTTTCTCAACGCCTTGTTCTTCTCAACGGTCTTTGATGCGCCGGCAGAGGACTGACACTTAGAGCCAGCGAGTTTAGGAAAAAGAGACGATAGGCAGGTCGCGCATCGTGACAACACCGGGCGCGGCCTTGTGCGTGTTCTTTATTGCATTGACCGCGATCGCCGAAGTCGTGAGATCGCCATTCGTGCCCTGCAAATTAATGACCAGGTCGGGACGGCCGCTGATCGTGATCGTATCGCCATCGGGCATCTCGTCCAGCGCGGCCCGGAAAGTAAACGATACGAACTCCCCGTCGCGGGTTTCTCCGCTGGCGGTCTGTTCCAGTCCTCGAACCTGACCGACCTGAACATCAAAGTGTGATGTCTTGATCGGCTCTGCTGCCACGAGTGGCACGACGTTATTTTCGAACTTGACGAGTTCCTTGCCCAGCGTATCGAAAATCATCGCCATCGACTCCGGAATCCCGACGTGACCCATTCGCCCTTCCGCGATCTTGGCGTTGAATGCATCAACCGTCATCCCGGAACCGATCTTTGCCTGAAATGGACCCCGCCGGGTCGTGGCATTGATCACTCGTCTTACGTCGATGTGCTCGACCGTTTGCGAGATCGAGGTAAGAAAAATCGGTAACGAGTCCATCAGGAAGCCGGGGTTGACGCCGGTACCGAGCACAGTCTTGCCGGCTTTCCTGGCTGCCGCATCAAGTGCAGTGGCTGCGGCCTCGTTGTAGTGCCACGGGAAGGACAGCTCCTCGGACGTCGACACGACATCGAAACCCGCCTCGAGAAGCTCGACTACCTGGCCAGCAAACTGGTCGAAGAATGAATTTGTCGTGTGCAGCACAACATCGGCGCTCGTGCCAACCTCGCCAATGTTCGGCTTTACCTCGACGCCAAGCGGAGCGTCGAGACCGATCACTTCAGATACGTCTTTGCCCACCTTCGCGGGGTCGATGTCAACGGCACCGACAAGGTCGAGCTTATCCCGCTCGGCAATCAACCTGGCTGTCGCGCAGCCGATCGGCCCGAGTCCGTACTGAATTACACGAATGTTCTCGTTCATGAGCGAATACTACTGAGCGCTCGCCCCGTGGCACCAATGATCTGTGTTGAGACCCCTATAACCTCGGGCTATGGGGAAACTAAGGGCCGGTGAGAAAACCTTTCAGTACCCGGTCGAGATGCTTCGCGAAGCGACTGGCGCCGACCGACAGGGGCATGCTATCGAAGTGCAGCAGACCAACCTCGAATGTCAGCGCCGGCTGCAGATCGAACTGCCGAATCCCGGTCATCGCTCCCGAGCGCGCCGTAATCTCATCGGCAATCGTCACGCCCACGCCTTGCCCGACAAGTGCCTTTGCAACCTGATAAGTCTCGCTCCACGCCACCACATCAAGGTCCACATGGTGCGTTGCGACATAGTCGGCCAATGCCCGCCCGAGTGGTCCGCGGCTGTTGAGCGCGATGAAAGAAAAATCGGCCAGGTCGGTGATCGTCAGTTCAGACTTGCCCCCAAATGTCTCCTGCTCCGGCGCCAGCACAACGAAGCGGCCTTCGCCCAACGGCTCGCATCCGATACCGGGGCTCACTGTCGGGTTGAAGGCGAGGCCTATGTCGATGCGCGATTCCCGCAGGGCATCGCTGATCTCGTCGAAATGCAGCGTTTCAATCTCGAAAACCACGTTCGGGTGTTGCTCCTGGAAGGAGGCGATGGCTCTGGGGAGTACTTCCACGCCGAATGCGGGGGTTCCCGCAACGCGGATACGGCCGGCCCCGGTCGCCCTGATATTGGCCGCAACGTGCCGGAGGCGATCCATGTCCTTGTATACGGTCTTGACGTGGGCAAACAGCTGATGCGCTTCCGGGGTGGCGAAAAGCTTGCCCTTGACGCGATCGAACAGGCGGTAGCCGAGTTGATGCTCGGCATGTGCGAGCACCTTCGAAATCGATGGCTGCGACACATTGAGAAGCTTGGCTGCGTTGGTCATTGAGCCCGTCGTGTAAATGGCGTGAAACACTTCTATTTGCCGAAGTCGCATGCCGTAAGCCCCGCAGCCACTAGTACGCTCTCGCGAACAGCTATAGACTACAGTTATACGTTGTCAATGGGTAGCTATTGGCGCTGTAGCCTAGTGGTTGTTAGCTTGAGTCTGAAAAGGTTTTAGTGTCGCTCCTAAAAGCGTCGAATGACCGAGTTACTATATTCTTACAGGGGAGAGCTATGCGCATTTCACTCAGGTCCCATCACCAGGCCTATCGTATGTTGGCGGTGTCGGTAGTTGCCACACTCTTCGCAGCCGGGTCAGCTTCTGCGCTTGCGCAAGAAGCGGAAGATGACGAGGAGGTCGTTGACGAAATCACGGTTACCGGCACGCAAATCAAAGGCGCAAAGATTTCCGGTGCGTTGGCCGTATCGGTTGTCGATGCCGTCGAAATCGAGGCCATGGGCATCAGCTCGGGTGACGAACTTCTGGACTCGCTGCCGGAAGTAGGGCAGAACTTTTTCAATGAGGCCGAAGGACATTCGGGTGGTGTAAATTCCGTCCGTGGCGACGTCGGCGCCTACAACCTTCGCAACATGGGTACGGGCAACACGCTCGTCCTCCTTAATGGTCGCCGTATGGTTAACTCCGCGGGCTACCAGACCGAGGAAGTGGGTGGTGCCTTCGTACCGGTCAATTCGGCGAACTCCAATGCGATGCCGGTCTATGGAATCCAGCGAGTCGAGGTCCTGCGTGACGGCGCATCTGCCATCTACGGTGCTGATGCTGTCGCGGGCGTAATCAATACGGTTCTGAAGAAAGACCTCGAAGGACTTTCTATCCGCGCCCGCTTCGACGATTACGAGAACTATTCCCGTAACGACTACCGGCTAAACATGGAGTGGGGCAAGTTCTTCAATGAAGGGCGCACCAACGTAGGTGTATTTGCCGATTACTACCATCGCGATCGCCTCAATGCTCAAGACGACCCGAAGTGGGCCGATGAGAATTACTCGCGCTACGTGCCCGATGACTGGGTGTCGGCATTCGGTACCAACTACAGCAGTAACTCGGCGTTTCCGCAGGTCGATTTTCGTTCCGCCTCTCAGGGCAGGCTGATGGCGGCGCTGGGTTACGCTGACAGCGCCGGCGAGATCGTCACCTACCCGACCGGCGACGAGCGTTGTGTCTACCAAATCACTGCGGATGTGTGCGCGGCCCCGGATTCGTCGGGCAACTACCTTTACAACAAGAATTCGTTCCGGGACGTATCTTCCGACCTCGACCGTTACAATGTGTTTCTTTATGTCAACCACGAAATGCAAAATGGCGTCGAGGCGTTTACCGAGTTGTCCTGGTACCAGGCGAAATCCAACTTCAACGCAGATGCCTCATACCTGAGTATTGGCGCGTCCGATATCCAGATCGGCCCCGATTACTACTACAACCCGTTCGGGCCGTGCCTGCTGGCTGACGGTTCGCCGAACCCAAATCGTATCGCCGAAGCGGATGAGGCAGGTTTGTCATGTGACGGCAACCGACTGGAGGTGGATAACTTCCGGCACCTGGAGGCGCCACGCGTCTCGATTACCGATAACCACGTCTTCCGCTTGCTGCAGGGCTTCCGCGGCACTGCTGGTGACTGGGATTGGGAGACAGCACTCGTCTGGTCGGAAGCTGAGCGTGACAACAGGACGCGCAACCGCATCTCCAACACGGCGATACAGGAATTGCTGGACTCCAGTTCGCCTGACACCTACAACATTTTTAGCGGCGCGGCTGGTGATATCACAGGCCTGGAGCCGGCGTTGATCGAGGTCTACCGCATCGACAAGAGCGATCTCAAGATGGTCGATTTCAAGATCACGAGAAATGACCTGTTCGAGCTGCCGGCAGGTCCTGTTGGATTTTTGGCCGGCGTCGAGTACCGCGAGGAATCCTTCACGGATGAACGCGACCCGCGCCTCAACGGTACTATCCCCTTCGTCTCGTACGAGGGGGCAACGTTCCCCGATGTTTCCGATGTGGCGAATTCAAGCCCTACTGCTAACAACAGTGGCAGCAGGGACGTAACGTCCTTGTTCACTGAGTTTGCCGTCCCGGTATTCGACACCCTGGATGTGCAGTTGGCAATGCGCTACGAAGATTTTTCGGATGTCGGCGACACAACGGTAGGCAAGATTGCTTTCGGCTGGCGCCCTATCGAGCAGCTGTTGTTCCGCGGTTCCTGGTCCGAGGCATTCCGTGCTCCGAACCTGATCACGATCAACGAGGCTCTCGTGGTACGCCAGAATACGCGCGACGATCGCGTCTGCGAATACGTCGAGCGTGAGACGGGCGCCAACCTGGACCAGGATTGCACGCCAAGTGTGCAGCGCCGGGCCAGCGGCAGTTCGACCCTGAAACCCGAGGAATCGACGAATACGTCACTCGGCCTCGTATGGGATGCGACCGACGACCTGACCTTTACCTTCGATTACTGGACCATCGAAAAAGAAAAGAGCATCGGCCTGTTCGGCGAGAACAACCATTCAGTCTACGATTTACTGCTGCGCCTCCGGGCCGGCACGGCTAATTGCGCCGACGCAACCTTCAACCCCGCGGTTCTCCGCGACGACCCCGATGATGGCGATATACCGAGCTACCTGGAAGCCGGCATCTGCCCGGCGGGGGATATCGATGTCGTCGATGACAATTACCTCAACCTGGATACTCGCACGATCGAGGGCTACGACTTTGGAGTCTACTACGACACAGAAACCCGCGCCGGTGACTTCAGCTTCAAGTTCGTTGGTACATTCTACGAGAAGTACGAGCAAACGGGCGGCAGCGGTATTTCCGCAGAAGTTCAGCAGGCTCTTGACAGCGGTGAGCTTCCGGGATGGATCGCACTGCGTGGTTACGGCGACTTGTTGCAGCGCGAAGGCAACATGAAAGATAAGTATAACGCCAGCGTGCGTTGGTCCAGGAACGACTGGGGTGCGTACCTGCAGATGATCCGGCTCGGTAAGTTCTATGACGCCGATACTGCGATTGTTGTGGATGGTGAAACAGTTAACTGGTGGCTGCCGGCAATGACGACGTACAACGCCAATGTCGACTACGGTATGAACTTGTTTGATACCGAAACTCGCATTCGCCTGGGCGTCAACAACCTGACCGACGAGCGGGCGCCGATTTGCGACT
>Ga0224503_10000349_pt1 | contig 13725 bp, 18 predicted proteins | sample SF_Oct11_sed_USG_2_FD_169106 | JGI IMG/M metagenome (GOLD analysis project Ga0224503, IMG submission 169106) | Sediment microbial communities from San Francisco Bay, California, United States - SF_Oct11_sed_USGS_21 | ecosystem: Environmental > Aquatic > Marine > Sediment | place: USA...
TATCTCGTCTTAGATTAAGCTGCTTGTAAAACTTGATTCTGTCAGGATCAGGTTCCATTGGTTTAGATGCAGCTGAAGATTGGTCAAGCAAGACATTTCCCTCCAAATCTATTAGACCTTGATGAACGATTTTTGGATCAGCTTTGAAAACCTCTGATGCTAATTGTTCAATTTCTTTGGATCCCAACAGTCTTAATTGTAGCTGATTTTATAAAAACTTAAGTCCATCATTGTTAATCTTGGATCATATCCATTACCATCTATTACCATCTATTACCATTTATCGGCAAATTGATTTAGTGGATTATATTTTTTAATAATAACGATATACTGTTTTTGAGGGAAATTTTTAGGAGGTCAGGTTGTATGGGAATCACTTGTAACGGAATTTGTCATAGGTATAAAGCAAAAAAGCCTACAACTATGGGAAGATATGCTTCAGGGCAGAAGAGATGTAATTCATGTAATGTCTTTCTTCATTGGGATGGACTGTGGTGTCCTTGTTGCAATTACAAACTGAGATTGACTCCTCGTAGCTCAAAATACAAAGAAAAAGTACTAAAGATAAAATCTGAAAAAAAGGAGATTCTTGCCAATGGCATGTAAAGGAGTTTGTCATAAATACAGGGCAAAATGTGAACTACGTAAGTACAGGTACGCAAGTGGCCAAAAAAGATGCAATGTATGTGAAATTTTTGTACAATGGGATGGTCATTCATGTCCTTGTTGTGGAATGTTATTAAGAACTAGACCTAAATCAGTTAAAGCAAAAATTTATGCAAAAAATAGGAGATGAATCATGGAGCCCCAAACTAATTCTACAAATCGCCCTACCAATGCCTTGATTTGAGACTAAAACTGTAAGGGCCCTGAACTAATTTGACTAGTCATCTCAAGGTCCTTTGGAAATTAGTTTAGTTCTCTTAAACTCCATTGCGGTGTTGAACTAAAAGTTTGATACTCTTTCACCTAAAATTCTCTAGAGGAGTATCATAGGTTTAGTTCAATGTCCTAACAGATCCAAAATATTTAGAGGAATAAGATCAATTATTCGTCAGTATTTTTTAGATTCTTCAAGTTTAGCGCCTTAGAAACTTGGGACTTTCTTGCGGGATAGCATGAATAGTTGTAATCCACCTATCCAGATATGATTGAATTATTTGAGTTTTTTGTGATTATCTTTAACTTCATCATGCAAGTCTTTAACCATAGATATCAGTAGTTCAACTTCGTGTTTTTCTAAATTTTCAATCTCGTTTATTTTTTTAATGATTAGGGACTTTGTAGAATATTCTAGCGTTTCTTGTTTTTTTAATCTAGAACCAACAAGTCGAGCTCCTAATACGGAGATAAAAGTACCAATTATTGAAATACCTACAAACATCAGTACAATTCCCATCAATCTTCCAGCTTCGGTGACTGGAACAACATCTCCATAACCTACAGTTGTTACCGTAGCAGACACCCACCAAAATGCATCTATCAGATTCGTAATCTGAGCCTCTTCGTGAGTAGATTCAATCAAATAAATCCCGATACCACTACTGCCGATTACCAATATTGAAATTATTAACAAATAGATAAGAAGTTTCAACAGAAATAATTGAAAGACAAGATACTAAAAACCAAATTAAGATTTTCAAGTTAGATAATATACTAATATTTTTTAATGAATACTCATTCAAACTAGACCAGACTAAATAGTCCGAGGATATCTAAAATCACAATTACTTTATTTCCTTCCAATGAGATACATGTGAAAACTCCAAACTCTTTTGATATGCATTAATCAAATCAACTGCAGTAATGATTCCAATCAGATCTTTATCATATGTGATTCCAAGTCTTTTGATGTCGTTTGCTGCCATGATGCGTGCAATACCTTTTGCATTCACACTGTATTCTGATTTTATCAGTGGCCAAGAAGAATACATGCCAATTTTTTCATTTAAGGAAACATTTTCTTTTAGACAATACAGAACGTCTCTTTCAGTAAATATTCCATAATATACAAAATCACTAACAATTACGCTTCCTACGCCCTTATCAAGCATAATTTTTGCTGCTTCTTTGATTGATACTTTTGAGTTGCATATTGCCAAATTTTTACTTATGAATGACCTTATTGGAGGATCATCATCAGTTTTTTGAAAAGCCCGTAGCATATCAGTAGCAGTAATTATTCCCACTAACTTTTTAGATTCAGCAAAAATCAAAAGCCGTGAATTTTTTGCAGTCATAATTTTTGAAGCATCAAAAACAGAAATTCCAGGATCAACTTCTTCATAGGGTTGCTTTCCGATCTCTCTGATTGGTGTTTTTGGATCTGCATCTTTTGATACTATGTGTTTTAAAATTTCTCTTTCAGTAAAAATCCCGATTGTTTTTTCTTTTTCTGTAATTATGACATTTGCAAATCCTCTTTCTGCCATAAAATCTACTATAGTTTTGAAAGATATGTTGGATTCTACTGAAATCGGATATGCAGTCATAAACTGAGAAACTGGGAGATCCTTTATTTTTAAAAACATAGGTTAACCATCAATACCACTTATTTCACTCAAGTATTCAAGAATCAATTCTGAGAATCAGTTTAGAGAATTTCACTGGTTGTAATATAGAAGAAATAAGAAAAGATCATGAAAATGCATTGGTAGTAAAGTCATTTAAGTTTCACACTCCTCAAATCACATATCTAATTAGGAAAAAATTATGGGCACAAGTTCTCTTTGCATTGTTTTTAGGATTGGTCTTTGGGGTGTTTTTAGGTCCAGAGGTAGAAATTGTTGAAAAAGAAACTGCAGAAATTATCACTGATTGGTTATCAATTCCCGCCAACCTGTTTCTAAAGATTATTCAAATGATCATCATACCATTAATTTTTGCATCAATAATCAGAGGAATCACATCATCAGGTAGTTTAGAACAACTTCAAAAACTGGGTTTGGGTGCGGCCATGTACTTTGTTGTAACAACCATAATTGCATTAACTATTGGAATCCTTCTTGTTTCAGTCATTGCACCTGGAAATTTTATTGATAGTTCTTTGATTAGAGAAAGTTTTGGAATTGAAGATGCCGAACCTGTTGAAAGTGCAGAATTTAGCATTCAGGATATTCCACAGAGCATAGTAGGTGTGATACCAAGTAATCCATTGGCGTCATTCATGGCTGGAGAGATGTTAAGCATAATCGTTTTTGCGTTAATTGTAGGAGTTTCCATGATTTCATTACCAAAACAAAGCTCTCAACCAATTCTTGATTTGCTAGAATCTATACAAAAAATCACTCTGAAGGTGGTGTCATGGGCAATGCGTTTGGCACCATTCGCAGCCTTTGGTCTAATAGCAGGAATAACATCCAAGATTGGTCTTTCTGCAATGACAGTACTTGGAGCATACATGTTGACTGTAGTGATTGGTCTTTTTGCAATGATATTAGTATATGTCATGATTATCAAATTTTTTACAAAGAGACCACTATTGTCCACATTTACAATGATGAAAGATGCACAACTCCTTGCATTCTCAACTTCAAGTTCTGCTGCTGTAATGCCACTATCTGTCAAAACTGCAGAGGAGAAGATGAATGTGAAACCCAAGGTATCTCAATTCATCATTCCTTTGGGAGCAACAATCAACATGGATGGAACTGCCCTATACCAGATAATAGCTGTATTTTTTCTTGCCCAACTTTTCAGTATTGATTTAGGATTTACTACAATACTGCTAATCACATTAACTGCGCTTGCTGCATCCATTGGAGCTCCTTCAGCACCAGGAACAGGAATTATAATACTTTCAACAATTCTCATTGCAGCAGGCATTCCTCCTGTTGCAGTTGTACTTTTGCTTGGTGTAGATAGAATCCTAGACATGACTAGAACAATGGTCAATGTTACAGGTGATCTTACTGCTTGTCTATTCTTTGATAAACGAATAAAAGTAGATGATTCTCCTGGAGAGAAATTATGAGTATGAATCTAAAAGTCATGTTTTAGAGATAGATTTTGTAGTCTTTCAAATGGTTTCAGTATTTTGCTGAATACACAATACAGTAATAATCTAATTTGATTTTACAACAATATTGGGAACAAGAGTAGTTTTCCACATAGATTTCGATTATTTTTATGCTCAATGTGAAGAGACAAGATCACCAGAACTAAAAACAAAACCTGTGTGTGTATGTGTTTTCTCAGATAGAGGCGGAGATAGTGGTGCCGTTGCAACCGCAAACTATACTGCTAGAAAATATGGAGTGAAATCAGGAATTCCGATTACATTTGCAAAAAAAAGACTTGAGGAAAGAAAAGATGCAGTTTTCTTGCCAGTGGATTTTGATTTCTATTCTGAAATATCTGAAAAAGCAATGGAGATTATGAAAAATAGTGCAGATGTTTTTGAATATGTTGGACGAGATGAAGCATATTTGGATGTAACAAAACGAGTTGACGGAAATTTTGAAACAGCAAGTCACTTAGCGCAGCAAATTAAAAATTCCATCAGAGACAAGATAAAACTTAGCTGTTCAATAGGAATTTCTCCCAATAAATTAATTTCAAAGATAGCATCTGACTTTCAAAAACCAGATGGCCTTACCGTTGTATCTCCGGATAAAATTGAAATATTTTTAGAGCAATTAAAAATTAGAACAATACCAGGCATTGGAAAAAAGACTGAAGAAAGATTTTTGGAAATGAATTTAGAAACAATTCAAGATTTAAAAAAATTAGACATTTTTACTTTGAATAAAGAGTTTGGTAGAAAAAGTGGAACTTACATCCATAATGCCGTAAGAGGGATAGACAATGAACCCGTCAGAGAGCGGGAAGCCAGCGTACAATATAGCAAAATTACAACATTAAAAAAAGATTCAAAAGATTATCAATTTTTGTCTGAAAACATCATAGAATTATGCAAAGAAGTCCATAGTATAGTTAAAAAAAATAACCGAATGTTTAAATCAGTTGGAATACATTTTGTTCAATCAGATTTATCAAATAAATCAAAATCAAGAATGCTAAGAAATCCAACAAAAAGTATAGAGGAATTACAAAAGAATGCAGACCAACTACTAAAAGAAGCTCTGGAAAATCAAACAATCACAATTAGAAGATTAGGAGTAAAAGTTTCCGAACTATCAGAAGTGCAAGGTCAGAGCGACATTACAACTTTTTTTTAGAATGACTTAAAATTATTGTTCTAATTTTTTAAGTCGCCTAGATTCAATCACAATTACAATCAAAATGAATGCAAACAGCCAGGGCAGGAACATTATCTCACCTGCAATTTTATGATATTCTTCCCACGCCACAGGATCAGTCGTGACTTTTAGTGCATACCAAGACAATGAGAAAATTCGGATTAAATTAACAGTAACAGTTCCAATAATACCCAAAACAAAATAAACAGCTTTTCGGTTTCGAGGTATGTTTAGTTTTAACATGAATGCCCCAATCACCAATGAAAAAATAATAATACTATGAACACCAGCTGATGGCCAAAATACCTGAAGAGCCATGGAACCATGATCACCACGTAAGAACATGACATTATCTCTGGCCACTGCAGTTCCAAGATCAAGCACAGTTACTAACCAGACATTTGCCTGAACAAAATAAGGAACAACATACTGCAATGGTCCCAGTGTATCATAGGGGAAAAATGCATCAAGTGAAAGAATTATCGCAGTTCCTGTTAGAAAAATTGGTCCGGCAGGAGCAATTCTAATCCACCTCTTTCCAAAGAATATACTCAAAGCAGCAACAACAAATATTGCCATGACAACAAAATCCCACATCCAAGTCCATGAATAGATTAATTGTACATCAAATAATTCTGCAGATTCAATAATGTATTCTCTTAAACCATATTCCAATGAAGCAAGATATGCAATAGTTAGAATTGCCATAGGAAGTACAGACAGCAATCGCTTCTTTGAAATGACAATTTTTAGTCCAATTAATTCAGCGACTACAAAGATAAGTGCAAAAAGATAACCCCCTCTTCCTTCGTTCCAACTCCAAGAGATAGAATCAGGATATGCAACCATTGCAAAAAGAATCGGACTTGCAATAATAAAAATTCCAAAAATTAAATTCCAATTCTGCATCAAGTTAAATCCAAAAAAGGCAAATAAATATCTCAACTTTACAGATTTTCAAAATTAACAGATTACAAAAAGGGTTTTAAAAAAATTTAATACCTATTTCGTCCAATTCAGCAACTTCTAATTTTTTATCATGGGATTTAATTGAAACACACTTGATGGTTGTCTGAATTCTTAAAATTACTATAATTTGCATTACAGGATTGAAAATATTCACCTAATGAATGACTCCAATGTATTAAAGTCAAGAATTTAACTTACATTCAGTTTTCAAGGATTTCATAGTTGTGAAATAGGTAACGGTTAGAATTCCAATGGCAACTATTCTAATAGGAATCTCATAATTAGTTAAAAATGCGGTGGCAGTAGCTCCAACTGAACCAAAAGTAGAGATTACAGCAAATCCAATAGGTCCACAACTACATGCACCAGCAGCAGCACCAATTATAGAGCCAAGAATACTTCCACCCATTTTTTGTTTTGATTTTTGGAGCATGATGATACGAAATATGTTCATCGGGAGTACCAATGCAGATAATGCAGAAATCATCACAATAAGGACAAATCCCAATTCAGTTCCAGAAGGAATGTGACTTACCACATAAGGTTCTAAGAAAATATATTCAGATAAAATCAACAAACCAATTAACATTGATGCAAAAATTGTGATTGCTAAGATAATGTATTTAGAATTTGAAAATACAAATTTTATAGCAAATACCATTAGACTATAGGATCCAGTATTTGTTTAAACACTGAAAATGGTTGTGCCCCACCAAGTTGTTGTTGTCCATCAGGACCGACTATGAAGAACCCAGGAGTTCCCCTGACACCATGCTCTCTTGCTTGTTGAATATTATATTGAACACGCTTTGAATATTTTCCGGAATCAAGGCAACTTTCAAACAATTCCATGTCAAGTCCCAAACTAAATGCAAATGCCTTCAGTCGTTCAGAATTGGCCCACCCTCCATCAATTGTTGACTCTTGAGAAGCGTAAAGAAGATCATGATAGTCCCAGTACATTTCTTGGTCTTCAGCACAATATGATGCTTGAGCTGCTTTTGGGGAATCACTTCCCAAAAATGCCAAGTCAACAAAAACTAAATTCACTTTTCCAGTTTCAATATAATCACGAGTTAATTCAGGCTTTGTATTATGAAACCAGTTAAAACATTGATGGCATTGATAATCACCAAATTCAACAATAGTGATTGGAGCTGATGGGTCACCCAAAATTGGAGAGCCCATAGCAGTAGAAATGGTACCATGGGTTCTACCCATGTCAAGATTAACAGTTTCAGAAGTAGATGCAGAAAACGAGGCTGCAACGCCTGCAACAATTGCAATAACTATGACGCCTAGAATTAGGACTTTTTTGTTCATAATTCAAAACAACACGAGTAGGTTAAAAAAACTTATTCCAAATTACGAGAAGATTTTCGTTTAAACAGATTCACAAATTTTGCAATGGCCATATCAATCGGACATATTTCACAAACAAAATTCGATGAATGGCTATCAAAATGCTTTTCAAATCGTTCACGTGACTCAAAAATGAGATCACATTTTTCACAATAAACCTTAGCTACATTATTTTTCAAAGGTTTTCTCACAAACAATTTTTGTAATTATTGCTTATAAAGATCCTGTTGAAAACCAGCATATGAAAAAAATTATGGATAAATTTGTAACAGGATTTTTTGTCGTAACACTAGGAATTTTATGGTATTGTAGTTCAAAATACCAAGTAAAACCAAATCAATATACAATATTAATTTATGATGTTTTTGGAAATCAAATCAAAATAGATGAGATTAGAACCAGTTTCAACACACATAGGATAACAAATAGTTACATTTCAGAATATCAAAACAAATTCCCACATTATGATTTTTCAATGGCAGTAGAAATGCCAGAGATTAAAAGAAAAATATTACTTGGGATTTTTAAAAAAGTTCAAAGATAATGAATTCTCATGTGAGCATTCAATTCTACTTCATACATGGTTACAAATCCACAATGAGTGCATGAAAACATGTCATTTTGAGATTCAACAGCATCCTCTTCAATGATTTTTCCAGAGATGGATGTTATGTTTATCATATCATTATTAGATATTACAGCAAAATTATTCCCCTGATCTATTGAATCCAAATATTCTTTGATTGCAGAAATTACTGCAGTAGAATCAAGAATATCATCATCATCCAATACAGATAAAGTAAATTGATTATGTTTTAAGGTAGGAATTGCAGCCATTTGATCGGCCACATAAACAAGTAATTCATTTTTTATAGATATGACATCCTTACAGTCAATTGTGAGCATAAAGTTTCATGATTAAATCAATATTTTAGTTTAACAGTGATTTGAAAATGATTATTATTGTTTGACATTGTGAGTTTGATCATATGGGAGATTCAGAAACATTTGGAGTAGAGAAGGGTCATGGAGAAGAGATAATATCTTGGTTAAATGAACAAGCAAAATCTCAATCCGTGAAACTTGAAGCTAGATTATACGGTTATGCCATATCTACTGAAAATTTTGGAGATTTTGAAATGTTTTCATGGATCGGAGACGTTCAGATTGCAAGAAAGATGATCATCAAAGCAAGCAAAAGATTCAAAGTAAAAGTTATTGAGGGGGGATACAAGCCCAAAGAGAAAATAATTAAAATGAAAAAATTTGATTTTGCCAAAGTCAAAAAAGGAGATAAGACAATAGGCCAATTAGAATTTACAGCTTCCAGATTTGGAAACAAACATTGGGAAATTCAAAATGAAGAACGCCGTTAACAGTATAATTTTGGAGAAGAAATGAGAATAGAAAAAATAGGAATCATAGGGTTAGGAATGTTAGGAAATGCAGTAGCACTACACTTGATAGATTCAGGTTTTGAAGTAACAGTTTACAATAGAACAAAAGAAAAAGCACTACAACTAAAAGAAAAAGGAGCCAAAATTTCAGCATCTCCAAAAGAGATTGCAGAAAATTCAGAATTAGTCATCATCATAGTAAAAGATGCAAATGCAGTAAAGCAAATTTCATTTGAAAAAAATGGAATTGTCGAAGGAAATCATGAAAAATTAATTGTTGCAGATATGAGTACAATTGATCCACTAGAATCAAAAAAGATTTCAAAAAAATTTCTAGAATCCAAGATAAATAAATTGGACATTCCAGTAATGGGCGGTCCAAATGTTGCGATTACTGGAGAATTAGTAATGATGGCATCAGGAAATAAAGAAAGTTTTGATTATTGTAAAAATATCCTTGATACTATTGCAAGCAAAGTGTTTTTCCTAGGAGATAGTGGTGTTGCACATTCTGTCAAATTAGCCATGAACCTTCAAATTACTATGTTAGCACTCGCTTTATCTGAAGGCATAATGTTTGTAAAAAAATCAAATGTAGATCCAAAAATATTTCTTGAGATTCTAAACTCTACATATTTTAAAACTGGAATGAGTGAAAAAAAAGCATACAAAATGATAGAAGGTAAATATGATACGACATTCACACTTACAAATCTAAAAAAAGACATCACCACCATTATAAATACCGCGAAAACATTAGGAATCAAACTACCTATGATCAGTAAAGCAGAAGAAATGTATGAAAATGCGATCAAAGAAGGATTTGGTGACACAGATTATACAGGAATAATCGAATATCTCAAAAAAATAAACAAGGAAAATAAACCAAAATCATGAATAAAATTTAACAAAAATTCTATAAGCTATGAGCACGGTGTAATATTATGCGATTAAATGATAAAGTTGCCATCGTTACTGGAGCATCAGGGGATATAGGTAAAGGGATCGTGAAGAGATTCGTAGAAGAGGGTTCCAAAGTAATTATGATTGCAAGAAATTTGGAGAAATTAGAGGCCACTAGAAAAGAGATCGGAAATGAAGAATCAACCGCATCGGTGCCATGTGATTTAACTGATGAATCTCAGGTACTACAAGCAGTAAATCAGATCATGGATACATATGGTAAAATTGACATTTTAGTAAATAATGCAGGAGGAATTAATGACCCAATACATTTTCATGAAATGCAAGATTCAGAAATTAAGAAACTTATTGACATCAACTTGTTAGGAGTATTTCACATGTCAAAAGCTGTTCTTTCAAAAATGTCAGACGTTAAAAGTGGAGCAATAGTAAACGTTGGGTCCATTTCAAGTGAAAGAGCAATACCAAGAGTTCACTTGGCAATATATTCATCAACTAAAGCTGCAATTTCCATGTTTACAAAATCAATTGCAGTAGAATATGCAAGAAGAAACATTAGATGTAATTGTATTAATCCAGGAATCATCAATTCAGGAATGATAAAACCGTATCTCGATGATCCTCAAGCAAGAAAAGTTCTTGAAGAAAGATTACCTCTTGCAAGAGTAGGCGAACCAATAGATGTTGCAAATGCTGCACTCTATTTAGCATCAGATGAAGCAAATTGGGTTACAGGATCCATTCTAAATGTAGATGGCGGCAAATCAGCTTCAGAAGGATAATCTTTTATTTTTAAATTCAATTCAAGATGAAGAGATCTTATAATTATTCTTCCTCTTATATGCACGATAGCTAAATCCAGTGATCAACATAATAATTCCAGTAACTGCGGACCACATAATAAAAGGTAAAAGTTCAAACTCATCCATAATTAATCACCAAGGAATAAACATCTAAAGCTTGGGTTTGAGAGATAGGAAATATTACTATCGCCTGAAACATCTAAATAGATTTAACACAGAATAAATTCATGCCTGAATTCATTTGTCCTGATTGTGGAAAACGTCTATTTCATGAAAATGAAACCACTTTAAAAATTGAGGAAACCATTCATTCCAAATTCTGTAGAAAAAAAGAGGGCGAAACTCACAGTTTTATGCACAGAGATCTAGCACATATGGAAACATTTGATTCAGAAAGAGAAAATGACACATCAGGCACCCCAGTATTAAAAAAATAACCCGTACAACATACCTCAAAATTATATCCTAGACCATTATGATTTAATTAATTGTCAGAAGAACATCATTATGATTTAGTAGTTGTAGGAGGAGGGCCAGCAGGATCATCAGCTGCATTTGCAGCTGCAAAGAATGGAGTTAAAGTAGCTTTACTTGAAAAAGAAAATTCAATTGCAGAGACAGTCAGGACCAGCGGAGTCACATGGATTCAAAACATCAAAGAATTTGGAATTCCAGATGATTGTTTTAATCCAATCAAAAATTTTTCATTTTGTTCTCCCAATAACGAAGTCACCATCAGTGATTCAATTCCAAGGGCAGCAGTTTTGGATGTAAGAAAAACATACAGATGGTTAGCGCATGAAGCTGAACAATTAGGAGTAGATATTTTTGTTAAAATGAATGTTAATGAAGTTATAAAAAATGAAAAAGGAGACATTGTAGGAGTTAAGGGTACGGGACCTGATGGAAAAGTAACATTTCATTCAAAAGTAGTAATTGATGCCAGTGGATTCACATCAACTGTATGTAAGGCAATGGGATTTGCAACTCAATGGAAAAGATTTGGAGCAGGTGCAGAATATGAGGTAAAAGTAGAGAAGGTGGATTCAGAAACATGGTGGTTGATGGTGGGACAACAATATTCACCTGCAGGTTATGCATGGATTTTCCCGTTGGGAAACAACATAGTTAGGATTGGAGTAGGCATAGGAAAACCAGAATCAGATGTAGACCCCACACAAAGACTCAAAGAATTAATAGAAAAGAAATTAGGTCCAATAAAAAAATTAGGAGAAATAACACCAATAGAATTTCATTATGGTTTGATTCCAAATGACGGATTATCAAGAAAAACTGTTTTTAATAATTTGATACTGGTAGGAGACTCAGCTGGACAAGCAAATCCACTAGTTTTGGAAGGAATCAGATATGCAATAAAATTTGGCAGGGTGGCTGGAAAAATATCCGCAGTAGCCATAAAATCAGGTAAAACAGACAAAGATGCACTTTATCCTTATGAGGAAAACTGGAGAAAAGAGATTGAATCAAAGATCAATTCCGCAGGAAAAGTTCAAGATAGATGGATTGGTCTAACAGATGAAGAATGGGATAAAGAACTAGACATCATTAAAGAATTAAAATCTGAAGAATTCCTTGATTTTATCAAGGCAGATTTTGGACTATCTAACATGATTAAATTGGCAACACATCATCCAAAACTTGCGGTTAGACAACTATTCAATTTAGTAAAAGGGAAGAAATGATTATTTTACATTAAAGAAATCAATTACAACCAATCACGATGTTATAATTAAGTAGCACAAACACCAGAATCAAATGAACAAGATACTACTTAATTATTAAAAATCAAATATAAAAAATGCGTAAAATTTACTCATATTAAAGATCAACAAGACGAAGATTATAATGCAAACAAGAAAAATATGAAAACATGGATAGTGTTAGAAAAACTTTTGATGAATGGGCTCAAAACGGAAGAGCAGAAGTGATGGAGGTAGAGCATGGAAAAAATGTTTTGAAATTTTTAAAAACAATATCATTTGATAACCCATTCACATTCTTAGATGTTGGATGTGGAAATGGTTGGGTAGTAAGAAAGATTGCAAAAGAAGAAAAATGTAAAAAATCCATAGGGATTGACAAAAGTAAAAAAATGATTATTCAATGTAAAAAGAAAGCAGACAGTAAAAAAGAAGAATTTATCCATACAGATATCGAATCAATGAGTTACAAAGGGAAGTTCAATTTTATTTTTTCTATGGAATCACTGTATTATTCAGATTCTATTGAAATTGCACTTGAAAAAATATATAAATTGTTAAAACCTGGAGGACAGTTTTTCTGTGGAACTGACTTTTACACAGATAATAAAGCAACTGCACGGTGGGCAGGAATAATGAAAATACAAATGCATCTTCATTCAAAAAAAGAATGGAAAGAATTCTTTCAAAAAACAGGATTTGATGTTAAAACCAAACACATCAAAGATTTGAAAAATAAAAAGAAATGGAAAAGAGAATACGGAACTTTGTTCATAATAGGCACAAAACCTGAAAAGTAATACTCAAATCAAATAGATGAATACAGTTATCATGTGAGCTGGAGCACGACACGCTGCTACGGCAGAGGAAACTCCTCCCTCCATACAGGAAATGTGATCTGGAGATAGATAATCAGAGATGATTGGCAACGGAGCAGAAAATAATCCAATATGGCATACACAATGATGGCAAAACCTGAGATTCCCATAAAAGGAATGAAAAAGACGACCCACATGGAGCAAAGCCAAACAGAACTCAAAGATCCTGTACTAAGTTCAGGTAGGCTGCAAAGCGAAATATCGTGAAAACAAAAGGAGGGTTACTCCCAGCACACATAATTTTTTTATTTAAAATTATCAAAATTAAGCATTGAATAAGATTTGATTTTTATAATAATTATTAGTGTAAGTTCGATAAAATTAATTCAATGCCAGATTACAAAAAAATCCTATTGATGAATTATATCTAAAAAGACACATCAAAATAATTAATAAAATTAAACACAATAAACAATGATAAGAATCATTTGTCTTTTTCTAAAACTTCATTTTTGAATTTTGAAAAGATA
>Ga0224503_10000351_pt1 | contig 13700 bp, 16 predicted proteins | sample SF_Oct11_sed_USG_2_FD_169106 | JGI IMG/M metagenome (GOLD analysis project Ga0224503, IMG submission 169106) | Sediment microbial communities from San Francisco Bay, California, United States - SF_Oct11_sed_USGS_21 | ecosystem: Environmental > Aquatic > Marine > Sediment | place: USA...
GCTTAAAAATTTCACGAACAGAATTTTTACTTATTAGTAAAATTAATGACAAAACATTAGGGGGAGTTATGAAACTATTTAAAATTTTTCTCATTTCCTTGATAGCTATATTAGTTGTTTCATCTGCTGCAATGGCAAGTGATTTTGGGTGGACCGAGGATTTCAATATACAAGCTCAGTCGGACCCGTCAGGATTCAGAGCACGGCTTGCAACACGATTTAAAATTGGCAACGTGCAAATTGACGCCGTGCTCAGTAATGTTGATGAGCCGGCAGACGCTTATTTAATGCTGCGGCTTGGTGAAATGTCAGGAAAGCAAGTTGATTATGTTTTTGAGAAGTACAGGCATAGCAAAGGGAAAGGTTGGGGCGCACTGGCCAAGAGTTTAGGGATAAAACCAGGATCAGAAGAGTTCCATGCCCTGAAAAGCGGCCATGATCTAAACGGCGGCAATAGGCACATCGAAGTTCTTTACAGCAGCAACGATCATGGAAAAAGCAAAAAGAAAGGCAGTGGCAAAAAATAGATTGATAGCTTAGTCAAGATTGCTATTGTAAACCTAACAAATAAAGCCAGGGCTGGAATCATAATTCCCTCCCTGGCTTTTTGTATTTGGTATATAGGAAGCGAAAAGTTAATATTACCAACATACACCGTAGAGGAAACCGGTTGCTATCACCCGGAGGGGCTTTTTTATTGTCTTTTTGGGTGTTTTTTATATGGGGAATGGTATGGGGAATGAAAAAGTGGCAAAAAAAAAGGGACTACAGATTGACCGCAATCCCTTTGTATTTCTGGGGTGAGCGATGGGACTTGAAATCTTTTTTTCGCCCCTTTCCTTAAATATCACTATTCTTCCCTTTACTTCTTACCTACATGATGTTACTGTCAAAATGACAGGAAACTTATTCCTTAAACTTCCCAGCATTTCCCAAATAATATGGGACAGGGTATGGGGCTAGAAAGGAGGGTATGAGCGATGGGTAGGAAGATCACTTCTCAAACTGGGGTCAGGGTACGGGAACATAAAACACGAAAATACAGGGGCAAGCCGGACAAGTATTTTATGATCCGCTATTACGATTCTGTCCGCAAGGAATACCGGGAGGATGGGGCCGGATGGTCAAGTCAGCAGATGACCGCGACAAAAGCAGCTGGCCTCAGGGCTGAAATACTCGGTAATATCAAAGCCGGGAAGCGGCCTCAATCCCTGAAAGAAATGAGGGAGATGGAACTTGAACGTGAAAATGCCGACAAGACAGCTTCGGAAAAAGAAGAAAAGCTGAATATAACCCTTGATACCGTGGCGCAAGAATACCTTGCCGGGCTTAACAAAAGTACACAACTTGCTAATACTTCACGTTACAACAATCATATTAAACCTGTTTTCGGCAAAATTCCGCTACGGCAGATTGACCCATTATCACTTGAACGATTCAAGAGGGGCCTTGTCAAAAAGGGACTTGCACCAAAAACCATCCATCACACCCTGACCATCATAAGAACCATATTCCGGAAGGCTATTGCCTGGGGATATTACAACGGTTCTGTTCCAACCAGTAAAGTCGATTTCCCGAAGGTGAATAACAAGCGGCTCCGGTTCTTGACCCATGCCGAGGCAGACAGGCTGTTAAATGAACTCAAAAGACGTTCACCAATGACCCATGACCAAGTTCTTGCCGCGCTTCATTGTGGGCTAAGGGCAGGGGAGGTCCGGGGGATCCGCTGGCAGGATGTAGACCTCAAGAGCAAAATAATTAATTTACCGACCACCAAAGGCGGGGAAGCGCAACAAGTCTATATGACCGACCATGTCAAGGAGATGCTTCTTGAGAGAATCCCGGAAGGCGCAAGACCGGAAGAGTTTGTCTTCCCAGATAAAAAAGATGGCTTGCAATTCAAGATTTCCGACACCTTCAAGCGGACCGTGGAAGACCTTGGTTTTAACACTGGCCTGGGTACGAAGGATGCAACATACAGAGTTGTTTTTCACACCTTACGGCACACCTTCTGTTCTTGGTTGGCGATGCAGGGAACACCGCTATACACCATCCAAAAACTTGCACGGCACAAGTCTATTTCCATGACCGAACGATATTCTCACTTGCTGCCAGATCAGAAGCAGGATGCGGTCCGGGCAATGGCTGAGGTTTTCAATAACGCCAGAATACAGGAAGACAAGACCAAGGAAGAGCAAGCTGGGAGGAGTACATTATGAAAGAAAATGATTACCTGCCAATTAGTGATACAAGCAAAGAAGATTTTAAGAATTTCTATACCTGGACCATCGAAGATTCCATATCAGCACAAAAGGAATGGGAGAAAACAAATCCTAATTCTCAGGCAAAAGGACCGCTGTTCAAATTTCTTGCTGTTCATGAATTAAAGGAAATAGCAGACAAATACGAGGAGACCAGCGACAATAATCTTATTCTTGCTGCAATATATCAATGTGCTTTAAATGACTTGCCACTGCCACGGTGGTGCGTATTTAAATACCTCAAGTCATACAGAGATGTATATTTTAAAGCGGTAACAAGTTGGGATGATTCTTTCGGACGGCCTCACCCAAAAGGCACACATGCGAACGATATACGGAAATGGAAAGCGGATGCCTTCAGGGTGAATGAACGCATAGAAGAAATTGTAAAAAAAGAAGATGCCCCTATTGACGATTATCTATTTGAACGGGTGGCAAAAGAACTGGGAACGGGTCGCAAGACAAAAACATCTGATTTATATTACTATGCAAAAAAACTTATGAAAAAATAATTTTATAGCAATTTAAACGGAAAATCAACGACTTCCAAAATGTTTTAAAAATTTCCGGAAATACATTTTTCTCCATAATGGTCATTACTGTTCCCGAAGTCTAATTTTACTTGGAGGAACAGCTTATGACACGCAAGAACCCCACCGAACTTCTGAAAAACCTTTCGCAACAATTAAAACCCTTAAACGCACCCCAAGACCTGGTTCTAATCGGTCTGGCCGGCAGCACAAAAACCCTCGCAAATAAACGGAGTGACGGGACAGGCCCGGAATTTATCCGCATTCGCGGGACTGGTATCCGATATCCCAAAGACTCAGTGATAAAGTGGCTTGAGCGGTCCACCATTCCGACAGAACGGGGTTAGACCATGACCGAAAAAGAAAAGCCCCGGATGGCGGAAGACCAGGACCGGGGCAAAACCCAAAAACAATATAATATTACCCAAAATCCGGCTTTAAAGCAAGTCCTGTCCAATGAAAGGGACGGTTTCAGAATTTACGATGACGCTTTGCTCAAAGGCCTTGCCGAGCTTGCGGCAGATGACCCCATAGAATTTGCCCGCAGGAAACCGGATGCAGCAAAAAATCTAGGGGTTTCTCCATTTGACCTTGACCGGCTGGTGCAGAAAGTTTCCCGGTTTCCCGCTATAGGGGAGGAAACCAGGAAACCAATCCAATCTGTTGAAATCAGGGAGTTTCTGGGCAGGGAGTTTCCACCGCGAGTTTCATTGTTGAATCCATGGTTACCGACACAAGGCCTTGCCATGATTTACGCACCACGGGGCATTGGTAAAACCTTTTTTTCGTTAGGTGTAGCCTATGCAGTTGCGAGTGCTGGCAGTTTTTTACGATGGCAAGCTCCTATTCCACAAGGTGTTCTATTCATTGACGGTGAAATGCCGGGCGTGGTTCTGCAGGAACGTCTGGCACATATGGCGGTATCCTGCGAATTAGAACCGCAAGCACCACTTCGGATTATCACTCCCGACCTTCAAGAAAATGGCATGCTTGATCTTGCTCGGGCAGACGATCAACAGGAATTATCTAACCATCTCCACGATGTTTCTCTAATCATAATTGACAACCTAAGCACCCTGGTCCGCACTGGTCGTGAAAATGACGCTGAGGGTTGGCTTCCTATCCAGGCATGGGCATTGGCGCAACGTGCAGCAGGACGATCTGTGTTGTTTGTTCACCACTCCGGGAAAGGTGGCGCTCAGCGAGGCACGTCAAGGCGGGAGGATGTACTTGATGCTGTAATAAACCTGCGGCAGCCTGGGGACTATACACCAGACCAGGGCGCGATATTTGAAGTCCATTTTGAAAAGGCGCGCGGCATTTATGGCGAAGATACAAAACCATTTGAAGCAAAGCTCAACACGGACGCAACAGGACACCAGGAGTGGACAGTCCGGGACTTGGAACAGTCAACGGCTGAGCGGGTTGCAGCCCTACTTAATGATGGAATCCCACAGAAAGAAATACCTGAAATGCTCGGAATCACCAAAGGCGCTGTTAGCAAAGCAAAAAAACGGGCTGAAGGAATGGGCCTCATCGTGATTGAGGGAGGGGTGGTTTCCTAGTTTCCTTATATAGGGAGGAAACAGGGAAACTTTTTCAGAAAACAGGAAACCAGCAGGGAAACCACATGGAAACCATGAGTATAAAAACCTTAGCATTAAAGGCTTTACAAGGAAACACCGAGGGAAACCAGCAGGAAACAAAAAGTTTCCCGAGGGGTAAACAAAACGGCAACCAGGAAACCACCAAGGAAACCAAGGCGTGCGGTTATGGTTGCGCGGCATGTGGAAATAAAATTTATCAAGCGGTTGAAGCATGGGAAACAAAAGAATTGCCGGAATCATCTCCATGGCAGCATGACCATAAGCCGGTTACTCATTGGCAGTGTGAAGGGTGTGGAGAAGTCTTTAAAGTCATAGGCGGCAGCAAAGGGCCGCAACCTATTAACTAACAATCATAAAGGAGATTAAGAAACATGGAGATTGCCATGAAGGTAGGCAGGCAATAAAAAAGCCTCGCTGCGAGGGTGATATAGGGCTTGGAAAGGAGGGCAGCGAGGCTCAGAGATTGTACCTATCGGTACAATTTATAAAATAAGCATCAATTTAACCGCTAGCAAGGTGCAGCAGGATAAAGGGGAACGATATGGAAGAAAAACTTCTTGAGGTTTCAATGGTTGCAACGAGGTTATCCCTGGACTCTTCAACGATTAGGAGAATGTTTCACAAGGGCATACTTAAGGGTTTTAAAACTGGTGCTGAGTTAAAAACAATACGCATTTTTGAATCCTCTGTCGTGCAGCACATAAAGGGACGTGCAGGGGGTGATAATACAGGCAACGGGTCTAGATAATAACCTATATGTCCTATATAAATATAATAGGGGGATAAGCCCATGTAGCCTTCCCCAAGGCACAGCCGTAACCGATTGTGCAGGAACACTTTTATGCGGATGATTTCTCCAAGTTTGGCAGTTTAAGGAAACGATGAAAAAAAAGATCAAAATAGACCTACCGAAAGACGGCACTGAATTAATAAACACACTTTGCGAAACCTATGACATCCAAGATGGTGCGGGTCTTATTCTTGCTCAACAAGCAGGACAAGCGCTTGATACCGCTTTAGAGGCTGAAAAGATAATAAAGAAACATGGAATGGTGGTCATGGGTGAACGAGGGTTACGAGCGAATCCAGCTTGCAATATAGCACGGGATTCAAGAAACCGATTACTTGCAGCATTGGGCAAGTTGAATCTGGAGTTATGATATGGCGCCAAAATTAAAACGAACACGAAACAGGCATGATTGCCCTCTTGGTTTATGGCAGTTGCTTATTGACGATCCGCTACCTGAAGGACACCCCGAATATAATTCTTTTCAGGAATTTGTCAGTTTGCATGATTGGCAGCAACATAAAGCCGAAGTGCTTTCATATTGGATTGAAAGATACCCTGGAACCAGACCTAAAACATGGTGGTTTTTTGAAATAGTCGTCAACCGGCCTGAAAAACAGGCTGCATATCTCCTGCGGCACGACTTACTTACAGATACAGAAAAAGCCTGGCTTGACGGGCATAAAGAGGCTTTAGAGCCTGAAAAAGTAGAGGTATAAAATGGCTAAAAAAGGCAAAGCAACAAAACAGACCATTCTCATGCTAACCCCCGAAACTCATCTGCGTTTAAAAATTGCGGCAGTTAGCCAAGGCACGACGATGGGCAGAACGATATTGGGCATGCTTGAAAAGTGCTATCCGTTGGATGTTCGTCAACGGTTGAGCCTGAAATCCTGGTCGAAAGACCCCAGGTAGTCGGGAAGAACAAAAAGCCCCCTTTGAGGTTCCTTCTATTTCCTCATTGGGGTTTTTTTATTTGCCTTGGTTCTAGGTATTTTTTGTTATATTACTAACAACTTGATATTTAAGATGTACAGTGGATATATTGAATGAAATCTTGTATGACAAAACTGTAGATTGTGGCAAGATATATTAACTTTTAATCAAATAGTAGAATTAATGAAAATCGCTCTCGTAATCCCCCGCAACAGTTCTGATCATACCGGAAGTTTTTATGATTACAACTTTTACTCGACTTTCCTGCTGTCAAAAAAATATCTCTCTTATTTATTGGCAATCCCGACCTTGGCAGCCCTGACTCCCCAAAAGCATGAAATACGAATCTTTGATGAAAATATCGAAGATGTCGATTTCGACTGGGGCGCTGAACTCGCTGGAATAACCGTCAGAACAATGTTTGCCAAAAGGGCATACTGGCTGGCAGAAAAATTTCGACAGCAGGGTGTAAAAACCATTTTGGGCGGAATTCATCCCTCGATGTGTCCAGATGAAGCCCTTCAGTATTCTGACTGTGTTGTTATCGGTGAGGCAGAAAATGTATGGGCCACGCTACTTCAAGACGCCGAAGACGGTCACCTAAAAAAAATGTATCAGGCTGACGGGTTTTCCGAATTGAGTAAATATCCTGTTGCTGTCAGAAATGCGCTTTCCATGCGAAGTTATTTCTCTGACGTACTCCAGACTACCAAGGGATGCCCCTTCTCCTGTGAGTTCTGCTCAGTCCACGCCTTTGACGGACAACGGATAAGACACAGAACCGTGCAGCAGGTCATTGGGGAAATTCAGGAAATAAATGGTTCCCCCTCCACCTATAAGAAAAAAAAGGCAATATTCTTTGCCGATGATAACATTATCGCCAATAAAGCCTTTGCCCGTGAATTGTTTATTGCATTAAAGGAGTGCAATATAAACTGGATGTGCCAGGCATCGATCAATATTTCCCAGGAGGACGAGCTTCTTTCTCTTATGCGCGCGAGTGGTTGTGGGGCAATATTTATCGGTTTTGAATCTCTGTCCCAGAAAAACCTCTCGAGTATGAATAAGGGGATAAACAAGAAATTTGTCTATGAAAAAGCCATAGAGAAGATTCAATCACACGGGATACTGGTACACAGCTCATTCATCGTCGGCTATGATGATGATTCCCAGGAATCATTTGATAAGTTGATACACTTTATTCAGCAAAACAATTTGCTTGTGCCGCTGATCAACATACTTACCCCCTTTCCTGGAACGAAACTGTTCAAGCGTTTTGAAAAAGAAGGGAGAATTCTTCACAAAAACTGGGATGAATATGACACAAAGCATGTAGTGTTTTCGCCGGTTGGCATGTCGGCGGAAGAGTTGCTTGCAGGATATAGGAGAATTTTACGCGAGGTCTATTCATTTGATGCCATCTTGAAAAAACTGAATCATTACTGGCAAATAGATTTTTGGCAGCAATCCAACCGGCTTGATCCGGTAAAGCTGCGGTACCGCCTTCTCTTTGCCATTCGCCTCAGCACGCTTCTCGTTTCATTTAATCTGAAACGTTCAAGATTTATCCTAAAGATGCTCCCGAAGGTCTTCAACCGGCGTGTTCGCATATCCACTCTTTTGACGCTGATGGCCTATAACGACTTTGCTTACAGCTTATAGTTGACTGAACTCAGTAAACTGCACACAAGGGGGGGATGGTTAGGTTAAGATTGCCAGTGGAAATATTGAGAGGTAACCCGGCTTTTTATTTTGATAAATATCTATCAACTAAAAGTAGGATAGAATAATGTCAGAGAGAGTACTAAAACTCTTTGAGATGGTTTCCAACAAGGGCAGTACATATAGGGAATCCATCTTCAATGCCAAAAACCATGAGATTCAGCTCTGGAGGATAACCCCAGGGGAGTGGATCTACCCACATACACATCCCCACTCTGATGATATTTGGTATATTATCCAAGGAATGGGGGAATATTACATGACTGCACAAGAGAAAAAAACAGTCGAGACAGGAGATATAGCAACGGCCTCCCCAGGAGAGGTACATGGGATCTTCAATTCTGGTTCTGAAGATATTATTGTCTTTTCTGTGCTTTCGCCACTCCCTGTGGAGATAAACGAGGCTCCCGGTTTTGAGTATCCTGAATAACAATTTCCATTTTGTTAATATATCCAATCCACATGGCAACTCAAGATTTCAGCTGAAAAAGTTACTATTGTGGCAAACAATATTTAATATAGCATTTCCCGATGTACAGGATAAATCAACAGTCGGTAAAAAAACTTCATGTTTACAGTTTTTACTTCCAAATGGCATATAACTGCAAAAACGACAAAAAATAAATTGCTGGGTAAAAATATGAAAAATTGTAACCATGCTTGAATATACAGAATATACAAAAATGTTGATTGGCCTTATTGCTATAGTAAACCCAATTGGTGCCATACCAATATTTATTTCTCTTACATCTAACTTAGAGACTTCTGAGCGGAATGCTATTTCTAGAACTGTTGTATATTCAGTCTTAATTATCTTGCTTTTGTCTTTAGTTCTAGGTGAATGGATTTTAAAATTTTTTGGTATATCCATGAGTTCATTTCGTGTTGCAGGCGGGATACTAATTCTATTAATGGCAATTTCCATGATGCATGCAAAGACAAGTGGAGCTAAACGCACTGCAGAAGAGAAGGAAGAGAGTGAAAACAAGGATTCGATCGCAGTCGTTCCATTAGCAATTCCGTTGCTCGCAGGCCCGGGTGCTATTAGCACCGTTATTCTTTATACGCATAAAACCGGCAGCATAATGCATTATTTTTTTGTTGGATTAGTTGTTGTATGCACGACTATCATTTTGTTTTTAGCATTCAAATCTGTGCCCTACATATCAAAATATATGAGCCAAACTGGTATAAATGTTTTTACGAGAATAATGGGGTTGATTTTGGCAGCGATAGCAATAGAATTTATTGCAAATGGCGTTATAGGGTTATTTCCCACTCTTATGTAATTTCCATCTTAACAAATCACTCAACGGGACAGTAGATTATCCTTTAAAATTAACATTTCTGCTGATATGTCTGACACTGTCAAGTTGGAAAGACCTATCCATTGTCCCCTGTTTTATGGGGGGCATATCATATGCAGGGCATCAACAACTTGCGATTTCTGCCGGGACTAAATGGATTGATAGCTGAGTTATGATGTCCATTCCACATGGCAACTTCCCAAACCGCTCAAAATAGTTTCTATTGTGGCAAACTATCTTTAAGTCGTCTTTTTGTTTAAATTATCAACATTAAGACGAATTGCTTCAATTGCTAAAATCAACAAAAGGAAGATTACTGGTGTTTTATCTTGTCTTTTTAGATGGTTAGTGATTTTTTGTATTATCGCGTAATCAATTAAAAAAGTCGTCATAATAATATATGTTAGCTATAAATATTAAAAATTAGGAGATAAAAAATGAATAATAATATTTTACTCAGATCTTCAGCGGTTTTATGGGTTATCTGGGGTGTGGTTCATGTACTTTTTGGTGTCATGATTATTATTGGAGATTCTGGTGCGGGTATACAAGCTATTGGCAATGGGGTGGAACTACCCCAAATGAACTACCCTGATGCTCTTGGTGCCATTATGAATCAGCACGGATGGAATTTGGTTTGGTTCGGTGTTGTAACAATTGTGGGGGCTACATTCATCTGGCGTGAAAATGATACAGCAATTTGGATCAGTGCGATGGTCGGTGGTTTAGCAGATTTGGGTTACTTCATTTTTCTTGATTTAGGGGGTTATGTAAAATTTTTCCCGGGTACTGTAATGACAATTATTGCATTGGTAGCAATTGTATTAAGTTTTACAGCTTACTTTAAAAATAAATCAAATAGCTAACAAGGCAAGCAAGCGGACAAGCAAAGCTTGCCGCTTCTTGCGACGTTAAAACTAAAGATGACTGCTGATTATCTGACAGTGTCAAACAGAAAAGACCTATCCATTGCCTCCTGTTTTATCAAGGGCTTTTCATTTCATTTGCAGAGTATTAGCGATTGATGGTTTCTGCTATCTCTTTACAGTCGTGAATCATTTCTAAAATGTGAAGATGTACAGTGGATATATTAACTTTAATTTCGATCCGAAAAAGTTAAGATTATGGCAAGTAATATACATTTCTCTTAAAGCCAAATGCCCAATACATTGTGGCACTTGAAATATCATTCCAGAAATTGTTATAAACAAACTAAAGTCATACCATAATTATAAACCTCTGATGAATGAGACTCCAACGAGAAAGTCTTTTTTTGTCTAAGGCTTATATTGTGATTCAAAATACTACTCAAAAGGAGAGCAGATATGAAAAAATCAGCAATGCTGTTGGGTTTACTGGTTCTGGGACTGATGATAGTCGTATCCGCCATGGCAGCCGATTATGACCTAGTCATCAACAATGGCCGGGTTATGGACCCGGAAACCATGTATGACGCAGTAGCCAACGTCGGCGTCAAAGATGGCCGGATCGCCGTCATTACAAAGGACAAGATTACAGGCAAGGAAACCGTCGACGCCAAAGGACTGGTTGTAGCGCCGGGATTTATTGACGGACACCAGCATTGCATCGAGCCCTATGCGTATCGGTTGATGCTACGTGACGGTCGTACAACCATCATGGATTTGGAGATAGGCGCTCACGGCCCAAAGCTCAATGAGTGGTACAAGCGTCGTGAAGGAAACGCACCGTTAAATTTTGGTGCGGCTGTGGCTCACGAATTTGCCCGTTCTGAAATCCTTGATGGTTTTAAAAACTGGGAATACCTCTACACTCCTGATGCTATACGTTCCCGTGTCAAGCAGGGTTGGTCAAAGACCAGGCCCAACCTGGAGCAGGGTAATCAGATCCTTTCCCTTATTGACGAAGGCTTACAGCAGGGAGGGCTTGGAATCGGCTCTACCGTTGGCTACATGCGCGAGGGGGTATCGGCGCGCGAAATATTCGAACTGCAAAAGTTGAGCGGGCGTTATGGCCGCTTTATCAACATGCACTTCCGCTATACACCTGGTGATGATGTCGGCGAAACCAATGGTATCCAGGAAATGATGGCGAATGCCGCTGCATTAGGAGCACCTGCCTTAGCCGCCCATTTCAATAACCCAGGATACAATATGGTGCATGAGCTTTTGGTAAGGATGCGAGAAAAGGGCTACAACGTCTGGGGTGAAATCTATCCATACGCTGCGGGTTCGACTGCTTTGAATGCTGTGTTTCTCGAACCCGAAATTTGGGTAAAGGCCCTGGGCAACAAATACGAAGACACGATTCAAGATGTCGCAACCGGCGAATTCTACACCCAGAAATCGCGCGAGGAAATGCTCAAAACAGAACCAACGCGTGTTGTGCTTGTTTACAAGATACCTAAATCGGCTATTGTTGATTGGATCAAAATGCCTGGCGTTGCCATTGGTAGCGATGGTATGCCATTATTCCCCGACGACAACCTGACCTGGGACACCCCATACGAAGATCTTCCCAATACCCACCCGCGTTTTTCAGGGTCTTTTGGCAGAGTGCTTCGCATTGCCAGGGAAAATAATATTCCGCTGATGCAGGCCGTATCCATGACCAGTTACAATTATGCCAGGCCTCTGGGCGATATGGGCTTAAAGGCCATGCAGGTGAGGGGCCGTATGCAGGAAGGTATGGTGGCTGATATCACTATATTTGACCCTGAAACCGTAACGGACAATTCGACCTATGAAAAAGGGACGCTTCCATCGACAGGAATTGAGCATGTGATTGTTGATGGGACACTTGTCATGAAAGATCAGGAGCCGCTGAAAGGGGTGAATCCCGGACAGCCGATCCGTTTCGAAGTTCAGGAAAAGGGCCGCTTTGAGCCCTTGACCGAAGAAGGGTGGGCCAAAACCTTCTATGCATCGCCGATTGATTTTGGCGGCGGAGTGCCCGGTTCGCAGCCTGATATGCATTGATATCAGGAACTGAAAACCTGTAAACGACGGAGTGCATCCAGACATCTCGGCCCTGACCAAGCTTGATGAGAACTTCGTGGTGATCATGAAGGACGGCAAAATATACAAAAATACTATTCAACAATAAGTTGAGCGGCGGCTCGAAATGCCGGGTCGCCGCAATAAGACATAAGTAACAAACTCCTTTGAACAGAATATTACTCAGTATCATTTTATCATTTTTGATCCTAGGGAATATTTTGGCGGATTCGAGTCAGGCCGGATCATTGAAACATGGTTCCGGGCTGGGCGGCCCTAGCAGTGTAGCAGGAACAATAGACAAAGACCGTGAATCTGAAGCTGTTGTGCCGACCAAAGTTGATGTTATGGACAGGTACTTTGACTTTAAGAAACGTGTCGAAGAAGAGCATGGGTTCGGATTCGGGTTTGACTACAACATCCTTCTCCAGGTTGCCTCCGAGAGCCCAGGGGAAGATACGGCAGCAGGTGGGGTCTTCCGGGCCTTCGGCCAGTGGTCCCTTTTGGGCAAAGATTCAGGAAATACGGGCAAGCTGGTATACAAGGTGGAAAACCGTCATCGACTGGGCACCGATATTGCGCCCAAGGACTTGGGGTTTGAAACAGGCTATGCAGGGCTCACCGCCGTCACCTTTTCCGATATCGATTGGGCCCTGACCAATCTGTACTGGAGCCAACAGCTTCTGGAAAACAGGTTCGCCTTTGTGGCCGGATTTGTTGATGTTACAGACTATATAGACGTTTACGGACTGATCAACATCTGGACCGATTTCAACAACTATGCCTTTACCACCAATCCGACAATTCCTGCTCCAGACCAGGGACTTGGGGCGGCAATACGGGTGATGGCCACGGAAAATTACTATATTGTCGGAGGCATTGCCGATACCAACGGACACCCAACCGATCCCGAAAATTCATTCGACTCGTTTTTTGACGACGCTGAATACTTTACCCACCTGGAAGTGGGCTGGATCTCTTCCTGGGCAAGAAGGTATAACGACAATATACACCTGACCTTCTGGCACGCTGATGAACGGGAACAGGCACAGGTCTCTGACGGCTGGGGTCTGACTTTTTCTTTCGGCCGTCTTATCGATGACAAGTGGGAGCCCTTCTTCCGGGCCGGATACGCAGAAGATGGCGGAGCCTTGTGGGAAGGTTCAGTCAGTACAGGTCTTGGTTACCATACCCGTAAAGGCAGTGATATGCTTGGTTTCGGGCTGAACTGGAGCCGTCCAAACGAAGATACCTTGGGTGCAGACCTGGACGATCAGTATACGGCAGAAGTCTACTACCGGCTGCAGCTCTTTAAGATTCTGACAGTTACACCTGATGTGCAGCTGCTCTTTAATCCGGCCCTGGACCCTGATGAGGAATTTATAGGTGTGTTCAGCATCCGTGTCCGTATCAGTTTGTAAAGTAAGAAAAACGGAAAATATAAGCTAGATTGCTGCTGATATGTCTGACAGTGTCAATTAGAGATGATCTATCCATAACCCCTGTTTTTATCGGGGGGTTTTCATTTCATATGCAGGGCATAAGCGACTGATGATTGCTGCTATACATTGAAAG
>Ga0224503_10000359_pt1 | contig 13591 bp, 20 predicted proteins | sample SF_Oct11_sed_USG_2_FD_169106 | JGI IMG/M metagenome (GOLD analysis project Ga0224503, IMG submission 169106) | Sediment microbial communities from San Francisco Bay, California, United States - SF_Oct11_sed_USGS_21 | ecosystem: Environmental > Aquatic > Marine > Sediment | place: USA...
ACGCGTCTTACTGTTGGTCTTGGAACACCAAGCTCATCAACAACTTTGGTATAGATATCCTGCTTGTCGGTTACCCCTTTGTCAAGATAAGAATTAATTGCTTCTTTAATGATCGTGCTTTGGTTTGTACGATTCAACGATTCTAAGTTTTAGTTGTTCTATATAAAGACTATAACTTTTGAAGTTTTTGTAATGTGATATTTAATAATTATAGATTTTTTTATTGTTAAAAAAAATAAAAACCTAGTCTTTAAAGATAATTTATCAACAAAAGATATTTAATAATTATAGATTTTTCAATATAGTTAAAGTACAAACAAAGATTTTCACAAAAGACTCTTATGATAAGATGATAGATTAGTTTTGATGACTATAGTAAATATAGAAACTAACCATGGAAAGATTTCATTTAAACTTCTGCCAGAGCTAGCACCAGAAACAGTTAGAAATTTTGAAAAGTTAGTAAGAGATGGATTCTATGATGGAACTCTTTTTCACAGAGTAATTCCTGGATTTATGGTTCAAGGAGGAGACCCAAATACAAAAACAGATAATAAAAATTCATGGGGGATGGGAGGACCAGGATATAACATTAAAGCTGAGTTTAGTTCAAGATCACATTTGAGAGGTATTGTTTCTATGGCTAGATCACAGGATCCAGATAGTGCAGGTTCACAATTTTTTATAGTTACAACTGATAGCACATTTCTTGATAGACAATATACTGTGTTTGGTGAAGTAACAGAAGGTATGGATATTGCAGATAAAATTGTGAATCTTCAAAGAGATGGCAATGATTGTCCCTTAGAAAAAGCAGAAATGCTTCATGTAACTGTGGAATAAATGAGAGTCAAAATTTTTGCAAGTTTTTTAATTTTTACACTAATTCTATTTTTTCCACAAGCTAACGCACAATCAGATTCTTTTAAAGAAGTTAGTCACAAATCGCTTCAAATAACAATTGACCATGAAGGAAATGTAAATGTAATACATCAAATCAGAGATTCAGATGAACCAAGACAGTTAAATTTTGTTAATGGAACTGTTTCAAATCTAAAACTCATAGATAGTGCAGATAAAGAAGAATTAATTGATATCAGTGATGGAATTAATAGCATAGTAATTTTACCAGATCAAGGAGAATTGGTTGTAAAATATGATCTAAAAGATGTTTTAGTTTTAAAAGATAATGTGTGGACATTAGATTTTAGATATCTTCAAACAACAATTTTTGTTCTTCCAGAAGAAATAGATTTAGTATTTGCAAATCAAAGATCTGTTTTCTTGGATGGAAAAAATGCTTTTACATGTCATGGATGTGAAATTCTTTTAGAATATTCAATTAATGAACCAAAAGAGATTAAACAAGTTAATTGGACAGACAAAGAATTTCTTGTAGAGATTAAAACTTTTGCAGAAATAGAAAGTTTTGATTTCAATCAACCAACAAAAGAAATTAGTTTTAAACTAAATAGCAGTAATCAATCTGTCACAACTGTTATTCCCTTAGAATTGTTATGGGAACCATACACAGTATTTCTTGATGGCAAAGAAATTTTGTTTAATGAATATGCCAACAATGGAACTCATGTTTGGCTTAATATGAGACCTGAATCTTCAGGAGAAATTACAATTATAGGAACCACTGTTGTACCTGAATTTCCAATAATTGCTCCATTAGCAGTAGGATTTTTGATTATTCTTATTATTCCATTTATGAAAAAATTCAATCTCCGCTAGAGCCACATGAACAAAAACCATACTCATCAATTCTAGTATTACAAATAGGACACTTTTCACCATAATCAACTTCCCATGGTTCTTTTCCATAGAGCTTGAAATGATCGTCAATTTCTAATGGTATGTCCCTTTTCTTTTCCAATGATTTGTATATGTATTAAAACTATACATACATTATCGGAGAAAAGATATGAAAATTAAGTGTGGTTGTCATTGCATAAAATGCAAAAGTATAGATCTTGAATCTAACAGAGTTGGAGAAGTTGAAAAAGATGAATATTTTGATATGCATCACACATGTAATCAATGTAACACGCATTTTGATCATCTAGATGGTGAAACTTTTTCTAATTGCAGAAAATGTAATTATTCTTCTAGTTAGCTATCAATGATTCTTGAATAAAATAATGAATTCTATTCTCATGTGATTTTTTCATAATTTCTTTGTTTGATGCCATCTTTGCTAAAGTTTTTGAGACATCTAATGGACTTGTAGCCCAACCGCACTCTCTTAGTTGTTGAACAGTTTCGGTAACTGTTCTTGGCAAATCAAAAAATTTACTTGTTTCTAAAATTCGTAGTTTTGATTTAATTTCGTTAGGAGTAATATATTGTGGTTCAGCAAATTCCGGTTCATATGCTTCAGCATCATTAAGATATTCTAAACCATATTGAGTTGAAGATTCGATTGATTTTTCAGTAGAATCAGTTTCATACATAATTTTTGCTTGATTTTCTGGTAAATGATCTGAAATATTATCAATAACTTCACCTATCGTTTGATTATCAACATAGAAATCTCTAGATTCAATCTCAATTTCATTTTCTCCTAGCTTGAGTTTAATTCTAGCCAATAAGAAATAATCATCTAGTTTTGATTTATTTTGGTAGCTCTAAGGAGCTTAAAGATTAGATCAAAATTTTTACACAATGTATTGGTATTTTTTTGCTTTTTAGTTAAAATGTAATTTTGCCAGAATTAGTCGTGAAATCATCTAAAAAAGGAGGATTAATTATTCTCTTTGTATTAGGCATGAGTATTTTTGGATATTCACAGTATGCATCAGCGTCACAAATAGAAGTAAACATAATTCAGAGTGAACTATTAAACGAAAATGAAAAAGGATCAGACTATAATATTGAATTACAATTTGTGAATCCCTCATTACTAATATTAACAGCAGGTGAAACTGAATTTTTTATTATTGAAAATGACGAAATGATTGGTAAAGGTAAGTTAGAGTCATTTACATTACAACCATTAGATAGTAGCTTTGTCAAAGGTGTTTTTAATACTGATTCAGATAGAGATAAAGAATCTCGATCTGTAAAAATTACAGGAATAACAAAATACGATGTACTCTTTACATCTATTGATGTTCCATTTGTTTACTATCCAACAGAAGAACAGGCAAGAGAATTTATACATCAAAAATAATTTTTTTCTCAAATGCTTACAGTTTTTGGTTCAACTGCATTAGATACAATTAGAACTCCAAAAAAAACTTTAAAAAATGTTCTAGGGGGTGCAGCAACATTTGCAGCAATTTCAGCAAGTAATTTTGTAAATACAGGATTAATTGCAGTAGTTGGAAAAGATTTTCCAAAACAACATCATAGAATTTTATCTAAATATCTTGATTTACAAGGATTAATTATTAAAAATGGAAAAACATTTCGGTATGATGGAAGTTATGATAATACACTTAGTACCAGATCAACTTTGAAAACAGAATTAAATGTGCTTGCAGATTTTAAACCCAGAGTTCCTGAGGCATATAAAAAATCTCAATTTGTGTATCTTGCAAATAATGATCCAGAGCAAAATACTTTGTTAATTAAAGAATTTGATAATCTAAAATTTTCTATGTGCGATACTATAGATTTTTGGATATCAAGTAAACGAGATGCAGTGATCAAGATGATTAAAGCAGTAGACGCAGTTGTAATCAATGATGAAGAGGCTAAACTCCTCACAAAAGAATTCAACTTGATTAAATGTGCAAAAAAGATGATGCAATGGGGGGCAAAATATGTGATTATTAAGAAAGGAGAGCATGGATCGTTAATGTTTTACGATGATGTAATTTTTCCAACAGCAGGATTTTCATTGGAAGATGTTGTAGATCCTACAGGTGCAGGTGACTCCTTTGCTGGAGCAATGATAGGATATCTTGCAAGTAAAAAATCAACTAAGATATCTGAAATTAAGAAAGCAGTAGTTTATGGAAATGTTATGGGTTCTTTTGCAGTTGAAAAATATGGATTAGATGGATTATTAAAAATTAAAAATGGAGATATTGTAAAACGGATCAAGATGTATGAAAAAATGATTCGATTCTAAAAAGATTTAAGTTTAATTATTTCTCAAATTAATTTATTGTTGTCATAAGAAATGTCAGAAAAAATAGAAGATAGATTAGATACAATATTCAAACTTCAAAAAGGATTATCAGATATGATGAATCTAAGTAGATATCCAAAAGATTCTGAGGGAAGAGTTTCTGCCTTGTGTACTGCAATAATGCATGAAGCAGTAGAGCTACAAAGAACAACAAATTGGAAATGGTGGAAAACACCAACAAAGTTTAATGAAGTTGAAGCAAGAGAAGAATTAATTGATATTTGGCATTTTGTTGTTCAAGCATCTCTTGAACTAGATCTTACTCCAGATGACATTGTAAATGAATACAAAAAGAAAAATGAAATTAATCGAGAAAGACAAAGAAATGGATATTAAAGAATTTTAATTTTATCTAAAATTTTTTCAAAATTAATTTAATTAATTAAATTTACAAGAGTTATATTATTTTGAAAATATGTAATATTGGATTTAGAAACGGTAAGATATGGATCGGGACTAGATGAATTAATTATTCTGTTATTTTTATCAACACCATTTTTGTGTAACTGAAATAATGAGTGCACAGATTTATGACCACATACTTCTTTGCCACAAACTATGATTGTATTGATTTTTTGATTTTTATTAATATATTCAATAATTGAGTCAATTCCCTTATTTTCAGATAGTCTACCTGCTATTGCTATATCATTTAGAATTTCAGAATTTGCAAATATTTTGAGTAAATCTATGCTTGAGAGTGTACAAACTGCTATAGTTGAATCTGAATTATCATGATAAAATTCCTCAGGAATGGGTAAAACAACCTTACAAAGTTCTCCAATTATCTCCCCTAATGAATTCACAATACATCACGCATAGTTTTAGCAATAAATTCAATATTTTTTTGGGTTACCTTTGGATGAATTGGTAAAGAAATAACATTAGAGGCGGCCCAATCAGTGACAGGTAATTTGATTTTTAGTTTGTAGAAAGGAGTCTTATGAATTGGTATAGAATAGTAAGCAGCTGCACCAATTCCTTTTTCATTAAGTTTTTTCAAAAGTTTATTGCGTTTTGCAGTTGCAATGGTATAAAGATACCAATTGATGTTCTCATTTTCTCGTTGATATGGAAGTATTATTTTAAGATCAGAGATTAATTTTGATAAAAATTCTGCATTTTTTTTTCTAGCTTTGAGAAAATTTGGTAGTTTTTTCATTTGTATAGTTGCAATTGCTGCATTAATTTCAGGTAATCTTAAGTTTAAACCAAATATTCTAGAATCATATCCATGAGACATTCCATGATTTCTAACCATCAGTAATTTATCTCGAAATCTTTTGTTATTAGTTACAATAAATCCACCTTCTCCAGAAGTCATTACTTTTGCAGGATACATGCTGTAGCATCCCATTTCAAAAAAAGTACCAGTATGTTTTCCTTGGTATGTAGAACCTAAAGATTGTGCAGAATCTTCAATAATAGGAATGTTATGTTTTTTACTAATTTCTGAGAGTTGCTTTACATTTGCTATATTTCCGTAAAGGTGAACTGGAATAATAGCACGGGTTTTTTTTGTTATCTTTTTTTGTAGATCATCCGGATCTATAGTATAGTTTTCTTTTGAGATATCAACAAAAACAGGTTTTGCCCCTGTTGAAACAATAGCATTTGCTGTAGCAACAAAAGTAAATGATGGGATTAAAACTTCATCATCCTTTTTAATATTCAATGTATATAGAGCAGCTTGCAAAGCAGCAGTTCCAGAATTTACTGCAATAGCATATTTTGATTTTACAAAAGAGGCCACAGTTTTTTCAAAAGATTGAACATATTTTCCTCCTAAATAGGCAGATGAGGTCAAGGTACCATTTTTGAGTACAGAAGTGACTGCAGTAATCTCTTCATTACCCACTATAGGAATGTTAATGTCAATTTTCAACAATATTCTGTTTATAATTAGTCTATAAATCTCGTTTAGTATACATGAATTTTTATATTTCAAGATTTGGCAAACGGCATAATGAAATCACGTCATCTTGAAAAAACTGATGCAGGTTACAAGGTTTATCGAAATATTTTCTATATTTGTGGATTCATTATGGTGTCATCTCTAGTTTTTGGGGTATATGTAACAATGGTAGAATGGATAGAAAATGGTACTTATGTTATGGGGGAGGCAATTCATAATACAACTATTCCTTTTGAAAATTTTGCCAGAGTATCAACTTGGATCTTTTTTTCTACAATAATTGGATGGTATTGTGTTTCTAGAATTGGTTGGAGAAGAACTGCTGGAGACAAAATTGTTGGGGTAAAGATGTCATTACTTCAGTTAATGTTATTGGGATTTTCAATTATTTCACTCTATGAAGTTTTATACAATTTTACAGTATTAAATGCACAAATTACTGCAGGGGTTATTGACGGATTAGTTCCAGATATTGATAGATTATCAGTTGCATATCCAGATCCAGAAAGACCATGGAATTTAATATTTGCAACCAAAGTATTTCTTGCGGCATTTATCATTAGCACTCACGCATTCTATCTCAGTGTAAAACCTAGAAAAAGCCTAGATGAATAAGAAAAATAATACCATTTTAGATAGATTTAACGTAAAAGCTTTTTTTTCTAGTATGTAATACTTCCAATGTGGGACTATTCGGATCTAGTGCGAATGAGTTAAAATGTAAAAAATGTGGAACAATTCTTTCAAATTCTGAGAGATTAAAAAAACATCAAGAAAAGGCACATAATAAGAAAAAAGACAAATGCAGGGTTTGTGGAACTGAATTTGATACTCTTGAAGACTTAAGAAAGCACAAAAAAAATTGTAAATGAGAATTTAGAAAATTATTGTCACAAACTAGACTTAGGTGGTCGTTTTAGTGCTTTTTCAATTGCCTCTAAATTTGTAATTTCATTTTTAGAATTCATTGTAAGAGTTTTAATCATTTCAGAGCCTAGTTGAACTGATTGTTCAGGTAATGTTTCTAAAAATTTTTTTAGTCCTTTTTTATAATTTTCAATTAGTTCTAATCCTTCTTCAAGTGTCACAAACATTGTAAACATATGTTCTATTCAAATCTTCCAAATTCGACCAAATGATTTGAATAACTTTATAGGTTTACATCGTAAAAGTTGTTTTGATTTGGATATTACAGATAAAGTAGATTTGATTGAAAGGCCACCTACTGAAGAAGTTGTAACGCATGATGAATTAATTGATCTATTCAAAACAAATTCATCACCAAAACATTACATAGGTTTAGAGATATCTGGTTTTTTACATCTTGGTAGCTTAATTAGTACAGGTTTCAAAATTAATGATTTTGCAAAGGCGGGTGTCAAGTGCATGGTTTTTCTTGCAGATTGGCACACTTTAATTAATGATAAACTGGGAGGAGATTGGGAGACAATCTCAAAAGTTTCAAAATATTATCAAGATGCTTTCAAACTAGTTTGCCCTAATGCAGAGATTATCTTAGGATCAAAGTTATATGAAGAAAAGACAGAATATTGGTCTGAGCTTGTAAAATTTACAAAACACATGTCTCTTGCTAGAACAATGAGAACTCTAACAATAATGGGACGTTCTGAAAATGAAGAAAAGATTGAGCTAGCAAAATTACTCTATCCTCCGATGCAAGCAGTAGACATTCACTCATTAGATGTAGATATTGCTCACGCAGGAATGGATCAGAGAAAGATTCACATGTTAGTAAGGGAGATTTTTCCAAAAATGAAATGGAAAGTTCCTGTTGCTGTTCATCACAAACTATTGCCAGGCTTGTCAAAACCTGCAGATATTAGTGATTCTCAAATATTAGGAAAAATGAGCAAATCAGATCCAAATTCAGGTGTTTTTATACATAATACAGATAATGAAATAAAGAAAAAAATTAGCAAAGCATGGTGTGAAGAAGCAAATACACAAAATAATCCATTATTAGAAATTGCAAGAACAGTAATTTTTCATGAATTTGATGAAATCAATGTTGAAAGACCGGAAAAATTTGGTGGCAATGTATCATATTCTAATTTTAATCAGCTTGAAGTAGAATTTGCTGAAAAGAAATTACATCCAGGGGATTTAAAACAAACCGTTGGAAATTATTTAGTAAAAATAATATCTCCAATAAGAGAAAAGTTAGACTTGAGTGAAGATCTATGCAATGCAATAAAGAAAAGCTATTAGACTTTAAGATCGGGATTAGTTTGTTCTTCTAAATTATATTTTGATTTGTATCCTCTTGGGTTTATCATCAAGTCTTTGTAAGTATACGTTGATGAGTTTCCGATAATCACAGTACTAATCATTCCTAGTTTATCTGAATGACTTGGTAGGTTTTCTAAATCAGTCATAACAATTGTTTCAGATTCCCTAAATGCCCCTTTGATAATAGCAACAGGGGTTGTGGGCTTTCTATATTTTAAAAGTAATTTTCTAGTATCCTGTAATTGATGAATTCTCTTCTTACTAGCAGGATTGTAAATAACAATTACAAAATCACCTTGTGCGGCTGATTCAACTCTTTTTTCAATTATTTTCCATGGAACCAATAAATCACTCATGCTGACAACTGCAAAATCAGTCATTAGTGGTGAACCAACAATTGATGCACAGGAATTTAATGCAGATACACCAGGAATAATTTCAACGTGTAAACCATCATTTGGATTCCAGCCGGTTTCAGCTAGTGTTTCATAAATTAATCCAGCCATCCCATAAATTCCAGGATCTCCACTTGATACAAGTGAAACAATTTTTCCTGATTTTGCAAGATCAATACATTGATGAGCTCTTTCAACTTCTTGTGTCATTGCATAGCGGTAAACTGTTTTATCTTTAATCAAATCTTGAACCAAATTCACATAAGTTTCATAGCCAACAATTGTATCACTTTCAGTGATTACCTCTTTTGCTCGAAATGTCATATGATCATGATGGCCAGGACCAACGCCAACAATGTAGAGTTTACCAATCAATTTTAAAATGAATTTCTTGTCAAGTAATTTATCCGTTTAGTGAAATTTCATTGAAATGGATCTATGAAAGGGCAGTTAACTATATGATCACTGTTAGTTGGTCGTGCAATACTAACAGATATCAAATCATTGTTTCGAAAGAAATCAATATCAGACTTTGTCTCAAGGATTTTTGCGGATTTTACATCATTCCATTCAACAAGATAAATTCTCCACATTGGACTGTAATTATCATCATCAAGTGATGTAGTAGAAATTCCTGCTTGGAATCCTAATGGTCCAGATCCTTTAATTCCATTTTTAAATTGAAAAAGATCAACTGCGCCAGAATGCGTTATTAAATTTGCAGTAGGAGAAGATGCAACCCCCATTGTTTCTGCAGGTCTTGAAGGGGTAGCATCAGTGACAATCTAGTAAATTGTTCTTCCATCGGGTCCCCAACCTCTATGAGCTACAAAAGTTACAGTTAATTCGTCCTCATTGATTTCAATTATTTGTCCTCCATCAAATGACATTTCATCTGTGATTTCTTTGTCAGAACGTATTTTCATCTGTCCATCAGGCCAAATTATTTGAGGAGTGTTTAGGATAATTTTTGTCTCATTAAATTCAACTCTACCACTTTCTTCAGCAGCAATTATATCATCTACGGATTTAATTAATGATGCTTTTTGACCAATTTTCCATGTAACTTCAATAACAGAATTTAATGCACTATATTTTGATTCTTGTGATGGAGTATTGGAAAATACTTCATTTTGAAATCCATGGATTCCATTGCCTGTTATTCCGTTTTTAAAAACAAATAATTTTTGAATGGTATCTTCAGGTACATCTACAATAGTAGATGCAAGTTCAACATTCCAACCTTGTTTATCTGAAATAGTTTTTGCATATTCTTTATCGCTTCCATCGGTTATAATGTAAAGAACTTGATTTCCTTCGTAGATTCCTTTATGCATTGGAATCGTAGCTGGTACATTTGCTCTTGAGAGTAGTAATGAGGGATCTTTTTCTAATTCAATCTTTTGCATTGTTATCTCGGTTGGTTGTCCTCGTATCCAGCCATCAACACTTACAGTTGCAGTAAATTCCTTTGAATTTGATGAATGTAATGCAAGTGCGGCTCCAGTAAATTCAAAAGAACCAGATTTTTCTGATAAATCAATTAGAGATAAGCCATAAACAGTTTTTCCATCAACAGTCCAGGTAGATTGACCTTTTGCATCTTGTGAATTAATTTCATGTAAAACCACAATCTGGACAGACTCACTTGAGGTAAATGTCATAGAACCATCATAGAGTGTTCCTTCATTTGGAGATAGAACAAATACTAGTTGATGATTTTCATGTCCTTGACCTGGATCTTGTGAAGACGTTGTAGTTTAAGTAAAGTGAATCTTCTTTCTAGAACCTGCATCAGCAAATTGATCAGATGTTAGAGAGATAGAAACCATGCTAATTGCAAAAATTCCAATAACTAAAATGGCAATTAGTTTATTCAATAAATCTGACTGAATTTGTTCCCTTAAATGATTTTGTCTTAATGGATTTTATCAAGTGCGAATGAGTTATGTAAAGCTCGTACTGCTGCATTTGTATCAGAATTTTTTACAACAAATGCAAGATTGAGCTCAGATGAACCTTGAGTAATCATCGATACATTAATTTTATTTTTTTCAATTGCTCCAAAAATTTTAGAAGCAACACCAACAGTACCCCTCATTCCAGAACCGATAAGTGCAATAATAGCTACATCTGTGGTAACATCCAATTTTTTTATAATTTTTCCTAGTAATTCCATTTCTAATGAGCTAACTGCTTTATCCAGATCGCTGTTCTTTACTACAATTGTAATGCTTGACTCTGAGGGATTTTGGGAGATCATCATTACATTAATTTCAGACTTTGCTAATGTTGCAAATATCTTTGCTGCAGTTCCTGGTGTTCCAACCATACTACCACCTTGAATGTCGATTAATCCATTATTTCGAACATTACTTACGCATTTTACAGTATTTTTAACAGAAGGTGATGGAGATACAGTTACCAACGTTCCTTCATTTTTTGTATTAAATGAATTTCTAATCTTCATTGGTATTTTCTTTGTCAATAGGGGCTCAAATGTTCGTGGATGGATCTGCTTTGCACCAAACAGAGTCATTTCAATTGCTTCTACGTATGATACTTCTTTGAGTAGTTTTGCATTTTTGACAATTTTTGGATCTGCTGTCATTAGTCCATCCACATCACTCATTAGCCATATCTCATCTGCTTTAATACAAGAGCCGATAATTGTTGCAGAATAATCAGATCCGCCTCTACCAAATGTAGTTATATGTCCATGTTGGTCTGCACCGGTAAATCCTCCTACAACAGGAATAGTTTTCTTTGAAAAGAAGGAATCTATTGCTTTTGATACTCTTAATCTTGTTGTATCAATTAGAGGTTTAGATTCACCAAAATTAGAATCAGTTATAATACCTACTTCTTTTCCGGTAAGATTAACTGATTTTTTTCCAGAATCGTTAATTGCTGATGAAATTAATTTTATTGATAATCGTTCACCAAACGAAATCAGATAATCCATTGATCTGGGTGTAACTTCACCAAGCAGAACCATTCCATCTATTAATGCAAGAAGCTCTGCAAAGTCTTGATCTAGATTTGCAAGTAATTTTTTTTGTATATTAGATTTTTTGATTGTTTGTTTTGCTAATTGTTTATGACGATTAGTAATTTTTGATGCAAGTTGTTCAGCTCTTGATTTATTTTCTTTTTTTATAGATTCAGATATTTCTAGAAGATCATCTGTTGTTCCACTTACTGCAGAACAAACGACTACAATTTGATGTTTTTTGGATAATAAATTAAGGTGTTTAGCTACGGCCTGAATGTCTTTTGCAGCAGAAATTGATGTTCCGCCATATTTTACAATGAGTCTCAATTCAAACTACCTGAATTGTTTAATCTTTAAATGCTTTAACTTTCCACGCGTGGGGCCAAGTAAAAGTGGATTCTGCCAATATTTGCTACTTTAAATTCAATTCTAAGAGGTTTTGCGCTGGAAAACTCACATGTGATAAAGCCTGCAGTACTTCCTACAGCTTTTACCACGGGATTAAGATATTCAAGGCTATAGGTACCAGTACTATCTTCTTTTGAGGAGATTTCTTCAATGTCTTCATCGTCTTTATCTAAATCAATTATTACTTCACCAGAGTCTCCTTTACCTGAAAAATCAGCTTTTGAATCAGATGTCTTCATTGTTAGATAATCAGATACAACTTGTACATCGCCTAGAACCTTGTCAAATTTAGAAGATGATAAAACAATTTTTGAATCGTAAGGAATTTTTGGTAATGGGGTATCAGTTGCAGAGCTTTCAATTAAACGCATTTTGTATTTTTTATTTTTTCCAACAGTTACAAGTAACATGTTTTGATCAGAGATACTAATCTCAATACTGTCTTTTTTATCTGCTCTTTTAATGAGCTTTGAGAATTCGTCTATTCTAACTCCAAATTTGATGTCACTATCACATTCATATTTTTCAAATGCAGAATTAGGCCACGATATGTCAATAAGAGCAACATGTGATGGATCCATTCCTCTAAAAGTAATTCCTTCTGCTGTTGCAACAAAAGTAGCTTCTTCAACAAGTGTAGATATTGCAGAAATAATTGCCTTTAGATCATCTGAACCATTTGTTTTTGCTCCAAAAGTCAAATCAATTTTCTTGTCTTTAAGTTCCAGTTAAACGTTATGCGTAATTACGCCAAGTGTATTTGCATTTTGAACAACGGTAAAATTGAGTTGTAGGTTCATCTGCACTTCTTGTTTGAAGCATCCACCAAACTGCTTCATCATGACCGCATTTTTCACATTCTATTTTGATTGTTGGATGTGATTCTTCACCTTCATTTCCTTCAAAAACATTGAACTCTTTGTTTGGTTCTTGTTCATCAATAACAATTTTTTTTGTTTGCTTTACTTCTTCTCCTTCGGTGTAACCACATTTAGAGCACTGGAGACCAGAACTATTTTTTTTTAATTTAACCTCACATTTGGGGCAAAACTTCAATCTAATTTACCTTGATTTTAGAATTTAGTAATTGTTTGAAATCTTCAGCTAATTTTAACGCTGAATCAGTAGCTTTTTTAATTTCACCTAGTGGTTTTGTGCTGGAATTGATTCTCATCCAGCATTCATTGGTAAGAGGGTGTTTTATGATAACACCTGCAAAATCAATATTTGAATCCTTTAGAAGCTCATATTGAACAATGTATAAAATTCCTACATCAGTCTCGGTGATTGAAAGGTTGATTTCTTTGGGCTCTGAGCTGATCACTTGGGCGTTCATGTATTCGGAAAAAGCACTTATTGTGGATATAAATCATTATGAACGGTTAGAATGGGAGAAAGTAAGATTTCAGAGATGGAACTAGTAAAATCTATGGATGAGTACTCATCTGACGAAACAATCGAGATTAACGTCCAATTTTCAGTCG
>Ga0224503_10000361_pt1 | contig 13554 bp, 12 predicted proteins | sample SF_Oct11_sed_USG_2_FD_169106 | JGI IMG/M metagenome (GOLD analysis project Ga0224503, IMG submission 169106) | Sediment microbial communities from San Francisco Bay, California, United States - SF_Oct11_sed_USGS_21 | ecosystem: Environmental > Aquatic > Marine > Sediment | place: USA...
CGGTAACAACACCCCACTTGCGCGCCAGCCAGCCATCGATAAAATCGGTCACTGCAGCCAACCCAAAGATTGCCGCTGCCCACATGCTGGAGACACGACTATCTGAGAGCAACAGGATGACTACAACCGGCACAGCAGCAATGCGTGCGAGGGTTAACAGGTTAGGCAGGTTAAGTAAGCCGATGCGCAGATTCATAGGAGGGTGTCACCAACTCGACGATAATAATCAAGATAGCGCTTAACTTTTTTGACATATTTCTGGGTTTCATCGTAAGGAGGGATACCCCCGTAGCGCTTGACCGTGCTTGGTCCCGAGTTATAGGCAGCCAGGGCCAATTCGACATCATTGTTAAACAGGTCAAGCATCATGCGCAGGTACTCACTTCCACCGCGGATGTTTTCATAAGGGTCGAAAGGGTTTGAGACCTTGAGATCCTTCGCTGTTTGGGGAATCAACTGCATCAGGCCCTGAGCACCCTTGCGGGAGACGATCCTTGGTTGGTAATCACTTTCGACCTTGATCACTGCCTTAACCAGGGCTTCTTCAAGTTGATACGAAGTGGCGTGACGACGAATAATATCAAGATAGGAACGATTGGAAGCTTTAACCGGGGCCTCTTCTTTCATGTACATATCGTAGCGACCGTGAGTCGGTGTATCGGTAAAATGCACGCGACCACTGGCGTCCACATAACGATAAATGTCAGCATCAGCAGGTGGAATCACCACAAATAGCGACATGAGGAGCACGACAATAAAAGCTATGTTACGCACGAGAACCATCAAAAGGGACCTTTCATCACTCCTATATATATGAAAAACCTCTGTATTTCAACAAGTTTAGGTCTTGACAGGGACCTGTTGCGCTCGGATAATGAGTTTCCCTGAAAAGAGCTGTGATTTAACATTATTGATTCACTTTGCAAACCACAGGCCATCTCCCATATGAAGATAACATCTGATTTCCTCGTAGTCGGCAGCGGCATCGCCGGCCTCTGCTACGCCCTGTCAGTCGCAGAACGTGGCAAGGTTGCATTGATTACAAAGAGGGATATCTCGACGACCGCAACCAGACTCGCTCAAGGCGGCATCGCAGCTGTCTCCAATGCCGACGACTCTTTTGAGCAACATATTAAGGATACCATGGAAGCCGGAGCTTGGCTCCCCGACGATGAAATCGTCCGCATGGTGGTCGAAAATGGTCCGAAAGCTATAGAAGATTTGATCAAATGGGGCGTCAACTTCTCCCGTAAAGAAGACCAGTCCTACGATTTGACCAGAGAAGGCGGTCACAGCCAACGACGCATCTACCACTCCAAAGACGAAACCGGCAAAGAGATCGAACGGGCCCTGGTAGAAGCGGTTCAGGCTCATCCAAACATCACGATCTACGAAAATCATGTCGCCGTAGATCTGATCACGGAAGCCAAGGTTACCAGGCGTCGCCTGAAGCCGGATCGCTGCCTGGGCGTTTATGCCCTCAACCGTGAATTGGGCCAGGTCGGAACCTTCGAGGCCCCCATAACAGTGCTTGCAACCGGAGGCGCTGGCAAAGTCTACCTCTACACCTGCAATCCTGATATTGCGACCGGCGATGGCATCGCCATGGCTTACCGGGCCGGTGCAACCATCGCCAACATGGAATTCATGCAGTTCCATCCCACGACCCTCTATCATCCTCACGCCAAGAGTTTTCTGATCTCAGAGGCGGTCAGGGGTGAAGGTGCCATCTTAAGGCGCAGCGACGGCACCGCCTTTATGGAGAACTACCACCCGCTGAAAGACCTGGCTCCGCGAGACATCGTCGCCCGGGCCATCGACCATGAGATGAAGGTCCACGGAGATGACTGCGCCTTCCTCGATATTACGCACATGGACCCGGAGTTCATCAAGGATCGTTTCCCGCATATCTACGAAACCTGTCTCTCCTATGGGATAGACATGACAAAAGAGCCGATCCCGGTGGTTCCTGCCGCTCATTATCTCTGCGGCGGTATCAAGGTGGACTCCTGGGGAGAAACCGATATCGACAATCTCTTTGCCATTGGCGAAGTTTCCTGCAGCGGCCTGCATGGAGCCAATCGGTTGGCCAGCAACAGTCTGCTGGAAGGGATTGTCTTTGCCCAGCGTGCGGCAGAGAAGTCACTGGAGCTTACCAGCAAGCCCATCCCCCCCTGCCCCACTATTGACCTATGGGACTCAGGGAGTGCAAAAGACAGCGATGAAGAGGTGGTGGTTGCCCACAACTGGGATGAGATTCGACTCTGCATGTGGAACTATGTTGGCATCGTACGCTCCGACAAGCGATTGATCAGGGCCCTGCGTCGCGTCCAGATGATTCAGGAAGAGATTACAGATTATTACTGGGACTTCCTGATAACCCCAGACCTTATCGAGTTGCGCAACATCGCCACGGTGGCCGAGTTGATCATCCGCTGTGCCTTGCGTCGCAAAGAAAGCCGCGGTCTGCACTACAATATCGACTACCTGGAAAAGGATGATATCCACTGGAAGCAGTACACCCTGATCCGTAAAACATTCTAGCCACTAATATTGCCAATGGTTGAGAGTGCACAGAACGGGAGAAGATTGTGACAATTGACGATTACCGTAAGGAGATTAACCGGCTTGACAGCGAGCTGCTGCGCATATTCAACGAGCGTGCGGCGCTGGCTTTAAAGATCGGTGAGATCAAAAAAGAGATGAATATTCCGGTTTACGATCCGGCGAGAGAAAAGCGGATCTTTGATGCCATGTCCAATGACAACCCGGGACCACTGGAGAATGAGGCCATCATTCGCCTTTTTGAACGTGTTATCGACGAGTCACGCCGCCTCGAGCGGATTCGCACGAAAGGTCTGTAAAATATGCTGATTGTCATGAGAAAAAATGCCCACGAGAGTGAACTTGAAGACGTGAAACAATACCTGGTCGATCACGACTTCGACTTTCATCAGTCAACCGGAGCTAACCGTACCATCATCGGAGTTATCGGTGACCCCGACACGGCCAACCGGGCAGAGCTGGAGAGTAAGAGCGGTGTTCACGTGATCTTCAAAATTCCCGATGAAACGTAAAGGCTGAGAGCTGAACAGCTTTACAGACGTCGAAAGGCCGCCTCAGGTTCCTGACAAAGTTTAGTTTTGTTTCTATGGTCGGGGATGAAGAGAGTGCATCAGAACGTTAATCTGTTGCTCTCTTTGTTGAACTTTTAATCCCAAAGACAAAGCATAACCGTCGGGTTTGCCTTTAGCCTTTTAAAACACAAAAGAGCAGAGGTCACTCAGCCCAGGCTCTCAAAGCCCTCTCAACAACATCCCTGCCCTGCTCCATCACACGCTCTTTCCATACATCGTCATCGGGGTAGAACGCTCTCAAAAGGGCTTCTTTTATCTCGTCGGCTTGACGAGATCCCTGGTCACCATGATGATACAGCCAGTTCTCCGCCCTAAGCGCATTAAACACAGTCATCGTTGGCAAAGTTCCGAACTCAAGGCCGACTGAGGTGACTGCAGAATTTGGCAGCATATCGACAAAGGCCTGGCTGATCGTACCAACTAGACGACTTGACACTGAGGCCCCTGCAAGAGTTGATTTGACTCGCTCAACGCCCCAAATTGAGACCGAGCGTCCAAACACCGGGTCATCCTCCGAAGCAGCCACAACTACCTCGCCCTTGCCATACGAGCCAAGGCCGGTATGCAGGTCAACGACCGTAACACGGGAGCAGTTGGTCAGATGCTTTTCTGTGAGGCTACGCAGAAGCTGATTCGACCAGACCTCAAAACGACCGCCATAAAAAAGCCCCTGAGGATGCGAGTACTGGCCATGCGTTACAGCGTGCTGCAATCTGGAGCGACCATGGCAGAGACGGTACCAGAGGGTTTTCAGTTGAGCTGACAGTAAAGAAACGCGGGAGAGCGAGCGGGGAGCAATTGCCGTGGCCAGTTTGTCATAATCATAATTAACCGGACCGGGGCTGGTATGATCAATAAAATTTCGGTTTAAATCAACATTGTCTTCGTTAAACCTTCTCTTCTCAGCAAAGCCGTAAGGATTCAGGGCGTGGATTATTATGACTTTAACATCACACAGGTGACGGAAAACACCTTCACACAACAAACCTGTTTGAATGCCGGAGCCAGTGAACCCTTCGACACCATGAGTACCGGAGATAACGACTAGAGCGTTTACAGCATCGGCCTGGCCAAGGGCTGCGACGTCTGTAAAGAGTTCCTCACCTTTTGTTGAAAGTGCCGGAGCGATAAAACTCTCTATCTCTGCACCGCAGGCATGAGCCGCAGCGAGAAAAGATTGTCGTGCAGAGCTATAATCAGGTGGGAAATATTTTGCTGTTTGCATAACACTCTCATTTGCTATGTGTAAGATTGAACAAAAAAAACCGGGAGAAACATAGAGACCAAACTGTTTCAATCCCGGCCTTCAGCCCCGTGTTTACAGATTTTCAGTGACTCAAACTTCCTAATATATCTCTAACTTCCTGGTCAAGTTGTGAGCAGGGAGTTACCACAACCTCTTTCCCTGCCACATTGGTCTTGAAACGCTTTGCATCCATATTGTGCATGTATGCCTCGCGAAGTTGATCATTCAACTTTTGAATCTGAGCTTGATCAAGGCCCTTTTCTCTGGCTGCAGCTATAAAGCTCTGAACAGCACCATCCTGAATCATAGCGACACCAAACTTCTTCGGCGGTTTACCAATAAATACGTAAGCATGATCTTGCGCCGGGACAACTTCAATTGGGTCTTTGACCTGCCCCATGAGGGTCTGCAACTGGTCTTCAAATTCGTGAACCTGTTCAGCAGCAGGATTGCCCGAATCAAGTTCTGGGTACTCCAACTTCTTGCTGAAAAATCCCATTATTAACTCCTTCCTTGAATTAACGGGGCTAACTACATGTTTTTAGAGTAGCAGGGATTTGGGACAATTCAAGTTGCTGATAAATATAGTCTTTATCCTGAACAAACTGACTTACAAAGCATACAAAGGGTGTATGTATTTAACGCAAAGCTTGCGCGAAGGGGCAGAGAAAGCCCGCGAAGAAAACCACTTCAAAAAGCTAGAAGAGTTGGCCTTTGCGTCTTTCCTAACTTTTCTTAGCGCCTTTGCGTTGGTCTTTTGATTTCAGCTTTCACTGTTTTAGTGTAAAGACTTATTGCCATTGTTTTGGTTATAAACCTGCAAACAAAAAGCCCTTAGTTTGAGAGGCTCGGTCATCTCTTCAAAGGAAGCAGGTAGAATGTCATTTGGCCGTCTTGTTCCGCGACCTTGCCAGAGTAGCCGAAGGAGAGAGCTTTGGCTCCAGCTGGAACTTTATAAGAACGTTTAAAAGACACCGTCTGTTGCGTACTGCCCCTGAATGTTCGATCCAGAGGTTCAGTCAACAGGACCCGGGAGTCATGATCCAGAAAGAAGAGGTAGATATCCAATGAACGAACATAATCATAAACCATTTTCTGGTGATCACCCAGTTGTATCTGACCGGAGATGTCCAGGTCTTGACCTTTGACAACAAATTCGTAGGCAATTTTGAGATCAAAAGTTTCCCAGGTGCCAACCTGGGGAGCAGCTTTCCCCAGTGCAATCTTTTCAGCCGTCACCTTGTTGCCGATGTAGAGAGCTTGAGTCTGTATGCAGCCGGAAACAAGCAAAACCAGCGCACAGGAAAAAACCAATAGAACAATTTTCGCAATATTAGTCATCGTCAGACTCCTTATCTTTTCGTTCCATTATAACGCAAAACGGGGATGCAGTACGCACCCCCGTTGGGAACTCAAGAATTTGTTTGGAGCTTATGCGACGACCTCAGTCCTCGTAAAAACTGACTTCAGGATCTGCCCCTGACCCTCAATGTTCTCGCGAGCACCTTCTTCGCGATCAACCAAGGTAATAATACCCAACACCTCGAGACCTTCCTGCTGAGCGCGATCGACAGCTTTCAAGGACGAATCGCCGGTCGTCGTAACATCTTCAACAATCACAACCCGGGAGCCTGGCGGCAGGTTCTTGCGTCCTTCCAGCCACTGGCCGGTGCCGTGCCCTTTGGGCTCTTTACGAATTATGAAGGCATGGACAGGCTGGCCATCGAGAGTCGCGGCGATAGACGTTGCCGTTGCGATCGGATCGGCACCCATGGTCAGGCCCCCGACGCCGTGAATCGGTCCTTCAAAGGTTTTAACAATCTCCCAGAAAGCTTTACCGACCAACAAACCGCCTTTGCAATGAAGAGCCGTCTGTTTACCATCAAAATAAAAATTGCTCTTGCGCCCGGAAGCCAGAGTCACTTCACGCTCCTCGTAAGACAGTTCACGTACAATCTGCATCAATTCACTACGTTCCTGTTCTGTCATCACTCTCTCTCCTGATAATTTATTTGCAGTTCTATAACCCAAAAATTTTCAACAGTCGCAGAGAACGCAGAGAAACCTCTACAGCGGTTTTAAGTCCACTCGCGCTCCACGTTCCCCGTACCGCGTTCCGCTTGGTTTAAAATAAGCCAAGCTGACTATCAGCTTTCAACCTGGGAAACTTGACCGGATATTCGCCGCTGAAACAGGCGTCGCAAAAACGCTTGCCATTACAGCCTTCCGGGACTCCCGCTGCCGACAACATACCTTCTCGGCTCAGGTAGCCAATGGAATCAGCGGTAATGTAGCGGGCAATCTCTTCAATGGTATGCGACGAGGAGATCAATTCCTTACGAGACGGTGTATCTATCCCGTAGTAACAGGGAAAACTGGTCGGCGGGCTGGAAAGGCGCATATGAACTTCTCGAGCGCCTGCGTTGCGAATCATCTTGACGATCTTACGTGCCGTGGTGCCGCGCACCAGAGAGTCATCAACGACGACAACACGTTTACCCTCAATCACCTCACGGACAGGATTGAGCTTTAGTTTGACGCCGAAGTGGCGAATCGACTGCTGCGGCTCAATAAAGGTTCGACCGACGTAATGATTGCGAATCAGCCCCAACTCGAAGGGGATTCCCGATTCTTCAGCATAACCTATTGTCGCCGGCACACCGGAGTCCGGCACAGCAAGAACGACATCTGCGTCGATATGATGTTCACGGGCCAGCTGGCGACCGAGTTCTTTACGGACCTTGTAAACCTGTTCGCCAAAGATCGTACTGTCCGGACGTGCAAAGTAGACAAACTCGAAGATACAGGGGGATGGCGTGGTTTCTTTAAAGGGCCGGTAAGACTTCATGCCGTCCTTATCAATAACAACCATCTCGCCCGGATCAATTTCACGAATAAACTCCGCTTCGATCAAGTCAAAAGCACAGGTTTCAGAGGCAACAACATAAGCACCGTTGAGCCGGCCGAGAGCAAGAGGACGGAAACCATTCGGATCACGAACCGCGACCATGCGCGTTTCTGTGAGAAATACAATGCTGTACGCGCCCTTAACCGACATCAAAGCTTCAGCAACACGTTCTGCTAACGAATCGCTCTGCGATTTTGCCAGCAGGTGAATCAGAACTTCCGTGTCAGAGGTCGTGGAGAAGATCGAGCCCGTATGCTCCAGACCATTCCTCACTTCCTGAGCGTCAACCAGGTTGCCGTTGTGAGCAACGGCGATGCTACCGCGGGCATAATCAACCATGATCGGCTGAACATTTTTGAAGTCGCTGCTGCCTGCGGTTGAATAGCGCACATGCCCGATCGCGTTGCGGCCAGGTAATTCATCAAAAATCGAGTCCCGTTTGAAGCGGTCGGACACTAGCCCCATACCTTTATAAGAGTGCAACCTCTTGCCATCGCCTGAGACAATGCCACAACTCTCCTGACCGCGATGCTGCAAAGCATAAAGACCGAGGTAGGTCAGGTTGGAGGCCTCCGGGTGACCGAAGATACCGAAGACACCGCATTCATCATGGAACTTGTCAGACATGATTTAAAAATCTCCGCCGCTGGAGACCAGCGTTGTTTATTGCTTTTGGTTTTACCACGTGCCGCGTCTCACGAACCGCGTCCCTGGCCTTAAAGTAATTTCTCACGAATGTACTGGACTGCATTGATATAAAACCACAAACCCATACCCTCTTCCGGCAACTCTGGCTCCCGGGTCCAACGTGGATGATGGGTTCTGTGAATATAAGCTTCCGGGTGCGGCATCAAGCCAAAGAGCCTGCCGGATTCATCGCAGACACCGGCAATTGCGGCCACAGAACCGTTCGGATTCAACGGATACTCCATAACCGGTGCCCGGTAATCTGCGTCGCAGTATTTGACAACAGACAAGTGTTTATCCTCAATCTGCTGCAACAGCTCGTCGTTCTCGACAACAAACTTGCCTTCACCGTGACGAACCGGCAGATAAACGCCGTCGAGGCCGCGAGTGAAAATACAGGGCGAATCCTGGTCAACCTTGAGGTAGCACCAGCGATCTTCGAAGCGGCCGCCATCATTGAAGGTTAAAGTCGCCGATTGTCTCTGGTAATCACCACCAATAGCCGGGAGCAAGCCCATCTTGGTCATCAACTGGAAACCGTTGCAGACGCCCATAACCAGCTTGCCGTCTGCAATAAAGCGCTGCAACTGATCGCTCAAGGTCTCCTCACTGCCTTTAACTGCAGCATGGGTCAACCGATTCGCTCCGGCCTTGGCGCTTCCCAGGTCGTCGCCATCCAGAAAGCCGCCAGCCAGGTTGAGAAAATGATAATCATCCAGCCGGGCCCGGCCGGAGATAAGTTCGGCAACATGGACAATATCAACAACTTCAGCGCCAGCCACGCGGCAAGCGTTAGCGACTTCACGTTCACAGTTGGTGCCATTACCGGAGATGACAACAGCCCGTACTTGTTTAGACATCATTACATCTCCCGCAGCGGGCTCTGCCACGCTTCCTTGAGATCATCAATAGTGCTTCGAATCAGAACCTCACCCTGCAGGCCTGTAATCTTCAGGTCCTCATCAGCAGTCACTTCGCCGATGCATGCGAAAATCTGGCCGGCGAAAAGCTTCTCAAACGGCTCACTGTTCTCTTCTTTAACCGTCACCAAGAGTCGACTGGCCGATTCACTGTAGAGCACCCGATCTTCTCTCATGGCGGCATCAACGGGGACATCGTGCAGATCAACGGAGATACCGAAGCCGCCGGCAAATGCGGTTTCCGCAAGAGCGACCGCGAGGCCACCGTCAGAGAGGTCATGACAGGAAGCGACCAAACCCTCTTCCTGAGCAGCATTAAGTGTACGATAACGCTGCATGGCGCTCTCTGCGTCAACCTTCGGGACGTTGGCCCCGACCTGGTCATGTAGAGCATAATACTCGGAGCCACCGAGCTCGTTCCGGGTTTCACCAAGCAGGTAAACCAGGTCACCGGGCGCCTTGGCGTCCATAGTGACCGCCTTGCGCAAATCTTCGATTTTGCCAATCACGGAAAAAAGCACGGTCGGCGGAATCGAGATCTTGGTATCGCCGATCATGTAGTCGTTCTTCATGGAGTCTTTACCGGAGATCAGGGGAATACTAAAAGCCAGGCAGTAATCGTAGAGAGCCTGGTTGGCGCGAACGAGCTGGGCTGCCTTGTATTCGCCGTCCGGCGTTTTGGCGCTGACCACAGGGTCGCACCAGCAGAAGTTGTCCAGGCCTGCCACATGCTCGACATTCCCCCCAACGGCCACATAATTACGCAAGCCCTCATCCACCGCATTGGCCATCATATGATAGGTATCGATATCGCTGTAACTCGGGCAGATTCCGTGGGCGACCACCACACCTTCGAAGGAGTCAAAGAGGGGCTTAACGACTGCGGCATCGGAAGGCCCGTCATTGGCAACACCAACCAGCGGCTTAATAACCGTTCCGGCCTGAACTTCGTGGTCGTAGCGACGCACAACCGATTCCTTTGAGCAGATATCGAGACGGCCCAGCATATGACGCAGGGTTGCATCCATATCAATAGGCTGAGAAAAGTCAGGCTCCTGCAATGAAGGCGGTGTCCAGCGCGCCGGCAGGACCATCTGCGGTACACCGTCGTGGATAAACTCCATCGGCAGGTATGAGGCGGTTTCACCTTCATAGAGACAGTGGAAATAACCGGAATCCGTAAACTGACCAAGATCTGTGATTTCAACACCCATTTCATCAGCCAGGGTTGAAAATTCTTTCAGTTTCTCAGGTGGCACAGCCATGGTCATGCGCTCCTGGGCTTCAGAGATCAGAATCTCCCAGGGTTGCAAGCCACTGTACTTGAGAGGCGCACGGTCGAGGTGCATCTCGAAGCCATTGGTGAATTCAGCCATCTCACCAACCGACGAGGAGAGACCGCCTGCGCCGTTGTCGGTGATCGCATTATAAAGACCGCGATCACGGGCAATGATCAAGAAATCAAACATGCGGCGCTGGGTGATCGGATCACCGATCTGAACTGCGGTCACCGGTGAACCTTCGTGGAGCTCTTCCGAGGAGAAAGTGGCCCCGTGAATACCGTCCTTGCCAACGCGGCCGCCGGCCATAACGATGCGGTCACCAACTTTAGCTTCTTTCTCATGACCCGGTTTGCCATTGAGAACGCGGGGCATGATCGCGCCCGTACCACAGTAGACCAATGGCTTGCCTGCAAAACGATCGTCAAACACGAGCGAACCATTGACTGTGGGAATGCCGCTCTTGTTGCCGCCGTGCTCAACACCCTCAACAACACCTTCGAAAATCCGGCGAGGATGAAGCAGGCGCGGTGGCAGAGGCTTGTCGTAAAAAGGAGAGGCAAAACAGAAGACATCGGTGTTAAACATCAGGCGAGCACCCATGCCTGTACCGAAGGGATCCCGGTTGCAACCAACAATGCCTGTCAGCGCGCCACCGTAAGGATCAAGGGCGCTCGGTGAGTTATGAGTTTCAACCTTGAAGACCAGGCTCCAGTCATCGTTAAACTTGATGACTCCGGCGTTATCTTTGAAAACCGATAGGCAGATATCGTCCTTGCCCCGCGCTTTACGAACATCAGCCGTCACCTGCATGATGTAGCTCTTGAAGAGCGAGTTGATGACTTCCTGGTTGCCCTTCTCATCCTCGTACTCAATGCGCGCGGAGAAGATTTTGTGCTTGCAGTGCTCGCTCCAGGTCTGGGCCAGCGCTTCGAGTTCTACATCAGTAGGCATAGCGCCAAGCCCGAAAGCCTTGCGCGAAGCGATCACATCATCCTGGCGGAAGTAGAGCTGGATCGCCAGCATCTCCTCAAGGGTTAAGGCAAGCATGCCGCTGCGGCTGATCTCCATCAGAGCGTCGTCACTGACTTCGAGGCTGATCGGCCTGACTGCAGGTTTCGCCGTGCTAGTAACCTTGGGAACAGTCACCGCGACGCCCCTGCTGCCATCGAAATCGGCACGGGAGACAATGTCCCAACGTTGGATCAAGCCATTACCGAGAAAATCCTTGGCGATTCTCTCAGCGTCCTCAACAGAGATAGCGCCGGAGAGGAGGTACTGGACCGAGGTATAGACGCCCTCCTCGGGGGCAAAAGCTCTCCCTGTCTGGTATTGGATCGCTTCACGTGCAGTTCGCCCAACATTATCGGTTACGCCAGGGCGATAACCAACCTCGACCAAAACATCGAAGTCATGAGCCAGTGGCTGGTTGATTGTATAGTCCTGGATCACCGGATCACTGAACGGCCCAGCGGCAGCAGCGGCAACCTCACCTTCTGAAAGTTGTGCGTCGACGGTATAAACATCAATCGTTCGCACCGATTGCAATTCAATACCGAGATGCTCACGAATCTCGCGCCGCACACGCTCACCTCGAGCATCACGAACATTCTCTTTGAGACCGACTACTATTCGCCAAGCCATCTAAAACTCCTTAGAGAACTAAACTGATTATATAACCACGCAGGGCACGAAGGAAACTAAGCCACGACCTTTAAACATAATTTTTTAGTCATGCTGAACGCTGCATCATGCCAAAAAACCCGACTAAAACTAAACGTAACCTTTGTGTTCTTCGTTGTTAAAGCCCTGATCTAACTCAAACTTTGGATACAACCACTACGCCGCCCATAGTACCGGCAGTTGTTGTTTGCCGAGAAGAACCTGCGGCTCGCAAATATTTTGTTTCTCCAGGACCTCGCGAACAACTTCCACAGCGAGATCCGGACGATTGTTGGTTTCACTCAGATGACCCAGGAAAACTGTCTCAAGACCGTTCCAGAGGAGACTCTGCAACAAATTGCCAGCGGCGTTATTGGAGAGATGGCCGTGATTACTACGTACACGTTGCTTCAACTTCCAGGGGTAAGGCCCGTCGCGCAGAAGCTCTTCGTCGTGGTTGGTTTCAAGCACCAGGGCGCGGCAATCTTGCAGGCACTCAGTTACCAGGCGCGTTACAATCCCAAGGTCCGTGGCCACACCCACTTTGCCCAGTTCGCCGTCCAGCGTAAAGCCAACCGGAGCCAAACAATCGTGCGTGATCGCAAAAGGCCTGATCGTCAGGTCTTTGATCGTAAATTCCTCGCCATCAACAAACTCTTGAACACATTCAGGCTTGCCGACGTCGGGCAATTTCCTGGCCAGATCTGTTTGCAGATAGACTGGCAGGTCAAGTTGGCGGACCAGGGGGCCGAGACCGCGCACATGGTCGCCATGCTCATGAGTAATCAGCAGAGCGTCGAGGCTCTCTGCTTCGACATCAACAGAATCAAGACGTTTGCGCAACTCTCGAGCAGAAAGTCCGGCGTCTATCAAGAGCCGTGTTTTACCGCTTTCAACAAGGATCGAGTTGCCTTTGCTGCCACTGGCGAGAAGGCAGATTTTCATAGTTCACCTTCTGCCATGAGTCGATGAATCTGATGGCGACCAAAGAATGTTTTTGTGGGCGGATACATAACGCAAGAGAGCCAATGATGCAAGTGGGAATATTCTAAGCATTCGGGTCAATCACAGGAAGCAGGATGTAGAAAGTACTCCCGGGCATTCTATCCGGATCGTGACCCGGGCTCTCCACCCAAACGGCCCCGCCGTGAAGATCAACGATTCCTTTCACTATGCTCAGGCCCAGACCTGCGCCACGGCTCTGAAAGGCCACCTTACCCGAGGAGTGCTCTGCCACATCGCCGACTTCGTGAAATTTGTCGAAGACAGCCTCCTGTTCTGTTTCGGCAATGCCAACACCTTTATCGCAGATAGAAATCTCAACGTATGGGATTAGTCCATTGCTAAGACTGCAGGCGCCGTCAATGCCGCCGGAAGCGAACTTCTCAGCTTTGCGCGGGGTATGGACAAGTTTGGTCTGGATAATAATCGTGCCCCTGTCCGGCGTAAACTTGATGGAATTGCCCAGAATATTACCAAGAGCCTGGATCATGCGATCAACGTCACACTTGACAAGGGGTAAGTCACTCGACAGCTCAAGCTTAAGCTTTTGCTCGCGTTGCTTGACATGGGGTTCAGCCTTATCAACAGAACGTTGCACCAGAATATTGACGTCAACGTCCTGGCTGATGAGGTCAATCGTCTGGCCGTCGATCAGAGAGACATCGACCATATCCCTGACGATTTCTGAGAGTCTGTCACTTGCCCTGGAGAT
>Ga0224503_10000363_pt1 | contig 13544 bp, 12 predicted proteins | sample SF_Oct11_sed_USG_2_FD_169106 | JGI IMG/M metagenome (GOLD analysis project Ga0224503, IMG submission 169106) | Sediment microbial communities from San Francisco Bay, California, United States - SF_Oct11_sed_USGS_21 | ecosystem: Environmental > Aquatic > Marine > Sediment | place: USA...
TGTTTTGCATGTTGCACATTATACAGAACGTTCAGGATTACACCAGCAACAGAAGCCGGGGGTGATAAAAGAGTGTCGTCTATTGTAGATTTCGTTGCACTGGCAAATTAGGAGACTAACAAATCGTCCTCGTTATTGACAAACCTAACCTCTTTATGATAGGATACTCCAAATTTTTGAATACTAAAGATTTCCTAAAAAGTCAGTCAATTCTTTTTTATGAAAGAGTTTTGTAGAGGGTATTTTGCGTTTGATGATCCAACAAGATGTATTGACTTATAACCTTTAAGAATGACTATCTTTTATTATAGGCCGGTGTTTTTCTAAACCGTCAAAAATATTATGGACGAAAAAATTTCTTTTTACATTTTAAATTATACGGGCAAGACTGTGAAACAGTTGGCTGTTTCCAGACGCCATTTATGGATTGTCGGCGGTTTCTTAGCATTCGTTTTGTTAATAACCGCAGCTATATGTGTCGATTACCTTAACCTTAAGATTACATTTAACAAACAGGAAGTTAAAAATACAATTGCCAAACAATCTGACGAGATTCTCAATCAGCGGAAGCAGATTCAAAAATTTGCAGATGAGATCAATTCATTGAAATCTAGTCTCGTTAAATTAAATACATTTGAACAAAAGATACGGGTTATTGCCAACATAGAACAATCCTCTGATCAAGACAGCCTTTTTGGTGTCGGTGGTTCCATTCCTGAAGATCTTGACTCACAGCTACCTCTAACCGAGAAACATAACAGCCTGTTGCGTAAAATGCATGAACAGACCCGGGAGCTGAATTTAGCTTCAGTCAGTCAGGAAAAAGTGTTTGAATCTTTATATGAAGGTCTGAAAAGCCAACGCAATCTGCTGTCTTCTACACCGTCCATTCGTCCAACAGATGGATGGTTATCTTCGGGGTTCGGATATCGCATCTCACCGTTTACCGGTTTACGTGAATTCCACAAAGGCTTTGACATTGCAGGCCATAAGGGAACCAAGATTGTTGCGACCGCAGATGGGATTGTAACGTTTGTCGGGCGTAACGGTTCCTATGGCAAAATGATAAAAATCGATCATGGGCACGGGATGATTACCCGTTACGGGCATATCCAAAAGACATTAAAAAAGCGGGGTGAGGCGGTCAAAAGAGGTGATGTCATTGCATTGATGGGCAACACAGGGCGCAGCACCGGACCCCATGTCCATTATGAAGTTTTATTAAACGGTCTTCCTGTAAATCCCAAAAAATACATTCTAAACTAGATCGTTTGTGAGTCCCCAAATTTTCTTTTCTCCTGACGTTTATTTCTCATCGAAAAAACCTTTTCTTTACAAATTATCTCAACAGTATTTTGCAAAATATATTAATTGATGATATATTGGCCAAAAATTTGCATGTGATATAAAATAAACGGATCACGATCCAACCGTTATATTGGTGTGTAGAATCTAATACCTGAATCGTGCATGAAAATTAATGAGAAAAAAAGAACATCATCCGACTTGCCATTTGCATAAAATGTATGATGTTATGATGTTATTTAACCCCGCTTTAATTATGGATGATAAAGATTCTAATCAATTTTCATGCAAGATATAGGTAATAAAACATCCGATCCAGGAGGGATATATTATTAAATGGTTACGAACTTATTAACAAAAGTATTTGGAAGCAAAAACGAACGGGAATTAAAAAAGATTAACCCCATTGTTGAAAAGATTAATACCTTCGAACCCCAAATGCAATCCATGAATGATGACGCGTTGAAAGCTCAAACGACATTATTCAAAGAGCGCCTGAACAATGGCGAGTCCCTTGATGATATTCTTCCGGAAGCCTTTGCAACAGTGAGAGAAGCGTCGATTCGTACCCTCCAAATGAGGCATTTCGATGTTCAGCTTATCGGGGGCATCGTCCTCCATCAGGGGAAGATTGCTGAAATGAAGACCGGTGAAGGTAAGACGCTGGCGGCAACCCTCCCGGCTTACCTGAATGCGCTTTCAGGAAGGGGCGTGCATATTATAACGGTGAACGACTACCTGGCAAGACGTGATACAGAATGGATGGGACATATTTATAAGTTTCTGGGGCTTTCCGTGGGTTGTATATTGCACGGCCTGAATGATGATGAACGCAACGCTGCATACGGTTCGGATATTACTTACGGCACAAACAATGAGTTCGGGTTTGACTATTTAAGAGACAATATGAAGTTTGACATAGATACCGTCGTTCAAAAAGAGCTCAATTATGCAATTGTTGATGAAGTTGACAGTATTTTGGTTGACGAAGCCCGAACACCGCTGATCATATCCGGACCGGCTGAAAAATCGACGGAACTGTACCATATGGTCAACGGTATTATTCCACGCCTTGTTTCCGAACGTGACTTTACTGTGGATGAAAAGGCCCGATCAGCCGTGATGACCGAAGAGGGGATAGCCAAAGCGGAACAATTGCTCAAGGTCGACAACCTGTACGATCCAAAACATATCGAAATTCTTCACCATGTTAACCAGGCGCTTAAAGCATACACCCTCTTTAAACGAGACGTTGATTATATTGTGAAAAATGGAGAGGTTATCATTGTAGATGAATTTACGGGACGTCTGATGCCCGGCCGTCGATACAGTGAAGGATTGCACCAGGCACTTGAAGCCAAAGAAAACGTAAAAATCGAAAATGAGAACCAGACACTGGCCACGGTTACGTTTCAGAACTATTTTAGAATGTACAATAAACTTGCCGGAATGACAGGGACCGCGGATACGGAAGCCGCCGAATTTAAAAAAATATATGATCTTGACGTTATGGTTATCCCCACAAACCAGAACATGATTCGAATCGATAAACCGGATGTGATTTATAAAACCCGCAAAGAGAAATTTGATGCGGCAATTAACGAAATCGTTGAACTGAATACAAAGGGACAGCCTGTTCTGGTGGGAACAATTTCAATTGATGTTTCAGAAAGCTTTGCAAAAAAATTGAAAAAAAGAGGCATTAAACATACGGTATTGAATGCAAAAAATCATGAAAAGGAGGCGGAGATTATTTCGCTGGCAGGCCAGAAAGGAGCGGTTACCATATCGACAAACATGGCCGGCCGCGGAACGGACATCGTTTTAGGCGAGGGCGTCACCGATCTGGGCGGGCTCCATATTCTCGGAACCGAAAGACATGAAAGCCGGCGTATCGATAATCAGCTCAGGGGACGTTCAGGCAGACAGGGAGATCCGGGATCGTCGCGTTTTTACCTTGCTTTGGAGGATGATCTCTTGCGGATATTCGGCGGAGAACGAATCACCGGAATTATGGAAAAGCTGGGGATGGAAGACGGTGAACCCATAGAAAACAAACTGATCAGCAAGGCCATTGAAAATGCCCAGGCAAAGGTTGAGGGACACAACTTTGATATCAGAAAGCAGCTCTTGGAATATGATGATGTAATGAACCAACAAAGGGAAGTCGTTTACAGACAGCGTAGAGAAGCCTTGAACGGTAAAAGTCTGAAACCCGCCATCGAAGAAATGATTCATGATAAAGCCGAGGAGATCGCCTATGGACTTACTGATGAAAAAACACATCCTGAAGAATGGGACTGGAAGAGATTAAAAAAGGCGGTATTTAAGCAATTTAATTTTCGACTGGATGAAATTGACGATGATACCATGGACGGTTTGACCCGGGAAGGGCTGGCCGAGCTGATCGCCGATGCCAGCCTAACGGTATATAACGAAAAAGAGTCCTCCGTGGGATCGGAAGAATTCAGACATCTTGAACGCATTGTTATGCTACAGACGGTTGACAACCTGTGGAAAGACCATCTTTTGAGTATGGACCACCTGAAGGAGGGAATCGGTTTAAGGGGGTATGCACAACAGGATCCTCTCATCGTATACAAAAAGGAAGGGTTTGAATTATTTCAGGAAATGATTTCGAGGATCAAGGAACAGACGCTGGGAATTTTGTACAGGATTCAAATATCCGAGCCCCAGAATATTGCCGACCTACAACAGCCCAAGGAACAGAAACTGGTCTTTTCCAGCGGAGATGAACCTGCAAAGAAGAATCCGGTTAAGCGGGCCGAAAAAAAGGTGGGACGAAACGCTCCTTGCCCCTGTGGAAGCGGAAAAAAATATAAAAAGTGTTGTGGCCTGTAACATAAAGGGGGCGATTATTTTAATTGTACTCTTTACAAGGTTGGGCATCAATGCTTATAGTATTTAAAAATAATCATTCCAACCCTGCTCATTTAGGGTTTAATTTTATTGTAAAAGAGGGTTCGGACCAAATTCTTCAAGGGGCTAACCATGGAAGATGATTCAAAGAACGGCTACAGCCCTGAACTAGAAGAAGATGTTGTTTCTGAAGTCGGAGATGATATTGATGAGCCTTCGATGTACAAAGTGCTTCTGCATAATGACGATTACACAACCATGGAGTTTGTGGTTGAAATACTGATGACTATTTTTAATAAATCGCCGGAAGATGCAATTAGAATCATGTTGAACGTTCACCACAAAGGTATCGGAATTTGTGGTGTATATACATATGAAGTCTCTGAAACCAAGGTGAATGCCGTTCATGCCCTGGGCAGACAATACGGTTTTCCCCTGAAGTGTACAATGGAGAAAGAATAGACCATGATCAGCAAAGAACTTAGCGAAACACTGGGCTTTGCAGTAAGAGAAGCCAAGAGACGACGACACGAGTATGTTTGTATAGAACACTTGCTTTTAGCTATTTTATACGACAGCGAAGGTATAGAAATTATCGAAAACTGTGGTGGTAACGTTGAAAATCTTAAAAATGCGCTTGAATTATTTCTAAACCAACAGATGGAAAGCATTCCTGAAGAGAATGAATATGTCCTTCAGCAGACCGTCGGTTTTCAAAGGGTCATCCAGAGGGCGATAAATCATGTCCGATCTGCAGAAAAACAGCAGGTCGATGTGAGTGACATCCTGGCCTCGATTTTTCAGGAAAAAGATTCTCACGCTGAATATTTTCTAAGTTCAGAAGGGATTACCCGTCTTGATGTTTTAAGTTACATTTCTCACAATGTTTCCAAACCAATGGATAAGGGATTGGATCCTTTTCTAAAAACAGAAAAAAAAGAGAAGAAGCAAAAGACCGATCCGCTGGAAGCGTTTACCATCGACCTCGTAAAATATGCAGCCCTGGGAAAGTTGGATCCCTTAATCGGAAGAGAACTCGAAATAGAGCGGACCATTCAGGTGCTATGCCGTAGACGCAAGAACAACCCAATTTTTGTTGGAGATCCCGGAGTTGGTAAAACAGCAATGGCTGAAGGCCTGGCCAATCGGATAAATGATGGATCCATTCCCGAATTACTTAAAAATGTTCGTATTTATTCCCTCGATCTTGGCGGTTTGCTCGCCGGTACGAAGTTTAGAGGTGACTTTGAGCAGCGTTTAAAAGGCGTTTTATCTTCTCTGAAAAAGAAAAAAGATGCTATTTTATTTATCGATGAAATTCATACTACGGTAGGTGCCGGGGCCACCAGCAGAGGTTCCATGGATGCGTCTAATATATTGAAACCAGCGTTAGCAACCGGTGAGCTTCGATGTATAGGCTCTACAACTTACGAAGATTATAAGAATTTTTTTGATAAAGACCGTGCCCTTTCACGCAGATTTGAAAAAATCGAAATTTTGGAACCTCCGGTTAAAGAGACGTTTCAAATTTTAAAAGGACTGCGATCCCGTTATGAGGAACACCACGGCATCGTTTATACGGACCAGGCCTTAAAGGCTGCAGCCGAACTTTCTGCCAAATATATCAATGATCGGTATCTGCCTGACAAGGCGATAGATGTCATTGATGAGGCAGGGGCATTTATTCGATTGTCCACTTCTTCCCACAGAAAGAAGATTAATCCTAAAGATATAGAAAAAATTGTGGCCAAGATGGCCAGAATACCGACCATCAGTGTGTCGACCCCTGATAAAACAAAATTGGAAGCTCTTGAAGAAAAGATTAAAGAGGTGGTTTTTGGACAGGACAATGCCATAAAATCCTTGGTCACATCCATTAAGCGCTCACGTGCCGGACTCGGAACACCCGAAAGGCCCATTGGATCATTTTTATTTGCCGGTCCAACAGGCGTAGGAAAGACAGAGGTGAGTCTGCAGGTTGCAAGGACCCTCGGTGTTCATTTTTTACGATTTGACATGAGTGAATATATGGAAAAGCATGCTGTGGCGCGTCTGATTGGGGCACCGCCGGGTTATATCGGTTTTGACCAGGGCGGACTCTTGACAGATGATATCCGAAAGCACCCTTACAGCGTGCTTTTGTTTGACGAAATAGAAAAAGCGCATCCGGACATGTTTAACATCCTTTTGCAGGTTTTAGATCATGCAACACTGACGGACAACAACGGCAAAAAGGCTGATTTTAGAAACGTCATTATCATGATGACCTCTAATGCCGGTACACGGGAGATGAGCACCCAAACCATCGGCTTCGGAGATAAGCAATATGATACAGAAAACAAGGGGAAAAAAGCCATCGAAAAATTTTTCAGTCCGGAATTTAGAAACCGTCTCGACGATATCATTCATTTCAATGCGTTGAATGAAGATATTATGAAAAAGGTGGTGGATAAATTTATGAAAGAGCTCAAAGGACAGCTTGTTGCTAAAAAAGTATCCATCAATCTTTCTCTGGATGCACGGACATGGCTGGCCAAAAAAGGGCATGACTCCCGTTATGGCGCAAGACCCTTAAGCCGATTGATACAAACTGAGATTAAAGATATCCTGTCCGATGAGATTCTATTTGGGAGACTTGTCAAAGGCGGCGATGTTCTTATTGATGTCGAAAATGAAAAGTTGACCTTTAACTACAAAGCTAGGACTTTAGAAAGAAAAGATATAGAGGTATCGCAACCATTGGAGTGATGGAATACTAAAACAGATTCTAACCATTTCCACTTAACGACTTGACGATAAGTGCCTGTTTTTCTTTTATCAGATACAATCGAATTTCCGCCACCCCACCTTGCATCCGAAGAAGGATTGCTGGCTGTTGGCGGTGACTTGAGCCAAAAACGTCTTCTCCTTGCCTACCGTATGGGCATTTTCCCATGGTTTTCAAATAACGAACCGATTCTTTGGTGGTCACCTGACCCTCGTCTTGTGCTGTATCCCCATGAGTTCAAGATTTCAAAGACGATAAAGAAGATTATAAAAAAAGAAGTGTTCAAGGTGACCATGGACCTGGCTTTTAATGAGGTCATCAACCAGTGTGCACAAGTTCGTCTGAAAAAAAATCAAGGAACCTGGATCGTTAAAGATATGATCGATGCTTACTGTAATCTGCATGAATCAGGATTTGCGCATTCGGTGGAAGTCTGGCAAGGGGGAGATCTTGCAGGAGGATTGTACGGGGTTTCTTTAGGGAAGTGTTTTTTTGGAGAATCCATGTTTACACGGGTCAGCAATGCTTCAAATATAGGCTTAGTTAAACTTCTGGAACATCTTAAGAAATTATCGTTTGACATGATAGACTGTCAGGTCGCTACCGAACATTTGACCCGTTTTGGTGCAAGGCAGATTCCCAGAATACGTTTTTTAAATCAGCTTGAAAAATCTCTTAAGGCACCGACCATAAAAGGGAAATGGGATTATAAAGTATAGAGGACCGTCAGCCGGCGAAATTGCAAACGACTAAAGTTTGACCCGTTAGAAGTAATTTTAAATATTACAAGCGGTTTTGTTGGAAGTATGACTTATTCTTGCCCCGCTTTTTCTTGACACACCACAAAATATTTCATAGCGTGACGAAGTAGAAGAACTTATAGGTTTCGACGAAATTGTAATATTGGACGGTTGTTAGGGCAAGAGGTCATGTCTCGAAAAGTTATTTTATTTACAGCAGGCAAGGGATAAAAGTTCCGGGATGTTTAATTGCTGATAAACGTGACACATCCGAAAGTTGAGTCATCTGGCGAAAAAGAAACTATAAGATACGAACAAGCGGCAAAGATCGAAGAAATGGCGTAGACAGAAGAAAATAATGGGGGGATTATGGAAATCAAGACGGTCAAGATCGAAAAACCGGAAGAGTTAAATTTTATTTTAGGGCATTCTCACTTCATCAAGACAGTCGAAGATATCTATGAAACGATGGTGAATACCGTACCCGGGGCAAAATTCGGTCTGGCATTTTGTGAATCTTCAGGACCTTGTCTTGTGCGATATTCGGGGACAGATGATGATCTTGTGGAATTGGCAAAGAAAAATGCCTATGCCCTTTCGGCGGGCCACAGTTTCATCCTCTTGATGAAAGACATGTTTCCCATCAATGTATTGAACGCCATTAAAAATGTTCCTGAAGTTTGCAGGATTTTTTGTGCTACGGCAAATCCTGTGGAAGTCCTTATCGCAGAGACAGAACAGGGCCGAGGAATTGTGGGTGTCGTTGACGGTTTTAAAACAAAGGGTATTGAAACCGAAGCGGATATCAAGGAACGAAAGGAATTTTTAAGAGTAATCGGTTATAAGCAGTAAAAAAAGTGCCTATTTATCCCGTATTCAACGGGGAAGTGCCTAAAATGAACTAAAGTGAGCTAAAGTTTATCCAATTTTATCCTGACGCAGGCATTGGGCAAAAGAGGGCATTTTTCATAGGCCTCATCATAGGTACATAAGTTTGGCTTCTAATTGACCTTCCTTCAGTTGAATCAGGGCATAACCGCCCATACACAACATCCCCGGATTTAGCACCTTCGTTTTTCCAATAAAATCCTCGGAGTCTGCCTCGTGAATGTGGCCGGTGAGACAGATGTCCGGCTGGATATGCCGGATAAATTCCAGGACGGACGTGTTGCCGACGTTTTCTCCCGAAGGCAGCTCAGCTGCTTTTGATCCAAATGGGGGATCATGTGCCACCAATATCAGTTTTGGAAGGTGCTTTATTTGTTCATACCCCATTTCGAGCCATTGTCCCAGCATGGCATCCGGAACCTCCGAAGGGGTCCTGAAAGGCGTTGGTGTTGAATATCCTACCCCCATGATACCGATATCTTCCGCCAATTGTTTGCCTTTTGCGTGAATATTCCACCCTTTTTCGTCCAGATAATCCGTAATTTCAGCCCGATCCATATTTCCGATCTGTGCATAAATATTGGAATTGATAACAGAGACCGTATTAAGCAGCTGACTTGCCCTGCGCCGTCCTCCTCTGTTGGTAATGTCTCCGCTGATAATGATGCCTGCAGCTTCAGCTAAATCCGGGATTTCATTTAGAAGGGAAATGTCTTCGTGGAGATCACCAACCCCTATCCAGAATTTATCGACTGTACTCATCATATGATTCCTTTTTTATTTTTACATTTATGCAATGACCAAAACCTTTAAGCCAGAAATAGAAAAGAGGAAATAGGAAAGAGGAAATAGGAAAGAGGATAAGGGAATCTGTTTTCTAATTCCTAATTCCTATTTTCTAAAATGAACATCCAACCCTGGCCCAGACCGATCACCAATACTCTATACTCAAAAAGTCATGTTTGTAATAGTGCATAGGCCAGATCAAAGTATGAGCGATGCGCACCAGGGCGGGCAAAGTAAATTCCTTCCGTGAATAACCAAATCTTAGTCTTCAGGGCACTGTTTTTTATATCCTGTTGATGATAGAAGCCATATATCCGGCCCCAAATCCATTATCGATGTTCACAACGGCAACGTTTGAGCTGCAGCTGTTCAACATGGCAAACAGCGCCGTTAAACCGCCAAAGCTGACGCCGTAGCCCACACTTGTAGGAACTGCGATAACCGGTCGGCTGACCATCCCCGCTACCACGCTGGGAAGCGCACCTTCCATTCCGGCAACGACCACAAGAACAGACGCTTCATCGATCAGTTTTTTATGGTCGAACAAGCGGTGAATGCCGGCAACACCGACATCAAAAACAGATTCCACCTTGTTTCCCATAACCTGTGCCGTTAGCAAGGCTTCTTTGGCAACCGGTATGTCTGATGTTCCTGCTGATATGACAATAATGGTACCTTTGCCCTTTTCGGGGATGTCATGTTTTTTCCATACCACCATCTTCGCATCTTCATGGTATTTAGCACCAGGAAAGCGTGAGATCACCTGATCCGCTTGATGTGGTTGTATACGTGTGACCAGTACGATATTTTCCTGGACGAGCATTTTTTCCATAATACCGACAATCTGATCCACAGTTTTCTCCTGCCCGAAGATGACTTCAGGAAAGCCCTTGCGAAGGGAGCGATGATGGTCTATATGTGCATAATCTAAATCCTCAAACGAAAGATGCTTTAATTTTTGTGCGGCATCCTCAACCGAAATATTGGCTGTGGCAACATGGTCAAGGAGTTGTTTTAAAGATGTCATATCCATGATATAATTCCTTAAAAAAGCTGATGTTTAATGTTAAACACTATTGATAACCCGAACTTAATAATAGGGTCAACAAAATCTTACCTAAATGGAGCGTTTCAAATAGTGACCGGACGATAAAAAATTTCTAATTATAGAAAAATATACATTGTTAAAATCGCTAATATGTTTCATCCAATAGGTAAATGTATTTATGAAAAAAATAATCTTCATTTGAAACGCTCAGTTTAGGTCTTAGTATGGAGAAAAAAATGAGAATTGTCGTCATAATTCCTGCAAGGTACGATTCTACCCGCTTCCCTGGAAAACCACTTAGACTTTATAAGGGAAAACCTATGATCCAACAGGTATATGAACGCGCGCGTCTGTCAAATATCGCAACAGACGTTGTCGTTGCCACAGACGATCAGAGAATTTTTGATGCTGTAATGGATTTTGGCGGTAATGCGGTAATGACATCCAAAAAGAATCGTTCAGGTACGGACAGGGTGGCGGAAGCAGCAGAAAAGATGGGTCTTGATTTAGATGATATTGTCGTAAATATACAAGGGGACCAACCTGAAGTTCATCCCCAGCATTTACAGGATGTGGTCAGCCCATTTAAGACCGAACCTGGCACTGAAATGAGTACGCTGGCCTTTAAAATTGTAAAAAAGGGCGAAATAACCAATCCCAAAGATTGTAAAGTGACCTTTGATAATAAAGGGTATGCGCTGTATTTTTCTAGATCCCCGATCCCCTGTGCTCGGGATGCCGACACAATTTTTAATACCTATAAACATCTTGGTATTTATGCGTATACCAGACGCTTTCTGGAAACATTCAGAAACCTCCCCGAAGGAAAACTCGAGAAGATTGAAAAACTCGAACAGTTGCGGGTTATTGAATACGGATATCAAATACGGGTGGTCATTACCGGATACGATTCTCCGGAAGTTGATATTCCGGAAGACATTCCCCGAATTGAAGGACTCATTGAAGAAAGTTAAAGATAAGCAACTCGAGACAGTTACGATTTTTTTGTTTTGCCGGTTTCCTTTTTGCTGACCAAAAGACACTCGCGTTGAGAACTGACACGCACTTGTATGGATGGGAGCTGTTTGGATTTGAATTTCATGGCTTTGCAGCCATGTGGAAAGTTTTTATCCCAGGTAACATAGTAATGTTTGCATTTATGGCAGTCTATCATTTTGTCATGTTATTTTTTAGGGTTGATTTGCTATGTAGTATACATTAATAAAATAAGAAATCAAACCATAGCAATAAATGGAGGGAGTTGAGTGAAAGATAGACGAAAATTTATACGGTTTCCTGTGATAATTGATGCCCATTATTCAGAAGAGAATAAAGAGGATTGGAAACAGCAGTGTTCCATCGTGAATATCAGCAGAGAAGGAATGGGTGTTACTGTCTACTTAAAGGCGAAGCTTCCTTTGGGTTGTATGCTGAAATTTATGGTGGATGTTCCTGAAATAGATAAAACAGTTTCTTTTACCGGGACTCTGAATTGGATTAAAGCGCTCGAAGGAGATCCGGATTATAACTATAAAGGTGGTATCAAGTTGACAACCATAGATCCTGAAGACAAGTGGGCACTTCTTGATTACGCTTATGAGGCGTGGAAAGAGAGGCAGGAATCAGATGGTATCAAAGAGGCGTCAACTAAGTAATGTAGGGGTTTTTTTGCGAAGTCGCTTTTCTTCTGTCTGGTAGAATGCGACGATCATTTTTGAAAGAAAGAGATACAATTACCCCGTCTCTAATACTTTTGCGTCGATCCTGTTTGTTTCTACGTCTCTCCTTGAAACTCGATCTTTTACCGTCTTTGTAAAAAGATTTTTTATGAGTTCCTTCCTCTTTGGCAGGCTGTATTTTCCCAACCACGATATTCATAATTCATTCTCCTTATCATCTACCCCCTTTCTTGTTTTTTCGGCAATTGTTGTCAAAATCTTTAGGGTTTATGGACAATACACGCGGTTTTTTTTAAAAAAAGCAGCATCTGTTGAGCAATTTTTAAAGAAAGAACTTCCAGACGGCTCAATTATTTGGTTGTATCAAATTTATTTTCCAGGCACACAACAATCGTAAAGGTTCCGGCATCGGTGGTAAAAGGAATGGCGATTTTGGGACCTTTGGTCGTAGATTCGATCTTGTGGTTTTTGCCGGTAATCACTGTGGGTATAGCACCGTGGAATAGTCTGCCCATTTCTTCCAGCTCTTTTCTTGCCTGACCGGATATCATATTGGTGATTTCGCCAACAGCATCTGAAACTTCGTCATTTAGTTCCTTCATTTCTTCCCCGAACATGTTTGAAACGACCTTTAATATGCATAATTCATCAAAGGTGACGGAAACCGTCCCATTTTGTTCACCTGTAAATCCGATAATACCGGAAACATCACCCTGGGCAACGTTATCTTTTTTGAGGTAAGGTTTTCCCGATTGGCATTTAATAAATGCCATTGTTTGAAGAACATTCAAGGTTGCATTGATAAAAGGGTTGATAAGTTTAACATCCATCGATCTTTCTCCTTTGTTTTTGATTCTAAAATAGCCCAGGTTTGTCGTTGTTTATATCGTTTGTTCCTGCATTTTTAATTTATAGTTCTTCTCCAATTTAGTTGGAGAAGAGGGTCCAAGGATTCAAGGGGTCAAGGGTTCAGGGGTTTGTTTTATAAAGACTTTATCAGCGCCTTTAACATTCTTTCGATTTCCGCGATGTCTTTTTTAGTGTACCCAATTCACCTTTTTCAATTAAATCTAAATCTTTAGCTAACAATATATAGGTTACCTTCTTTGGATATTTTTTTGCTTTTCACTTGAATCCTTGGACCCTTCGGTGGTTTTTAAAGCATTTCACTCGAACCCCTGGCCCAGACCGATCAACCTTACTATATTTTCAATAAACCATCATTATTATGAAGCTTAGCCTATACTTTAAGTAATCACCGCGTCGCGACAGGGCGGGCCTTGAATCCTTGCCCCCTTGTACCCTTTGGAATCATACCTGCTCAATTGGAGATGACCCACTTATTTTACCCTAATTAACTGAGGGGTCGGGGAGTTTTTCTAAACACCCGCTCCATGGATAATCTTTTTTTAAACCGCATGAACTCGCGGCAAGGGATCATAAAGAAAAAA
>Ga0224503_10000369_pt1 | contig 13456 bp, 11 predicted proteins | sample SF_Oct11_sed_USG_2_FD_169106 | JGI IMG/M metagenome (GOLD analysis project Ga0224503, IMG submission 169106) | Sediment microbial communities from San Francisco Bay, California, United States - SF_Oct11_sed_USGS_21 | ecosystem: Environmental > Aquatic > Marine > Sediment | place: USA...
AACGGCATGGAGTGGATAATGCCGTTTGATTTGGTGGCCGAAGTCAAATGCTTCTTCTCCCGGCCTTGCGCCAGCTTAAAGGCGTAACGCAGGATTCGATCCACCCCGCGGCGCGTAAATACCGACTCCTGGATGACGGTTTCCTGTTCGGTCCCCGGATAGAGCCGCCCGCCGATTTGCGAATACTCTCCTTCGTTGTTTTCTCTGACGATATAAAAATCAATATCTTCGGCCTTGCGGCCGGCCAGCGGTGAGCGGATGCCGGGCAACAGCCGCACCGGGCGCAAATTGACATATTGCTGAAAATGACGCCGGATGGGTATCAACAGGCCCCACAGGGAAACATGGTCCGGCACCTTGCGGTCCCCGACCGCCCCCAGCAAAATTGCATCAAAATCGCTCAGTTGCTCCAGACCGTCAGCGGGCATCATGACGCCGTGCTTCAGGTAGTATTGGCAGCCGTAGGGAAAGGCTTCAAATTTGACTTCAAAACCATAGCGCTCGGCCAGGGCCTCCAGCACCCGGACCCCTTCGGGAACCACTTCCCGGCCGATTCCGTCTCCCGGAATCAGGGCGATATTCAATGCCCTATTTGAATTTGTATTCTTCATCTTCTATTCATCAATTCCCAATATTTTCCGGGCCTCTTGACAGGTCGCCACTTCGTAACCGATTTGATGAACCAGCGAAACCATTTTTTCTACCAGCTCGGCATTGGTTTGGGCGGCTTTGCCCGGGGCAAAAAATACACTGTCTTCAAAACCAACGCGCACAACGGAGGCCCCCATTCCGATCGCGGTGGCCAGCAGGGCCAAATCCTGCATGCCGGCATGAATCACACCCCAGGGCACGTTTTTTTCGGGCAGCAGGGTTTTCATAAAGAACAGGGTTTCCGGATTCGCCGGCAATGCCCAGCGCACTCCCAGACAAAAACCAATCGAGTACGGCGGTTTCAGCACCCCTTCCTCCACCAGCTTCATATAGGCGGGAAGCATACCGGCCGCAAAAATCTCCAGCTCCGGGGCGACACGAGTTTCCGCCATTCGATGGGCCCAATAGCGAATATCCGGCACCCGGTTGACATAAACGTCTTCATCGAAATTGATGGAGCCCATGTTCAATGATGCCGTTTCGACCCGGGAATCATTTAAAGCTACACAGCGCTGTTTCAGGGTCAAATCTGTCAGACCGCCGGTAGAACCCTGTATGACAATGTCGGATGATTGTCGAATGAGATCAAGGGTTGTTGAGAAATCCGTTAGATCTTCTGTTTGCTCCCCCTCTTTATCGCGTACATGCATATGGACCATGCTGGCGCCGGCCTTCTCACAGGCGATCACCTGCCGGGCGACATCTTCCGGGGTTAAGGGGTTGACAGATGGCGGCTCCGTTTTTTTGCCGGTCGGGGCAACGGCGACGATGATTTTTCGTGTTTTGTGATTTTTCATAAAATAAATTCCGGCTTATTTAGCTGTTGGTTAAAGGTGTAAGAATTAAATGAGAATTTTGTAGATTGGAACCCTGCTGCCTGTCAATACATATTCAGTGCCGCACATAGACACCCTCAAATGGAGTTGCCTTATGGGCAATTTGCAGGTTATTAAAACTGAACCGGTTATCTGCAAAGCCGGAGGGGATTGCATGTCAAAGTTTATCTATTCATTCGGTATCATTTTATTCGGGTTGTCTCTGGGATATGTGATTCAACTTATGGTGAGACGCAACCGGATCAAGTTGCCGATTGACATTGATGCGCTTCGCCTACTGCTTCAGCGCATTGCCCTGCTGGTTGTTAATCCGATTGCTGTCGTCGGTGCGATCTGGGTGATAAACTTAAAAAATGCTACCCTGATTGCCCTGCCGTTTGTTGGGCTTTTTGCACTTCTGGCCGGCGGCGGAATCGCGCTGGGTATTGCCCGGATGTTTAAATTGAGCCCGCAAAAAACAGGCAGCATGTATGTTTGCGGTGCGTTTACCAATATCGGCGCAATCGGTGCTTTGATCTGCTTTGTTTTTCTGGGTGAAAAAGGATTTGCCCTGGTTCTGATATATAAATTATTTGAGGAGCTCTCCTATTATGCGATCGGGTTTCCCATTGCCAAATATTACAGCAGCTGTACCGGAGAGGAGCATATCAGAGACCACCTTAAAAACCTGACCCGGGATCCGTACATCCTTATGGCGATGTCCAGTATTATCATCGGCGGTTTGTTGAATTTCAACGGTGTCGTCCGGCCCGAATTCTACAAAACCATCATTGCCGTTTTTGTACCCCTGTTGACCATCCTGCTCCTGACATCAATCGGTCTTGCCTTAAGATTAAGAAGGGTTCGCGAGTATCTCCGGGAATGCGTTTCGCTTTCCATCATAAAATTTATCTTGATCCCCATCCTGGCAACGTCTTTGGCATATATGATTGGTTACGCAAAAATCGATCAAGGCCTGCCGCTGAAGGTCGTTATGATTCTTTCCTGCATGCCGGTAGCGTTAACCGCCTTGATTCCACCTTCGATTTATGATCTGGACCTGGACCTGGCCAATTCATGCTGGTTTTTTACAACCGCATTACTGGTTATTGTATTGCCGATTTTAATTGTAGTCATAAACTGGATTTAAATTCCACGGCAAAATCGTATCTATTTTATCTTGCCAATTACCGATACCATGTACCATTACCACCCATCATCCGCATTATCTAAACCTGGCTTTGATCAAAACTTTTAATAAATTTGGATTAAAAATTTGTCGGAAATAATTGGGTATACACCGTATCAATATTAAATCATTGATAATATTGGTATAAAAAACTTCTTGACAACATCCCCCGGAACCTGTATTGAATTTTGTATACAAAATTCAATATGCACTTTTGGGTCGGGTTACCAATACCTCTCATCCCTTAATCATTATCCATTTTCACTCTTTTCATTCTCTGAAAATGGAATATGATTTCCGCTTCAGGCCTGTGAAAGGATTCAACCATGAAAAACCTGGGTGCCGAACACGAAAATCTAGATCAAAAGGCCTATGAAATTATCAAAAGCATGATCACCGAGCGCCAGATTCTGCCCGGAGAAAAAATCCCCCAGGAAAAACTCGCCCAGGAACTGGGTATCAGCCGCACCCCCCTGGTCAGCGCCCTTAAATTTTTAGAACATGAAAAATTGGTAGAGTCCAAACCCCGCCGTGGGTATTTTGTGCGGCTATTTTCCAAACAGGAGATGGTCAGTATATTTGAACTGCGTGAAGTCCTGGAAGGCCTGGCGGCCAAAAGGGCGGCGGCCAACATCACCGACAAAGAAATCGACATCCTGAACGGTTTTTTCAGGCTCTTTGCAGAATCCGCAAATATCACCGATTTTAGAGCCTATGCCAAAGAAGACCGCCGGTTTCACAACTTTATTACCGAAATCGGCGCCCAAGAATTTTTAAAGAGCATCTTGCAGACCTATAACTTTATTACCGCCAGTTATCAGTACCTGTCTTCCGAAGGACTGGTGAGACCGCCCAATGAGACCATTGAGGAACATCTGGCCGTCATAAATGCCATCGGTGAGAGAGACCCGGATTCAGCTGAAGCGCTGATGCGCCGGCATTTAAATAAGACCATAGCTCACCTCAGACAGGAAATTGCAAAAGAAGCGCAGGGGATGGACGGCGGCAAAATTATCCGGCCGTCATTTTAATCCGAAACGCATGCTCTGGAGGATATAAAGATGGAATACCGCCGCCTGGGACGATCCGGCCTAAAAATCTCCAAACTGACCCTGGGCACCATGAATTTCGGGAACCCAACCGATAAGGCCGAGTCTTTTAGAATCATCAATACGGCCCTGGATGCCGGTATCAATATCCTGGACTGCGCGGATGTTTATGCAGAGGGCGCAAGTGAACGCATCATCGGTGAAGCCCTGGCTGAAAACGGCAAAAGAAAAGACGTGTTGGTCACTTCGAAAGCATTTCTGCCGACCGGCAAAGGGCCTAACGATGCTGGAAATTCAAAACATCATATTTTAGCCGCCTGTGAAAACAGCTTAAAACGCCTGAAAACCGACTGGATCGACATTTATTTTCTGCACCGCACCGATTTCAGCGTGCCCCAGGAAGAATCGCTGGCGGCCCTGGATTTGTTGGTGCGGCAGGGAAAGGTTCGCCATATCGGGTGCTCAACCCATCCGCCCTGGCGGGCGGTTGAGGCCTGGTGGATCGCAGATAAACACCATTACCCCAAATTTATCTGCGAACAACCGCCCTATAATTTGCTCGATCGCCGGGTTGAAAATGAAATTGTGCCCATGTGTAAGGCCTATGACCTGGGCATCATCTCCTGGTCACCGCTGGCCCAGGGCGTTTTGGCCGGCCGATACCAGGATGCCGCCGACATTCCGCCAGGCAGCCGGGGTGCCTTTAAATCGATCTATGCCGAACGGATCACCCCGCAAGGCATTGAAGTCGCTCAACAACTGGCCCAAAGGGCGTCTCAAATAGGATGCACCCTGCCCCAGCTGGCGGTGGCCTGGGTGCTCCATCAGCCGGGGGTAACGGCCGCCATCATCGGCCCGCGAACCCTGGCGCATCTAAATGATTTGCTTTCAGCAGCTGACCTGAACCTGGACGACTCCGATCTGGATTACTGCAATCGTCTGGTAAAGCCGGGTGCATTTGTGTCGGACCATTTTAATACGGCCGGATGGCGCTCCTGAGCTCTGAACGCTTATATTATGCGGTATTGAGAAGGAATCGAAAATGGAAAGTGACTACAGTTAAGGTTGTTCAAAACAAAAAACCAGCAAACGCCGGGTTTACTGACGAAACCAGCGGCACCAGCAAGAAAGGAGGGATACCAAAAAGCTTATTTTTAGGGCGTTTGGTTTAGCCTGAAACTGTATTTTCCCCGAAATCGGCAGTGAAGAGCATCGCTTTCAAGCAAATTTGTCATTCTAGCGTGAGGCAGGCTGCCAAACAACGGATGGACCTTATCGGTCCCAAAAAAGAACACCAAAACATCTACAAAAGGAGGGTTTGGTAATGAAAAAAATACTGCTTATTGGTCTGGTTTTGATTCTGGCCATGGTCACCGGCGCTTATGCCGCCGATTTTCCCAAACGAAACATCACCTCGGTGGTGGTCTGGGGTGCGGGTGGCGGAACCGATACCTGCAACCGGATTATTGCCGCTGAAATGCAACAATTTTTAGGGGTTAATGTCAACGTGATCAACAAAACCGGCGGCGTCGCCGGATCAGTTGGCATGATGTACGGGTATTCCAGGCCCCACGACGGCTACACCCTGACCGGCCTGTCCGAATCCAATGTCACCGCCGGTGTACAGGGCGGCTGGGATAAAAATTTTAATGTTTGGGATGTCTTTATCGTCGGCGGCTCACCGGACGTGATTTCGGTCACCCCGGACACGCCTTACAAAAGCCTTAAAGACCTGATCGAAGCGGCCAAAAAGAGCCCCGGCAGCATTAAAGCCGCAGCCAGCGGTGCCGGCTCCATCCATCATCTGAATCTGCTCGCAGTGGAAAACGGCTCCGGCGCCGATTTCAACTTCATTCCCTATAAGGGTTCGGCTCCCAGCCAGAACGCCGCCATGGCCGGCGAAGTATCCGTGGTCGTCACCTCTCTGGCCGAGCAACAGCAACTCCTGCGCGGCGGTAAACTGCGCGCGCTGGCCATGCTGATTCCGGAGCCATTCGAAGTCGAGGGATTGGGAAAGATTCCGTCATCTTTTGATTCATATCCCGGACTGTCCAAATACCTGCCGATTTCCCAGGCCATCGGATTTGCGGTTCCGGCCGACGTTCCGGCGGAGCGTAAAGCCGTGCTGGTCAAGGCGTTTGATCAAGCCATGGCTACCGATAAAGTGAAAAGCTGGGCCAAAGACAATTACTACCTGCTGTCGGGCAAAACCGGCGCAGATTCAAAAAAGGTTTTTGACGCGCTCCAGTCCAATTTTGCCTGGACGCTGTGGGAACTGAAAGCAGCCAAAGTCAACCCGGATAAACTGGGTATTCCCAAGCCGTAAACATTCATAACGTGAGAGGCAGGTATCGAAAGATGCCTGCCTCTCATCGTTACGGTTCTGCGTTAACCGAATAATTGAGGACCTTCCACCATGCTGGAAAAAGAAAAGCTCCGAAAGGCCGACGTGTATTCCGGCATCGTCATTTTCCTGTTCGGCACCTGGATTGTCTGGCAGGCATCGAAAATGCCCATGAAAGACAGCTGGGGCGGGGTGCAAAATGTCTGGTTCGTCTCCCCGGCCCTATTCCCGCTATTTGTCGGCGCCATGATCATGCTGCTGGGTTTGTTGCTCGTTAGAACCGCATTGAAAACCATTGGCATGAAAGCATTCGGCGACACCCTGCAATGGCTGTTCAGCCAAAACCTGCTTCAATTTTTAAACACGGTGTCCATTTTGCGGCTTTATGCGATTGCCGTCCTTTTTTTGGCATTTGTTTTCTTGAACATCCCGCGAATCGATTTTTTCCTGAGCGCCGTTCTGTTTTTAAGCGTGTTTATCACGATGTTCTACTTCGATGAGGCGGTGCTTTTAAAAAAGCTCTTTTTTTTCTATCTGGCGGGCACTGTCGTTTTTATTTTTTACTTTGCTGCGGGTTTAGAGGAATTGCTCAGCCCGGTCTTGCCTTTTGCAAAAGATATTCTGGCCCTGGTTTTTATCCTCGGGTACTGTCTTTATGCCTGGCGTCTGATTCGCAGCAACCCGTTGTTGCGCAAAAAATATCGAACCGGTTTGATTGTGGCGGTTGTATCACCTTTTGTGGTGGGTGTGATCTTTAAATACTTTCTGCTGGTACCCATGCCGGCCGAGGGCATGGTCGTCGCACTTCTGGACGCGATCTGGTATTTTGAATTTTAATATTCGGCTTTGAAGGGATTCGGTTTTCCATGATGATTTTCGAAAGAATCGGGACCTATTTCCAGATGGTGTTTCATCTGGCAGCGGACCCGTTGAATATAATCATTCTTTTTTGCTCCGTTCTGATGGGGATCATATTTGGTGCCATGCCGGGGCTGACTTCGACGCTGGGGGTGGCGCTTTTGACCGCACTGACATACGGCATGGATACGGCCACCGCCATGCTCTGCCTGCTTTCCATTTACGTTGGCGGGACCTACGGCGGTTCGTACGCCTCCATTCTGATCAATATTCCCGGAACGGCCGCTTCCGCCGCCACCGCCCTGGACGGTTACCCGCTGGCCTGTAAAGGCGAAGGCGGCCGCGCCATCGGCCTGACCACGACGGCATCGGCCATCGGTACGATTATCAGCATGCTGTTTCTGGTCAGTATCTCGCCGTTAATATCCTTTTTTGCGCTCCAGTTTACTTCCTTTGAGTTCTTTCTGCTGGCATTTTTCGGCATTCTGATCAGCGGGACCCTGACCAGTCCGGATCTGGTCATCAAGGGCTGGATCGCCGGTTTCTTGGGACTTTTTTTGGCCTGCGTCGGTCGTGACCTTTTACAGTTTTATCCCCGCTTTACCTTTGGCATTCCCGAACTTGACAGTGGCGTCGAAGTGGTACCGGTGCTGATCGGCGCCTTTGGAATTCCGCAGATTATTCAGGTCCTGAAAGACCGATTCCAGATCGGTGAGACCCAGAAGTTTCAGCGCATTCTGCCGGAATTCGGAACCATTGTCAGAAATATCCCCAGAATTATCCGATCCGCTCTCATCGGTGTGGGTATCGGCGCAGTTCCCGGCATTGGAGAAGACATCGCCGCCTGGGTCTCCTACGGTACGGCCAAAAACACATCCAAACACCCCGAACGATTCGGTAAAGGAGAAATTACGGCCGTTCTGTCCACCGAAGTCGCCAATAACGCCTGCGTGGGCGGGGCCATGATCCCGCTGCTCAATCTGGGCATCCCGGGAAGCCCCCCGGCAGCCATGCTGCTGGGAGCCCTCATGCTGCACGGCGTTACACCCGGTCCCATGATTACCTTCGAGCACCCCACCTTTATCATGGAGGTGGCCGCCATTCTGCTGCTGGCGTCTATAACGATGTGGGTGGTCGGGATGCTGCTGGCCAAACAGGTGGTGAAAGTGCTGCGGATTCCGGTCCAGCTTTTTATGCCCATTATCGGCGTTCTGTGCATTATCGGTTCCTATTCGCTGGGAATGAATATCTGGAACCTGTATCTGATGCTGCCGGTGGGAATTGTCAGTTATTTTTTGATCGAAATGGGGTATCCCATCGCCCCGCTGGTCATCGGCGTGATCCTGGGGCCCATGGCCGACGAAAACCTCAGACGGGCGCTGATGGTCTCCCAGGGAAGTTTTCTGCCGGTTTTTACCCGGCCGGTATCGCTGATTTTATTTCTGGTGATCGTGTGGACCGTGGTCAGCCAGTTTCCGACTTACCGCAATTTTAAAGATAAACTGATGGGAAAAATATTTCGCCGCAAATCATGCCAGGCTAACGTTGACGGCGATATGCCCGAGGAGGGATGATTCGTTCATGGGCATGGCACAGCAATATTTTATTTCTCAATTATTGAATGATGGACAAGAGTCCCGCTAAGGAGGATCCGATGTTAAAAATGGGTATTATCACCGGGTTTTTGTCGCAGACCAAAGACCGCTTTCACGAATACAACAAACCGCTGGATCTGGATCAAAAGTTTAAGCTGATGACCCAGATCGAGGGTTACGACGGCGTGGAGATTGTTTATCCCTACGAGGCCAGCGACCCGAAGACAACCACAGAAATTTTAAACAAACACCATCTCAACGTGGCCGCGGTAAATGTGAATGTTAAAGCCGAGCCCGAGTTTCGCAACGGCGGCTTGACCTCTCATGACAAGGCGGTGCGTAATAAAGCCGTTCGGTTTATCAAAGAAGCCAAGGATTTTGCCGCCGCCGTCGGCGCCGACAAGGTGACCTGCTGCCCCCTGGGTGACGGCTATGAATTTTCGTTTCAGTATGATTATGCCACGGCCTGGAAATATTTAATCGAAACCTTCGGCGAAGCCGGTCATTACAAAACGGAAATACCGCTTTGCATCGAATACAAACCCAGCGAAACTCGCGGCCACTGTTTTGTTGACACGGCCGCCAAAGCGCTGTTGCTGCTCAACGATATCCAGTGCAAAGACATGGGGGTCACGCTGGATTTCGGGCATTCCATGTATGGCAACGAAAATCCGGCCGAAGCCGTAACCCTTCTGGCGGAAAGCCCTTACCGATACTATATCCATATCAATGACAATGACGGTCGCTGGGATTGGGACTATTTTTGCGGGACCAAACATTTTTTAGAGTACGTCGAGTTTCTCTATTACTTGAAAAAATATGGCTACACCGATTACCTGACCTCGGATACCTCACCGACCCGCTGGGATATCAAAGGCACCTTTGAAGCCAACAGCCGGATTTCCAACAAAATATGGAATCTGCTGGAAAAAATCGACCTGGACGAATTTGAGGGCTTGATTGCGGCGGGCGATTATTTGCAGACTTGGAAATTTATCGAGACCAACATCTTTTCGTTAAAATAACGGCAGAAAAAAATAGCAAAGGAGTTTAGACTAAAATGTCGCAAAAACCCATGAGCGTAGAAGAACTCGAGAAAATGGCGGTGATCATCCGCTGTGACATCATCGATATGATTTGCACCGCGGCTGCCGGACATCCGGGCGGATCACTTTCGGCAGCCGATGTGGTTACGGCGCTTTACTTTCGGATAATGCGCATCGATCCCAAAAATCCGGGCTGGCCGGATCGCGACCGCTTTATTCTTTCCAAAGGCCATGCCTGCCCGGTCTGGTATGCCGCCCTGGCAGAGCGCGGCTATTTTGACAAATCGCATCTAAAAACCCTGCGCCAGATGGGCAGTATTCTTCAAGGCCATCCGGACATGCGCAAAACCCCCGGCATCGATATGACCGCCGGCTCTCTGGGCCACGGGCTGTCGGCGGGACTGGGCATGGCCCTGAGCGGCAAGCTGCAGCAAAAAGATTACCATGTCTTTGTGATCATCGGGGATGGCGAGTCCCAGGAAGGATCCATCTGGGAGGCCTCCATGGCGGCTCCCAACTTCAAGCTGGATAATCTGACCGCTATTTTGGATTACAACCACCTGCAAAACGACTACAGCGTGGATGATATAATGCCCATTCATCCGGCGGTTGATAAGTGGCGGGCCTTTGGCTGGCACGTTCTCGACATCGATGGCCACGATATGGCGCAGGTGGTGGCTGCCCTGGAGGAGGCCAAATCACACAAGGGGAAACCGACGATGATTGTGGCCAACACGGTTAAAGGCAAAGGCGTCTCCTATATGGAAAATGTGTGTGAATGGCACGGCAGGGCGCCCTGCCAGGAAGAGGCCGATCAGGCCCTAGAAGAGCTCAGGAGGTAAATAACGTGACAATTAATTATTACCATCATCTTCGTCCCGAAATCGTATCGCTGCTGGCAGCAGATGATCTGTTTGCCAAAGCCGAGCAGCAGCCGACGCGCTATTCCTACGCCGAAGCCATGCTGGAGCTGGGGGAGAAAAACCCCAAAGTCGTGGTGCTCGATGCGGATGTCTCCAAATCGATAAAGACCAATGAGTTCGCCGATAAGTTCCCGGATCGCTCGTTTAATTTTGGTGTGGCCGAGCAGAACATGATGGCCGCCGCCGCCGGAATGGCAACCACCGGTCTGATTCCCTTTGCCACGACCTATGCGGTTTTTGCCAGCATGCGCGCGCTGGACATGGTGCGCAACAGCATCCACTACCCGAAACTGAATGTAAAGATCGCTGCCAGCCACAGCGGCATCACGCCGGGACCCGACGGTGTTACTCACCAGGGGCAGGAAGATCTGTCCATCATGCGCGCGATTGCCAATTCCACCATCATCGCGCCGGCCGACCCGGCGACCACCAAACTGGCCGTGTGGGCGGCCGCTGAATATGACGGCCCGGTTTATCTCAGCTTTACGCGGGATCCGGTGCCGGCGATCTTTGATCTGAATTATCCCTTTGAAATCGGCAAAGCTGTCACCGTCCGCGATGGAACCGATGCCACCATCATCGCCCTGCGGGACCTGGTGGTTCAGTCGCTGATCGCGGCCGAGCATCTGGCCGCCCAAGGGCTGAACGTCAGGGTAATCGACTGCCACACGCTCAAACCGCTGGATGTGGACGCCGTGCTGGCAGCCGCCTCAGAGACCGGCGCCATCGTTACGGCTGAAAACAATATATTCTTTGGCGGTCTTGGCAGTGCGGTTGCCGAGGTGCTGGTGGAAAACAATCCCATTCCGATGAAACGCATCGGGGTGCGGGATACGTTTGCCGAATCCGGGCCCTATCTGGATCTGCTGGACAAGTACGGGCTTTCCGCCCGACATATCGAAGCAGCGGTTGAGGATGTCATCGCGCGCAAGCAATGATAAAGTTTTACCACAGAGCGCACAGGGCACACCGAGGCTTTCTTAAAATAAGATAATTTAAAAAGCCGACTGTTGGATTTAAGCGATTTGTGTGGTAAACAATGCATGCAATTTGATCTCAAAGGAGGTTGTCATCATGGCTTCAAAGGAATGGCGGGTCCATAACCCCTCAGGCAAGCGGCGTGTCATCGTTACCAAAGAACTGCCCGGCGATCGCTGGCTCAATTTTCTGACCCAAGCCGATTGCAAAATCGAAATCTGCACCTCACCCGAAGTGCTCAGCAGCCAGGAGATCAAAGCCGCATTCGGGGATCGGTGCGATGCGGCTATCGGCCAGTTAACCGAACCCTGGGGAGACGAGTTGTTTGCAGCGCTGAAAACGGCAGGGGGCACCGCCTACAGCAACTATGCGGTCGGATTCAACAATGTGGATGTGGACGCCGCCACCCAACACGGCATCCCGGTGGGCAACACACCGGGGGTGTTGACCGAAACCACCGCCCAGATGGCGGTCGCTTTGACCTTTGCGGCGGCCCGCCGGGTGAGTGAATCCGAGCGGTTTTTGCGAGACGGCAAATACCACGGTTGGTTGCCCACACTGTTTATGGGCAATCTTTTATGGCGCAAAACACTGGGGATCATCGGCGCCGGCCGAATCGGAGCCGCCTATGCCCAGATGATGGTAGAAGGCCACAAGATGAATCTGGTCTATTACGACCCGTATAAAAATGATGCCTTGGAAAATCATCTGGACCAGTACAACAAATTTTTAAAATCGCAGGACCGGGCGCCGGTATCCTGTAAACGTGCAGAAACCATTGAAGAATTGTTGCAGGAAGCCGACTGCGTCAGCATCCATACCATCCTGGATGACAGCACCCACCACCTCATCAACGCCGAACGGCTGGCGCTGATGAAATCGGATGCCATCATCGTGAATACCAGCCGCGGGCCGGTCATCGATGAGGCTGCGCTGGTCGCTCACTGCCAAAAACAGCCGGATTTTAAAGCCGGTCTGGATGTATTTGAAGATGAGCCCGAGATGAAACCGGGCCTGGTTGATCTGGACAATGTGGTCATCGTGCCGCACATTGCTTCGGCCACCAGCTGGACCCGCCAGGGTATGGCCACGCTGGCCGCCGCCAATGTGGCGGGTATTTTGCAGGGATATCCGGCCTGGCAACGGCCGGATATTATGCCCTTTCTGGAAGGCGACTCTCCCAAAGCGGCTCCCAGCATATTAAACGCAGACGCTTTGGGAATTCCAACGTACCAGGATTAGATTTTAATTGAATTAGGTTGTTTTGGACGATCAGCCAATCCCCAAAAGCCAGCTGCTCAACCGCCTGCCCGCTGAATGGCCGCAGGATTTAAGACCGGCCATTCAAAAGCAGGTCCATGCCGATAGCCGCAAAATCGTAGTTTTAGACGATGACCCCACCGGCACCCAGACCATCCACGGACTGCCGGTGATTACCGAGTGGTCGGTGGATACGCTTGCCGCCGAGCTTAAAAATGACCTGCCGGCTTTTTATATATTAACCAATTCCAGAAGTTACCCCCTGCCGATCGCCTGCCAAATGAATGCTGAAATCGGTCACAATCTGACCGCAGCGGCAGCGCAAGCCCATTGCGAGTTTGTGGTTATCAGTCGCAGTGATTCGACCCTGCGGGGACATTTTCCCGGTGAAGTCGAAGCGCTGTCGGATGCGTTGGCCCAAAACTATGACGGGTGGATTATCAATCCCTTTTTCCTGGAAGGAGGTCGCTATACCATTGATGATGTGCATTATGTAGATGAAGGGGATGTGCTGGTTCCCGCTGCTCAAACGGAATTTGCCGGTGATCGCGCATTTGGATATTCGAAATCAAATCTACGCGACTGGATAGCCGAAAAAACCAACGGGCGAATTGCTGCCAAAGATGTGGCCACTGTATCTATTGAGAACCTCCGCGCGGAAGGGCCCGAATCCGTTAGGGCCTCACTGATGAAGCTGCACCATGGTCAATACGGTGTCGTGAATGCCGCCAGCTACCGCGATCTCGAG
>Ga0224503_10000374_pt1 | contig 13387 bp, 10 predicted proteins | sample SF_Oct11_sed_USG_2_FD_169106 | JGI IMG/M metagenome (GOLD analysis project Ga0224503, IMG submission 169106) | Sediment microbial communities from San Francisco Bay, California, United States - SF_Oct11_sed_USGS_21 | ecosystem: Environmental > Aquatic > Marine > Sediment | place: USA...
AGATCAGCTACGGACTTACGCTCATTCATTGGATAGCGCACCATGACTTTTATTTCGTCTTTGCCGCGCTGAATTCGTTGCGCCTCTTCGCCATAGAACGCCTGTCTAACCTGCCGGCCGAGCGATGCCATAGTGAGGCCCAGGGCCTCAGCCTCGGGCTTGATCGACAGCTTGATTTCGTCGCCCCCTGCAGATGCGGAGTTCACGATGTCGAATACGCCCTCGTAGTTTGCGAGTTCAAGCGCCAGTTCAGCCGCGGCATTCTCGAGCATTGCATAATTCGATCCGCTCAAACGGAAACTCAGCGGAGGCCCCCCACCGATATGACGTGCCGATTCAAACTTGAGCTCCTTCATGCCGGGTATTTCACCAACGGCATTGCGCCACATATCGTTGATCTCGCTCATCTCATAAGGGCGACTCGTATCCATCGGGATTTCCAGGAACAGAATCGCCGCAGTATCGCCGCGCGTGAACACTCCGAGATGTTCGATGATCGGTAATGAGTCCGGGTTCTCCTTGACGAACTGCTCATTAATGTCGAGCATGGCCGCCTCCAGCCGGTCGACGGCCGCGTTGCGTGCACTGGAAGAGCTGCCTCGCTGCATCTCGAATTGAACCTGTATGAAATCGGAACCAATCTCCGGGAAAACGACGATCCTCGCAATTCCACTTGTCATGAGACCCAATGTCGCGATCAATACTGCGACGAAAATTGTGACTGTAAGACCACGATTGTCGACCGCTTTCTCAAGTGCCGGCTTGTAATAGTTATCGATTAAAGAGAACAGCCCATGCTGCACGTGTCGCTGAATTTTCAGAAAGAGCCTCCCCGGGCGTTCTTTCAGAGGAATTGCGCGCTGAGGAGAAAACAGGTCGTCTTCATCGACGCGTGGAATTTTTGCGTGGACAAGATGCGCCGGAAGAATCAACTTCGATTCAACAAGTGAGAAAAACAAACACGCGATGACTACAAATGCCATCGATTCAAAGAATGGCGCGACAACACCGCCGACAAACATCATGGGCGCAAACGCCGCGATTGTTGTCAGCACACCAAAGGTTGCCGGAATCGCAACGCGATTGGCTCCCCGGATCACAGTATCAAGCGTGTGTCCGTCACTGCGTATTTTCGTATGTATGCTTTCGCCGATAATAATGGCGTCATCGACGACAATGCCGAGAACAATGATGAATCCGAACAGGCTGATCGAATTGATCGTTACCGGCCACAACGGCATCACCCATAAGGCACCGAGGAAGCATATCGGCAGACCGACGATTACCCAAAACGCTACCTTCATGCGCAGGAACAAAGACAGCACAACAAAGACAAGAATTGCGCCTATCACCATGTTATCGATCATCAGGTCAAGGCGGTCATTCAAGTATTTCGAAGCCTCGATCCAGGTATCCATCTGGACACCGTCGGGTAACGAAGCCGTCTTGCGAGACAGGTATTCTTTGACAGCGGCCGATGTCTCCAACTCGTTTTGCTGACCGCCGGCCAGCACTCGCAAGACCGCTGTTGGCCTGCCGTCGAAGCGGCCGTACTCGTCCGTTTCGACAAAGCCATCGTTTATGGTTGCTATGTCTCCCAATGTCAGGCGGGTGCCATCGGGAAAGGTCCGCAGTACCAGTCGACCGAATTCATCGCCCGTATACACCTGCCCTTTGGTACGCAAGAGGATATCGCCACGCTCGGACCTGATCGTTCCGCCGGGCATATCGACAGAGGAACTCCTGACTGCCTGCGATATCTCGCTCATCGTGAGACCGTATTTGCGCAGAGTCTGCTCCGACACCTCGATAACTATTTCGTAGGGCCGGTCCCCAAGGTATTGAACCTGGTTGACTTGCGGGAGTTGCATTAACTCATCGCGGACTTCCTCGGCAATGGCTTTTCGCGCAAATGCATCCAGGTCACCATGAATTGCAATCATGACCACTGGAAAGTTTTGCTCTATTTTCGAGATTACCGGCTTTTCGGTGAGACCGGGAAAGGTAGAGATTGCATCGACCCTGGTCTTTACTTCGCTGAGAACGTCGTTGATCTCCGCCTCGAGCGACACCTCAATCGTGACCTCTCCGAACCCTTCCCTTGCATTGGAGCGAATTCGCTTGATGCCTTTGACGTCCTGTATAGCCTCTTCAATTTTGATAACAACGCCTTCCTCGACTTCCTGTGGCGCAGCTCCAAGGTACGGCACACTTACCTGGATGAGGTTGAACTCGAACTCGGGCAATGTCTGCTTGCGAATAGTCAACGCCGAAAGCAACCCGGCAACGATGATAAACAACATCAGCAGGTTTGCCGCTACGTGATTAGCCGCGAACCAGGCGATAATGCCCTTCTCCTGGGTTATTCCCCGCCGCTGCATCGTTAGTCGACCTCCCCGCTCGCAATTTTTGTGTTACCCGACTTGTCGCCGGTGGTTCTCACAGTGGCTCCATTCACGGGCGTTTCCAATGCCGTAATCACTACTCTGTCACCGCTTTTAGCGCCTTCGCCGATATAGACGAAGCGACTGTCCGCACGCACGATGCCAACCTTACGGATGCGAAGTTTGTTCTCCTCATCTACAAAAACAAGCTCATTTGAGCCGCGCAACAAGCTTCGTGGGACGCGGACGACGTTCTCCGCAGCACCGCCCTGAATGATTGCACTGACAAACGTCCCCACAGGCAATTCGTCGCCATCCGCGTGCAAGCGATACGGATCGACAACTCGCGCCACCGCGTAGGTCACGCGGCTTTTTTCATCGACAACGCCCTCGGTTCGGACGATAGATGCAACCCACTCAACCGGTTTTCCCTTTTGCACGGCCGTTAGAATGACGGCAGGACCCTCAGCTGAACCAGTTGAAGTAACGTCACTCGTATCTGGCAGATCCACAAATGCCAGATCGGCATCGGTAAGAGGAAGCCTGACCTCAGCGACGTCGGTCGCAAAGACGACGCCGAGCCGTGTGCCGGGATTGACGAACTGCCCCAGGTCCGACTCCTTGGATCTGACAATCCCCTCATAAGGTAGCCGGATATACGTCCTCTCGAGATTACGGCGAGCTCTGACAAGTTCGGCCTCCGCAGTCGCAAGCGCTGCAGCGGCCGAGGCATATTCTGCCTCCGCGCGGTAACCCTGGTTGCGAAGCTTTATTGCGCCGTCGTACTCAATCTGGCGCAGCTTGACCATCGCCTCAGCCTGCTTGAAGGCGACCTCGTAATTGGTCGGATCAATGCGCGCAAGGACCTCGTTCTTCTCAAATACGCCACCGGCTACAAATTTCGGCGACAGATCGGTGATCGTTCCGGAAACCTCTGCGCTGAGGATTGTCTCGGTCCTGGGCCTGACTGTCCCCTGACTGCGGACCTCAAAATTCGCCGTCATTGCCTCGAGCACCAGCACCTCAACGAGCGGATCGAGTTCTACTCGCTCCTTCTTGGGCGGCACAGGCCGCATGTTCGTCATCACAACAACAACGGCAACAGCGGCGGCCAGGATTCCAAAAATCAGTAACTTGCGCATTTTTTTGTCATTCCTCGGGAGCGATTTTCTGCGCTGGAAAGCGCGTATTTTGACGGTTTCCCGGCATAAATTCAGGGATTTATTTGACTGTGCTCAATGATTCGGGAACGGAGCGGAATTGCGCCTAAAAATCGTTTCTGTGACATAACTCCATGAATTCCGGCGATCCAGACGACAAACTGACCGTCTGGTAAGGCTGTGACCGGGTCACAGCCACCTACTCAACGACCGGATCGCCATGTACGAACAACAGTTTAGGCTCAAAAAACGCCCGTTTCTCGCCAAGGCAATGGGCAACAACGTGTTTGTCGGACCACAAACCGCGAAGACGATGACAGGCCTGAGAAAGGCACTGATGTCACAGGATGCGGTTGTTGCTGTTTCGGGGCCTCCCGGCGCTGGCAAGACAACCCTTGTTGCCAAGTCGCTCGACGCATTGTGTGGCACTCATACAACGGTGCGCATCGGTCGTTTGCACCTTGAAGGCACGGATGTGCTCGAATTCCTGCTGGAGGAGCTGGGCACGACAGAACTTCCCAGGGGTACGATCCGCCAGTTCACCGCGTTGCGCGAACAGCTGAGGCAGCTTGAAGCCGAGGGCAAGCACGTCGTAATCGCCGTTGAAGATGCGATCCGGACCGGCGCAGAGACGCTTGCTGAACTTGAGGCTCTGACAGCGGCTGATGCCGGCGAATCAGGTGGCGCAGCGATCGTGCTCATGGGTGACGGCGGCTTGCTCGAATTTCTGAAAGAACCGCAACTGGCCCGCCTGAACCAACGTATTCGACAGCGCCATGCTATAGAGCCGCTGCGCGCAGCCGAGCTCCGTGGCTACCTGATGCATTGTTTCCGGCTGGCAGGTAATGATTTCGAGCAGGTATTCGACGGACGCACCGCGGACCTCATCCACGAACTCAGCGGCGGCATTCCGCGCGTCGCGAATAATCTCGTTGAATCGGCCATGAGCTCGGCCGCGACAGCAGAAATGGAGCGGATTCCGGCGTTGTTCGTCGCGAAAGTCGCGAAAGAGGAATTCGGCCTGGAAGCAACCGAATTCGATGCAACGCCACTCCCTGCTGCACCCGAGCCAGCTCCGGCGTCCGTCGTCATGCCCGTCGTCGATCCACATCCTGGATTAGTAGCCGATCTGGAAGAACGATCAAAGCCCTCGGCGGAACAGGCAACGGTGACCACAGAGGCTGGTGAAGATGACATTCCCGAATTGATCCACGACACGCTGCCCGATCTGCAGATGCTTGCCCCCGAGGTTATCGCAGCCGCTGCAGAGGGAGAAATACCTGAATTGACGCCGGAACCGGATTCTGAGCCAGTTCTCGAAGTCGATGCCCAACCTGATTCTGAATCTGCCCCCGAGCCGGTCTTCGAGGCCGAACCTGAACCAGTTTTCGAACCGGCTCCCGAGCCTGTCCTGGAAAACGATCCTGGGCACGTAAAGCCGTTAATGAATGAATCGTCGGCTGCCGATATTCCGGAATGGGAACGCGATCCGACAATTGCCGAACTCAGGCCGGATCTCGATGCGCTCGAAAAGGCCATGGCATTTGCCCAGCGCCCATCCACCAGCGAGCCTGAAGCCGAAGCCCCCTTTGCAGTGGAGCCACAGAAACCCATGGTGGAACCGGCACCCGATGAGATTCCGGAGATTACGCTCGACAACGCAATTCAGTCACGAATCGAAAACGAACTGATTGACGAACCGGGTCAGATCAGCCCGAACGCGCCGGAGGCAATTGAAGAATCTACGACGGATTCCGGCATTCCGGAGGTGAATATTGCACCGCGGAAGGCCAAGAAAGCTGACGCTGAACTGGAACGCATTGCGGTTGAGCTGGCCAGGGCGAAAACGATCGAGGAAGTCGACGACAAGCTGGCAGAAACCCTGTTTGGTGAGGAACTCAATTTAGTCGCCGCGCAGATTGTTGCCAGCCCGCCAGCCTCCCGCGAGTCTGCCAACGATGACGAATTAGCACTTTTTGACACTGTGGCTGCCCAGATGGCACAAGCCGCCGGGGTACCCGCTGTAGAAGTTTCACTCGAGACCCCCGAACAGGGCGGCGAAGCCGGACTGGATATCGGCGCATCACAAAGACTGAAATTAGCTCGAGCACTCAACGTCGACCTGCACCCGTCGATTCAGGAAACCAAAGACACGCCGCCAAGCGCCACAAATAGTGAGCCTTCATCGTCATTCGAGACTCCCGCGCCGATCGAGGACCAGATCAACACGTCGATGACCCAGACACTCAAAGCACTGAACGTGAAGCCGCCCATCTCGGAACGCGTCGCGCGAGATGCGGAGTTCGACGACGAAGAACTGGAACCGAAGAAGAACCGATTTTTCAGCCGGTTCAAGCGCTCCTGATCACCCCCTCGAAAAAAAGCCGGGCGTTGCCCGGCTTTTTGCACTCCTCACTCAGACGCGCGTGTCTCGTGGACGATACCCCACAGATAATCCTGGTGTCCGCCACAAATTCCTGCAAACTCTGCACCGGCTTCATTATCTTCAGCGTAGGTTGTCGCCAGAGCTTCTGCTCGAGCAGCCATTAAGGTCTCAAAATCGGCTGCAGTCATCGTATGCAGACGGCGCAACCAACCGCCAACGACATGTGACTGCCAACCCCACGACGCGAGCTTGCCTTCTTCAACGAGTTTGTCGTAAACGGGTGCGAAGTTCTCCTTCACGATTTCATCCGCACGAGCTTCTTCAGTCGCCTTGCAGGACAAGTACACTGAAATTCCCACTTTGCCCCGGTCCTTTCCTGTCGTCCCTGCCTCAACCTTCCAGATATAGTCGTCATGGCTACTGCACGACCCTCCCATGTCGGGGCCATCGTCACCATAGGCCTTTTCCATGGCCTCACCGAATTTGCCCATGCTCGCAACTGCGGCATCAATCGAATCAGTGCCAAGCCACCGAATTCGCCGCCATTCACCGCCTGTGTGATAACGCATCCATCCCCAGGCGTTAATGACTCCGTCTTCGACAAGTTTGTCCAGAACTTAAGCTTCGTACTTTGCAACGAATTCATCCGCGACACCCTCATTGCTCGTGTCGCCCTTAAGGTAGGTTGCATAGGTATATCGTTCCGGTGCCTCAACATGCTGAGCAACTGCAAATGACCCCGCCAAACACAAACCAGGCAACAAACTGATGATTTTTGATCTTGTCATTGTGGTCTCCTCATGTTCGCGAAATGCGAATGAGACGCGGTGTAAAGAATATGTTAAGCGCACGCAAAGGCCGATCTTTGGCAGAATCGATACTAATAATTAGTCATAACATATTGAGCTTATGAGGAAATTTAACTCACATTTTGACAGCGGCAGGCAAATGGGGCAGTTTCGCTAACATGCGGAAACTTCACTCAGGAATGGATGCCTGGCGTTACATCGTCAACTCCGGATCGCATCACAAAGCGATTGAAAATTATCTCCCCCTGATCCTTAGCGCAGCCGGCGCAATTGGCGTACTGCCATTCGCCATCCTGCGGTACATTCAGGGCAATTGGCTCGCCGCAATTGTCGACACGGCAATCGTTGCCGGCTTTCTGATTTTTGGGACCTATGCCTATCGTACGCGGCAAGTCAGGGTCGCGAGCATTGCCATCGCAGTTTTATGCACGGGCGGCGTGATCGCAACCGTGTACACCATTGGAGCGCACCAGGTCTACTGGGCCTTTCCCGGCCTGATCGCCGTGTTTTACCTGCTGCGGCCGCGGGAGGCAATTGGTGGCGCGGTCGTCATGCTCGTAGCCCTGCTACCTGCATTGCTACCGTCCGGTGACACCCATCAGACAATAACGATCATCATTACCATTCTCGTTACCAGCGTTTGCCTTCGCATTTTCAGTGATCACGAATCTTCAGCGAGAGCAGTTGCTGACGCTGGCAACCAAGGACCCGTTGACGGGCACTGGCAATCGTCGCGGCCTCGACGCGAAGCTCACGGATGTCGTGCAGTCATTCAGACGATCAGGAACGCCCTCTTGCCTGGTATTACTTGATCTCGATCACTTCAAAAAGGTCAATGACATCCACGGTCACGCGGTAGGCGACCAGATACTCAAACGGGTGACGGAGATCATCAATCTGCGTATCCGCGTAACCGACAGCCTGTACCGAATCGGCGGCGAAGAGTTCGTCGTCGTCCTGGAAGGCGCTGACCTGCATCGCGCAGCACACCTCGCCGAACAACTCCGCACCCTGGTCGATGCCAATGAACTCGTCCCCGATCATGCCGTGACGATCTCTCTAGGCGTCGCCGAGATAAAAGAAGGCGAGACCGGCAACGACTGGCTGCACAGGGCCGATGAGGCCCTGTACCGCGCCAAAGATGCCGGCCGAAACTCTACAAGTCTCTCAGACTGACCTGCTCTTCAACGGCTTTCAGCGCTTCGATACGAGCAGCCTCGAATTCATCACCAGGTACCCAGGTGGGCATCTCATCTGCGTTGGCTATCGCGAGACCTGTCCAGTAGCCGAGCAATGCGTCGCTGACCATGCCCTCGAACGTCCAGCTCGGATCGTATTCGTCGCTCGGCTGATGATAGTTGACCTCGGTGTAGTGATTCTGCTGCTCGCGCCCCCAGCCTGCCGGGCGATCAACGAAATCGGTCCCCGTATCCAGGTACATGGCCGGTACGCCAATCTTGGCAAAGCTGAACTGGTCGGACCGGTAGAAATAGCCTTTGTCGGCGAACTGGTCAGCCTTGACAACGCGACCCTGCTCGCCGGCGATCAGCGTTGCAATCTCATCAATCGTCGATTTGCCGAGCCCGATGTAGGTCACATCATGCGTGTGTCCCCAGATATTGCCGCCATCGTAATTCAGGTTCGCGGCAATCTTGCCCGGAGCAAAAGTCGGATTGGCCGCGTAGTACTCTGAGCCGAGCAGGCCCTGCTCTTCAGCCCCCACCAGGTTGACCAGGATCGAACGCCGTGGCGCCTCAGGAAGCGCCTTCAGCGCTTTCGCAATTGCCATGACCTGCGCCACTCCCGTCGCATTGTCGAACGCGCCGTTGTAAATCGCATCGCCATCTTCGTTCGGCCTGCCTATCCCGAGATGGTCATGGTGTGCCGTGTAAATAACGACTTCATCCTTCAATTCGGGATCGCTGCCGGGGATCAGACCCAACACATTGCCGGACTCAACACGAGTGATGTCGACATCCATGGCGATGGACGTCGACACACCCAGCGGCACGGGTTCGAAGTCGCGGTTGTAAGCGGCTTCACGCAGTTCGTCGAGATCGTATCCGGCAATGGCCACAAGGTCTCTGGCTGCATCCTCTGTTAGCCAGGCATTTATCTGAGCGCGTGGCTCGTCCCCCGCAGGCAATTCAAACTGCACACCGGTCCATGAGGTCTGCACGACCTGGAATGGATAACCGGCCGAGGGCGAGGTATGGATAATAATTGCACCGACCGCGCCCTGCTGGGCCGCGCTCAGGTACTTGTAGTCCCAGCGACCGTACCAGAGCCGTGTTTCTCCACCGAACAGGTTGGGATCCCAGTCGGGATCATTATTCATCATCAGCAAAACTTTGCCAGTGAGGTCAACACCCTTGTAGTCGTCCCAGTCGTATTCCGGGGCCTGGATGCCGTAGCCCACAAAAACGACCTCGGCCTCCGACACCTCAGCCCGGTCCTCCTGCACGCCGCTGCCAGCGATGAACTGGTCCCATTGCTTCAGCGTCAGTGACTTGCCATGTCCATCGAACGTCCAGGAATCGGGCTGCGCTGCGTTAACGCCGACCAGATCGAACGATTGCTCCCAGCTACCGTCGGCGGCGCCTGGCTCCAGGCCCAACTCTTTGATGCGCTCGACAAGATACTCGCGGGTCATGTCGTCGCCGGCGGTGCCCGGACCGCGGCCCTCGTAGCGATCATCGCTGATCTCCACGACGATGCTGCGCATGTAGTCACCTTCAATCTGTTGCGCAGCCAGCTCGGCTGCCGGATTACCACCCGCTGCTTCAACGGCAATCGGGGAGGTAAGCTCGACCACGTCTGTGACGACCTCTTCCTCGGGTGCCTTGTCTCCGGAACAGGCAACCAGGCTTGCGGCCAGTCCTGCGATCAAAAACAGTTTTGTTCTCATGTGTTTCATTCTCCCGGGCGACTACCCGCCAAACAACTCGTCGAAAAAATTCGTCATAGACTGCCAAGAACGCCGATCAGCCGTCTCGTCGTAGACGGTGCCCCCGATCGGATCATTCGCGGCAGGGTTCGTGAAGGCATGCATCGTATTGCCATATGCATGCAACTGCCAATCTGCACCCATTGCAGACATTTCGCCCGCGAGCGAGTTCACCTCATCAGGCGTTGCCAACGGGTCATCCCAGCCATGCAGTACGAGTACTTTCGCCTTGATTGAATTACCACGCGTGTTCCCAGGTGGATGGAACAAACCATGAAAGCTGACGACGCCAGCCAGGTCTTCGCCGGTTCTCGCGATGTCCAGAACACATAGGCCGCCAAAACAGAAGCCGATTGCGCCTACTTTGTCTTCATCAACCTCCGGCTGGGCCTTAAGCGTCGACAGTGCCAGCAATAGCCGTTCTTGCATAGCTGCGCGATCGGCTAGCTGAGCATTCATCAAGGCGCGATTTTTCTCGGGCGTTTCACCACGCACCCCCTTGCCATATAGATCGAGCGCAAAGGCGACATAACCGAGCGCCGCCAATTGGTCGGCCTTACGTTCCTCGAGCGCAGCCCGGCCTGCGATTGTATGCGACACCAGGATTCCCGGGCGCTGGTCTGGCATGCTGTCGTCCCAACTCAGACGACCCTCCAACACGGTATCGCCATCCCGGTACTCGATGAGTCGGTGCCTGATCGTCACTGAAGTTTCCTGCCTCTGAATTGGAGTGCATTATGAAGCGCAATCAGATCAGAAAAAAGCTAGAATCGCCCCGCCGCGCCCGTAGCTCAGTCGGATAGAGCACAAGATTCCTAATCTTGGGGTCAGAGGTTCGAATCCTCTCGGGCGCGCCAATTTACAAAGGTGAGAAATTTCAATGGAGCATGAACAACGTATCAGCGCGTTGATTGCCGATAACAAAAGCTCGCTTCTTCGAGTGGCAGTCAAGATAACGATTTATTACGCCGCACTTGCGGTCGTGCTCGTTGTTCTCGCGGCGACGACGCCCAGCTTCATTGATCAGCTGCCGCTCGGTGGCGTTGGCGAAATATCCGATATTGGCTCGTCCAGCATCTACGATCTTGAAGAGGCGCTGCTCAGCGCCGACGATGAAGAGATCGAGGATATCGTTACTGAGAGCACGCGAGCGCGCCTGGCGCGCGGACCAGCGTGGCTGCAGGAGGCGATGTCGCTGATTTACGCCATGACTTCCACGCTGATCCTGATGTTGCCCGTTTCGTGGGCGTATCGGGCAATTCACAAAGGAAGTGTATACGACCACTCGATTGACACCACTACCCTGGTTCTTCCAGCCGTAGTCGCCGGCATCGTCACAGTCGTGCAGCACAGTCTGGCTTTGGCGTTCAGCCTGGCGGGAATCGCAGCAGGCGTTCGCTTCCGACGAGCGTTAAGCGACACTTTTGACACGCTGTTTATTCTTGCATCAATTGGGGTCGGCATTGCCGCCGGCGTAAAGTCAATCGAGATCGCAGTCGTACTGACAGTCTTCTTCAACTACGCGTCGATCGGCGTATGTACTTTCGGTGATGGACTGGAATCCCAGCACGTCGCACATGAGAAAATTCGGCGCAAGAGTGACAAAGCCGCAAGGGCCAGAGAAAAGGCAGCGCGAGACGACCCGCATGGGCCGATGTCTAATCTCTAAGGAATCGGCGGCTCTTCGCCCTCTAACATTGCTTCGAGACGATCGCGCCCACGGCATCGATCAATTATCTCGCTATGGAATGTCGACTCGTTTTCAAGCGTCGCAAAGAATTTCTTGATGTAGTTGACGTTTCTATTGCGGGACAATCGGCTTAACTCCGGGTGCTGTGCGTATAGTGAAATGATCTCTTTTTTCTTTGACAGCATGTGCGCACGGGCCGCCTCTATGACCTCAGTCGGCTGACAAAGCCCCCTGTAAAACCGCGTTCGTACCAGCCGAATCGGCAGATGCCTGGGTGGCGACGCGTAGTTTGCATCGACAAGACCCGACATATCGAAGTCATAGGGAATAGGAATTCGCTTGTCGGCCGCTTCTTTACGCGTGTACATCACGGCATTGTGGCAGCAATAGTCTCCTGGCGAACCTTGCATCACCGAGTAGTCATTGTTCGCTATGAGCAGCTGAAATAGCTCAAACAGCGCGGTCGTCGGCTGGTCGAGTTCGTCAAAACGATTTTCAGCTACGCGTGCCTTATCGAGTCCGAGCCGATCACCAATATCCTTCTCGTCTTCGATGACAAAGGCAAGGTCAGTCCAGGATTTCATATTCTCGTCGGAATCGACGTAGCTCAGGCGAATTAGTCGCGAACCGAAACTCTGGTCAGTCAGGATCTCGTAGGTGCGGTACGCGAGGTACTCAAGCAATAACTTCTGTTGTCCCTCAAGTCCGTGCTGGCAGGGTGATACGAGCTTGAGTTTATTCTGACCCTTGAACAGCGTCCCTTTGACCTCCGACTTCTTGAAGTTCAGCTGGATCGGCGGCAGCTCGCAGTTGGCCTTGCGAAAATTGCCCCGGATGCGTATTGATACCTGCAGCCGATGAGGTTGACCATCGCCATTCAGGTAAGTCCACTGACCGGGGAAGTACAAGCGAACATCTGAATCGCGTTGTGCGTAAGTCTGCGTAATCGGCGCAGTAAGCACTGCCTTAAGGATGCTGTGGTCTTGGAATAGCGGATGCCGGTCGGCAGCGTCGAGTCCTTCAGCGAAGAAAGATATTGCTACCGCGAGAATGAATGAGGCGCGTTTCACAGGGTCGTTTTATACGGGATCGCCCCAGAAAAGTTATACGAACATACCGAGGACCTAGGATTCAGAATCCAGAACACCGGCGGGCAAAACTACCACGAATAACGCCAGAATCAGCGCAACCGTTGCCACATTGATGATCAGACCGTAGTTGCTCTCACCCACTATCAATGCCGCAACCGCGGGCCCTGATGCCAACCCCATCTTTGATGCGAACCCGCCCAGTGCGGCCATCTGGCCGCTCGTATCGAATTCCGCATTCATGCCAAGCAGATACGAAATCACGAAAGCCCACATGATCCCGATGGTCATTTGTGCAAGCCAGAACACGGAAGACACCCAGCTATCCGGATTTACCGAGCTGTAATGCAATGCCCAGGTCGCGGCGGCTGTAATTACGATTGCCGCCGCCACAGGCAACAGGCGACCGAATCTTGTCGATATCAGAATGACCAGTACGGAGCCGGCGATAGCGACCCAGGCCGCAACGCCGAGCGAATCGCTAACAAATGACGGCGTCAGGCCGGCGAATTTACCGATGCCAATCGAGTACGCATAAATACCCATATTGGCTGCCTGAAACAGGAACGTCGCCAATAGCGCAGCTGCCGCAGGCAGATACCGGATTCTTCCTGCCACACGCCCATGGTGGTTTTCGCCGGGAGGGTAAGCGGCCAGAAACGGCACCATTAACAGAGTCACGAAACTGAATGCCGCGAGCGACAGGAACAGAGCTTTGGTGCCGAAAACAGGCGCCAGTGGCGGCAGATAAATGATACCAAGACCACCGAGTCCGAACTGGATGGTCAACAGGTAACCAAACGTACGACTGACCTCTGACGTACGCGACATGACTGAAAACCCGATCCCGACAAGCGCACCGCCGACGAATCCATGCACCGCACGTGCGGTAATCATCGTGCTCGCCTCACGGATAACAGTGG
>Ga0224503_10000384_pt1 | contig 13255 bp, 12 predicted proteins | sample SF_Oct11_sed_USG_2_FD_169106 | JGI IMG/M metagenome (GOLD analysis project Ga0224503, IMG submission 169106) | Sediment microbial communities from San Francisco Bay, California, United States - SF_Oct11_sed_USGS_21 | ecosystem: Environmental > Aquatic > Marine > Sediment | place: USA...
CCTCAGAGTAGAGCAACCGGATGTGCTCTTCGTCATCAACAACCAGGATCTTAGCCATAGTATTTCCCTCCAAACTGCAGGAAGCTTTCTTTCCTTGAGTCGTGAGTCACTCAATCAAGGGTTACCATTTATTGAGCAGATAAGGCTTCGCTTCCTCGAAGATCATGCATTCGTTTTCAATGTATTCCTCAGCCTGTTGAATTGACATTCTTTCCGTTTTTTTTGCATACGATAGGGTCTTGCCTACAAAGAGAGGCACAAGTGATTGCAATAGAGATTCGCGCTCCACCACCTCGTTTTTGTAAGCAGCTGAATAACTATAAAGAATACGAGCCCATATTTCCGAAGGAAAGCTGAAGTGGGCTAGAGGGAGTTCCCTGATCTCTTCCAATTTATTGTAGATGTTGTTCTCCAGAAAGCTTTCCCAGAGCTGCTTATATTGGACAAAGCCCTGGATAAAAACTTGGTGAAGCTCATCATCCTCAATGTCGAGGGACGTGGGTGTCTCTACTTCGCCCATGCCGAAACCGTAAATTGCTGTCGGCTTGCTCCACTTCACCCTTCCCCATAAATCCTGAAAGTGTATCATAAGGTTCAACAGAGTACCCACGACCTGAGAAAAAACCGGCCCAGAAGGCACGATGTTTCTGTCGTTTTGGTAGATTTTTGGTTTCCCTACAAAGGACTGACAGATGGGAATACCTTGACAAATAGCCAGGGTAGTCATCCAGATGTCGACACCAAATTGGCCCACCATATCATTCCAGCTGGGATGGTTGAGATAGGTCTCGGCCAGATTTGCGGCAAAGGCAAAATCACCACCAATTGGTTGTCTGACTCGACGACCATAAAGGGCTCGGGTCAGTGGATAAACGATCCCATTGGCAACTGCACCATCGTACTTGTGTCTCACGTAGAGAGGGGCAACAAAGCCGAAGCCGGCGGAAATGGGCTCCCCGAGATTCTTGATCCACTGGGGTGTAATGCTCTCTACATCAGCGTCTAGCACTATCACCGCTTGGGCCTGAAGTTCTACTGCTTTGACTATTAGGTTTCTCAGGTTATAGCCGCGGCCTACTACTCCTGGAGGTGTCGACAGGTAGATCTTGGGGACCTCGCTGGGGGTCTGTAAAAACGCTTCCTTCGTTCCATCCTCTGAGTGGTTGTCACAGTTGATAACCACTGAATTCTTGTCACCAAAATAATCTAGCAGTCCCTTCGCGGCCTGCGCCGTTGGATGAGTGATGCTGGCAGCGTTGTTGTGCGAGGGTATGCCGACCACCCAATCAGCCTGCTCCACCTGCTCGGGATTCTCCTCAAATGCAAGCATAGATGTGTCATTCACGGCTAACGTTCCTATCCCAAAAACATAGTAATTACAAATTATTGCCTGCCTCCGCCTTATTACACCATCAGGGCCTAAAAGTAAACCCTAACTTCCTTCTTTTCACCCATTATATATGAGAATTCGCCAGGGTTGACTTTTGAGGTTCCGCAAAAGTATGCTTCTCACCAGCTATGAGCCATGTGCTAGCACTTACTTGATAGCCAATGAGAGGTGACTATGCTTCTGGAGAGAGAGCGAGAGCTTCTGGTTGCATACGGTAAGAAACTGATAAGCCACAGACTTACCACTGGGACTGGAGGGAATTTGAGTATCTTCAATCGTGAGCAGGGACTCCTTGCCATTACCCCTGCCGGGCTCGACTACTTCGACAGCAGGCCCGAAGATATTGTTGTGCTACAGGTTGATGGAGAAAGGGTGGAAGGTAAGCGAGAGCCTTCCAGCGAACTACCAATGCATAGAATATTTTATCAGCAACGGAAAGATATCAATGCTCTGGTTCACGTACATTCCAGATACGCCACCACCCTTTCCTGCCTCAATTGGGACTTGCCGCCAGTTCACTATCTGGTGGCATTTGCCGGAAATGAGGTAAAATGTGCTCAATACGCCACCTTCGGATCAGAAGAATTAGCTCGAAGCGCTTTCGAGGCCATGAAGGATAGAAAGGCGGTGCTGCTTGCAAATCATGGTCTGTTGACAGGTGGAAAAAATTTGCCTTTTGCTTTTGATCTCGCAGAAGTTATAGAATTTTGTGCAGAAATTTATTATCGCAGCAAATGTATCGGCGAGCCAGTCATCATCTCTGCTGGTGAAATGAAGGCCGTGGCAGAAAAACTCAAGTGGTATGCAACGTTAGGGTAAAGAGTGTTGATCCGGATTACAGGAGAGGGGAATGAAGGAACTGACGAGCGAGGAACGGGCTAAAATAGCCGCTGATTTGGCGAAACTCCATGGTGAGACCATAGCAAGGAGTACCAGCGAATTGTATGAGAAGGAAGTAGCAGCAATCGGGACCACTCTAACCTACCTTGATTGTGGCTGTGTAGTGCTACGGCCCTTTGACGAAAGTGGTGACATTATTGGGGATACCAAAACCCTAGAAACTGGAGATCATTGTTCTGTGGATCACACCGTGAGTCTGGAAAGCGTCATTCAGGCGGCTGCCCACAACTCCATTCTCTGGAAGGATACCCCAGAAGAGTTTGACCGCAAGTATGGCAACGAAAAGAGAATAGATATCGCCAGTAAGCTATTCCCCCCACCGCCAGAAGAGTAAGGCAAATCAGGGCAGGAAGAACTAGGCACGAAAAAGAAGGAGTCAGAATTCAGGTGTCAGGTGTCAGGGAAGAAAAACAAAAAAACTGAAACCTCAGTCTTTGTGATTTGGAATTTTTATTCCGGTAGTACTCCAAAACAGCTCGCCACCTGTACCGGCAAAGCCATTAAACTCTGCCCCCCGCAAGGCGGGATCCGAGACTGGCCTTAAGGATCAGGGTCGCGATGTTGAATAATATTAAGCCCTTGCGGAACTCTAAATAGTGCTTATCTTTGTACGACCTTGCTTCCTTTTTGTTGTTATTTTTGGAGTAATTGCGATACTTGTCTCCCTTCTGGAGTGCATTATGAGAAAAAGTGTTCTTTTCGTCTGTTATGGAAACGCCTGCAGAAGTATCATGGCCGAAGCGTTGGCCAGGCACCATTGGGGTGAAAAGCTCGAGGCGGCTTCTGCTGGGGTGAGCGCTCTGGGCTACATACCTGAAGAGACCATAAAAGTTCTTGACGAGGTAGGAGTCTCCACCGACGGCCTTTATTCTAAAGGATTGAGTGAGTTGGATATCGATGGTTTCCACCTGATCTTGGATCTTGTCCTTTACCCTCTGGAAGGTATGATCTCCCCTTCTTTTGAAGGCAAAGTGATACCCTGGCATGTGAGGGATCCTTACATGGAAGGTCTGGATTCTTTCAGGCAGACGAGAAACGACATAGAGTGGCTGGTTACAGAGAAGCTTTCCGAGTGGCTCGATGGGGAGTAAAGAAAATCAGGGCAGAAGAGAAACGACGCGGGGACGCGGAGAAACGGCGAGACGGAGAATAGAGATAAGAGGTCAGAGGTCAGAGATCAGAAGTCAGAGGTCAGACGAGTGCAGGCAGCAGTTCCAACTAGGCACTAGGCATTAGGCACGAAAAAAAAGAAGTCAGATTTCAGCTTGTATGGCTATATTTCCTGACACCTGACACCCGACACCTGAAACCTCCACAAAGACCATGAAAGACTACTACAAGATTCTCGAGGTCGACCAAGACGCTTCCGAAGAGCAAATCAGGAAGGGTTATCGCCGGCTTGCCTTCAAGTACCACCCTGACCGTAACCCTGGCGATCTAAGCGCAGAGGAGCGGTTCAAGGAGATTGCCGAAGCGTATGGAGTTCTGACAGATCCTGTAAAACGTAATGAATATGACAAATGGCTGAGAGCTGGACCCCAGGAGAGGGTGGCAGGCCAAGGTTTTCCCTACTCTCAAGAGGAAATTTTCCAGGATCTTTTCAGGGACCCTAGATTCAGACGCGTTTTCCAGGATCTTTTCGGGGAGTTTGAGAGGGCTGGCTTTCGCTTCGACCAGCGTTTTTTCGATAAGGTCTTTTTCGGCGGTCGTGGCGTATTTTTTGGGGGTATTTTCGTCTGGGGGCCTTTTGGTTCCGGACGGATGAAAATCGGCAGGCAGCGGCAGCGGTCAAATCTTGAGACCCACCAAACTCAGCAAGTCAAGTCTCCTGGTTTTCTAAAGCAGTTGGGACAGAAGATCGGTCGCCTCTTGTTGGGAGGCCAAAAAGCCCTATCCCACGAGACTCAAGAGATCTCTGTCAGACCGCAGGATCTCACCTATAATCTAGCCCTGCCTTCTGAGGAAGCCCAGCGAGGCACGTGGGTGACAATCGCCATTGACCGAGGCCAAGGAAACGAGAGGTTGAAAGTGAGAATACCTCCAGGCACTCGGTCAGGAACGCGCTTGCGACTTACAGGAAAAGGTAGACACCACCCTCCCGAGAATGGCGACTTATACCTCACTGTCAACGTAGCCTGACCTAGCCCGGAATGATAGAGTCATTTATCCCACCCACAATAGTGTGTTTTTAAATACCTTGCTCGTTGGTTGAGAGCCATTTCCCTTGCCACCACTTTGATATCTCTTCAATAACAGCAGTCATAGAGCATAGCCAGGGTATTTCATGAATTACTGTCGCGAGATCGCGAAACTGGGAACCCGCTTGCGGGACTGAGCGGAGCGGAGCGAGCGCGAAGAGGATGGGCGTGCAACCTGGCAACCGTCCCGCGGTACCGCTGGATTGGTTCCGAGGCGTACCTGAACGGTACGTCGCAGGGGTCGACACCCGAGGACGCCAGGAAGGACGGCCATATCCGTAATCGCAGCAAGTGATTCATGGAATATCCTGGCTAAATCTCCAAGCATAAAGCAGAGTTGGAGTCGGTGAGAATTATTGTTTTGGCGATTTCCAAGGTAGCTCAATGAAAATTGGCACAGGATATGCTTACCATCTCAGAGATGAACTCCGTATTAGCCCTGATATTTCATAAGGTAAAGTTTCCGGCTCGGAGAGCAGAAAGATCATATCCGCTCTCGCAGTCACGCCAGGGCGTGAATTTGTAAAATATGAGGGAGGCAGGGGGGTTAAGGCATGAGTAAGGGTTCAGATATGAGTAACAGGTCCAATGTTGTCCTGATCGCAGAGGATGACGGTGAACTCAGAGAACTCGTTTGTACTGAACTCGAGTCCGAAGGATTTCAGGTAGTCAGTGTAACCAATGGTGAGGAAGCAATCAGTAAAACTCGTAGCCTGAAACCTGACGTGATTGTTATGGATTTAAATATGCCGGTGATGAACGGTATCGAAGCCATTAAAAAATTGAAAACCGATCACGCTACCAGCCATATCCCCATAGTGGTGGGGACGGTAGTCGAAGAAAAAGAAGATATTGTAAAAAGCTTTGAGGCTGGAGCAATCGCATACATTACAAAACCCTACTTCATGCCGGAATTAATGGCAAAAATAAACTCCGTTCTGCAGTCCAAAAAGCTTTATGACAAATTAATTCTGTCGGAAGAGAAGTACCGCTTATTAGTCGAAAATGCGAATGAGGCCATCTTGGTAATCCAGGATGGAATACTTACATTCTTCAATCCTACTGCTTTAGAACTCTTGGATTATCCACAAAGTGAATTGACCTCCAACCCCTTTATCGAATTCGTCCACGCCGAAGATCGAGAGGAGGTCCTTGAGTACCACGCCAGAATCCTGTCGGGAAAAAGAGCATGTCCAGCGTATTCTTTCCGAATTGCCTCCAGAAACGACAATGTCAAGTGGGTAGAGGCAAAAGGGGTCCTCATTGACTGGGACGGCAAGCCCGCAACACTCCATTTTATAGCTGACATAACGGCTCGAAAGCGAACTGAAGAAGAGATGCGCTTTCTCGCTTTTTATGATTGTTTGACTGGCTTACCTAATCGCTTGATGTTTAATGAACATATGAACCAAGCGCTTGCTTATGCCAAGCGCACGAAAAGTCAACTGGCAACACTGTTTCTGGATCTTGACTATTTCAAACGGGTTAACGACACCTATGGCCATCACTTAGGCGATATGCTGCTGCGGGCCGTGGGTGAACGTTTGATAAGAATTCTCCGCAAGAGTGACATTATTGCTCGTAATGTTGAAGATATTTGCAGCACCAATGTGGCGAGGTTTGGCGGCGACGAATTTGTTCTGTTACTGACGAATATTCAGGATGTTCAGGACGTGTCTAAAGTAGCTCGCCGCATCCTTTACACCATCTCCGATGCTTTTATGTTAGATGGTCACGAACTATCCGTCACCACCAGCATTGGCATCAGTCTGTATCCTGCTGACGGGGAAGAACCCGAAACCTTGATCAAACACGCTGACAAAGCAATGTATCATGCAAAAAATCTGGGGAGGAACAACTACCAGTTCTTTGCGGACTCTCTGGAAGGTACTACTCCTGAGAGAGTTACCTTAAGGGGGGACTTGCGCACGGCCCTGGAAGGCGAAGAATTATCGCTCTACTACCAACCTCAACTGGCAATTGCTAGCAAAACAATCATTGGCTTAGAAGCGCTGATACGATGGCAACATGTAGATATGGGAGTGGTTACTCCGGCAGATATAATCCCGTTGGCTGAGGAAAGCGGTCTCATGGAGCCTATCAGTGAGTGGGTCCTCAGGACCGCCTGTCTGCAGCACCTGGCTTGGCAAAAGGCCGGTTTGCCATCGATGCGCATGGCTGTGAATGTATCAAACCTCTTATTTAAACAGCAGAAACTAGTAAGATTGATACCTCGAGTCTTGGACGATACCGGCATGGATCCTTCATTTCTTGAGATAGAACTCACCGAGAGTTCGTTGCTTCAAATCGGCAAAAGTACCAAGGCGGCGTTGCAATATTTGAAAGAAACAGGAGTCAGGATAGCAGTGGATGATTTCGGTACCGGATATTCCTCTCTCTACCATCTCAAAAATTATCCTCTGGATGCCCTAAAAATAGACCGCTCCTTCATAAAGGACATCCCAGGCAATGCGGATAGTGAGATCATTGTATCTGCGATTATTGCCATGGCGCATAGCTTAAAACTGGAAGTGATCGCCGTTGGGGTGGAGACAGAAAAACAGCTAGAATTCTTGGAAGAACGAGGCTGTGATATGATTCAGGGTTATCTATTTAGTCCGCCACTCCCCTCATACGACATTATCCCCCTTATCCAGGAAGAAGGGGTTGAAGCGACAATGTAATGCGGTGATACTGGGCTCAGTTGAAGCTCCCTGTTCCGCTTTAGCGGGACTAAAGCGGGACAGGGAATCTTCGAAATGTAAGGTATTAATCCATTTTATTGTAGTTCGCTCGCTAACCCCGTCCGCCTCAGGCGGACTACGGGGAATGCGCTCGCTGAAGCATTTTCAATCCTTGATCATCCCAGCCAGTTTCCCCTCGAGCGCGGCGATCTTTTCTTCAAGTTCCTCAATCTCTTGAATCTGGTGCGGCCGCACGGAATGAGCCGGTAGAGCAGCCTCTCGATCACGAAGCTTTTCTTTCAGATTTTGGATCTCTTCTAACAACTCTTGTATTTCTGCCTCGGCCATCTAATTTTTTGCTCCCATCTCAATCAGTAGTCAACAGTAAGCCCTTCGACAGGCTCAGGGCGCTTCGCGCAGTGAGCAGTAAACCGTTGAAACCGTTCAAATCGTTCAAGTCGCTGAAGTAGTGATGTCGCGGCTGGAAAGCCGCTCCCACAGGAGAATACCTTTTTTCTTTCCTCTGCCTTCTGTCCTTTTTCCTCTACCGATTACAACAAATGACAGCGAAGCGTAATGACCTAATGACAGCGAAGCCACATGACGCGAAGCTCGATGAGAGCTGAGCACTGCTGCCCACTGTATTTCCCTATACTCTATACTCCATGCTCCATGCTCTATGCCGTACATGTCCTGAGCTTGTTGAAGGATGCCCAATCCCACATCCCGCATCTTCTATTTAATTATCTTCTTCGCGTTCTTCGCGGATAATAATCCCGCTAAACAGTCTTCAGATACTCGCGAATCATCAGGGCAGCGCTGGCTCCTTCACCGGCAGAACTGGCCACCTGTTTGGTGCTTTTATCTCGCACATCTCCCGCGGTAAAGATGCCTGGCACGCTGGTTTCCAGCAGGTGGGGATCGCGATTTTCGTAGCCGACCGGTCGCTCGCCGCTATGGACCAAGTCGTGACCAGTGACGACAAAACCCCACTTATTCAGCAGCACCCCACTGCCCTGGAGAAATCCGCTGTTCGGCTCTAAACCGATAAAGATAAAAACCCCATCAATGGGTAGTTCTTCTCCTGCACCGGTCTGGTTGTTGACGATTCTGATTTTTGTTAGTTTGGCCTCCTCGCCCATGAATTCCTTTACTTCCGTATGCCACAGCACTTCAATATTGGGGTGGCTGAGCACGCTTTCCTGAATGATTTTAGTGGCCCCAAACTCCCCGCCTCGCACCAGCATGGTCACGGTGTCGGCAAACTTGGTCAGGAGGAGGCTTTCCTCTGTTGCGCTGTTGCCTCCCCCGACCACGGCTACCCGCTTGCCTTTATAAAATGGGCCATCGCACGTTGCGCAAAAATGGACACCGGCGCCCATGAACTCGTTCTCGCCTGGCACATTCAATCTGCTGTAGCGACTCCCTGTTGCGATGAGGATGGCGCGCGCGCTGTATTCTGACCCGTCCCCAGTTTGGACAAAGTGATAGTTTTGCTTGGTATGAAGGGCGAGAACATCTTGAGCCTGGAGCAACTCCACCCCAAAGCGTTCAGCCTGCTGGCGCAAGCGTTGAGAGAATTCGATACCAGCCACGCCCTCAGGAAATCCCGGCATATTGTCCAATTTCTCTGTGCCGGCCGCCTGTCCACCAAAGGCAGCGCGTTCTATCACCAGGGTATCTATGAATTCCCGAGCCGTGTAAAGAGCGGCAGTAAGACCTGCGGGACCGCCACCCAGAACAATGAGGTCATAATGGCTGCGGCTGGCTGTGGTCTTCAATCCCAATTTAGCCGCCAATTCAGCGTTGCTGGGCTCAACCAAAAAGGTGGAGTCAGGAAAAGTAATGGTGGGGATGATGCGTTTGCCTTTGTTTGTCTTGATGACAAACTCTTCGGCCTCTTTGTCTTCTTCGATGTCAACCCAATTGTATGGAATCTGGTGCTCGCCCAGGAACTGTTTGCTCTGTCGGCAGTCGGGGCACCAGTGGGCACCGTAAACGGTGATTTCTGGTTCTGACATGGCGCATCCCCCTTAAAACTATGTAACACTTTTAAGTAATCAGTTTTTTCTCATCAATATTTTGTCTGCTCAACGCCTGCTTCCTGAAACGCATAGACGTCAACAGTAACATTTTCCTCTATTTTTTCGTTCACCAACTTTTTTAGATCAGATATGAGATTAATGGATACAGGCTTGGCCGCACTTAACAGAATCGCAACATCTCTGTCAGACTCCGCTCCAAAGCGAGAGGCAGAGATGAAGGTCACTCCGTATTCTTGATGCACCCGTTCTTTAATAGCCTTTCGAACTGACTGGCTCACAGGTAACGTGTACGGGCGAGTTTGCCCTTGTCGGAGTTGGTGGGCCAGCCTATATCCCAAAGGTGCCGTCAATATCACCGCCAGGAGACAAAGAAAAAGAACCGTACGGCGTCCCCAAAGCGGCAGCCCCCTTCCCAACCTGGAGCCTTGGATACCAAGACGGCGATATATAAACGCCGCCCCGAGGATAATGGCCACCAGGTTGGTGGCAAAAAGAATAGCAGCACCTTCTGAGATTTTCCACACGCCCTCGGCCAAAGAGATCCCTACTGTCGCCAGGGGGGGAACGAGAGCTGCGGCGATTGCCACACCGGCGAGGGCTCCCAACAGTGAAGGTCGGGCCACTGCATAAGCGGCAGCAGCTCCTGACAGAAACGCTACTCCCAAATCAATAATAGTGGGAGCTCCGCGGGCAAGTAGTTCTGGAGTTAATTGCTCCATTGGGACAACAAAGCCAAGAAACAGAGAGATAAGTAAAGCTGCACCGATGCCGAAGCCCATTGCTTTGATGGAGTCTCGAAAAAACATGGTATTACCTTGAACAAGGGCAAGACCCGCCCCAATGAGCGGCGTCATCAGCGGGGCCACAACCATGGCCCCTATTACCACTGCGGTTGAATTTTGTATGAGCCCCAGGGAGGCGATTGCTGTGGACAGACACATCATCATCATAAAGTCAATATTCCAGCGTGCCCCCACCTGAAGCCGATCGAACAAGTCTATCCGTTCCGTGGGCTCGAGAGTCGGCAGCCAGCTAAAAATATGGTTTACCGTCATCTCTATCCATGACGGCTTGCTCTCTAGGCTCCAGGGACGGACTAAGCCGATAGCCACTTTTGGACCCTCGGGGCCGATTTGTTTTTTTTCTTCGACTCGGAATTTTCTCACCTCGCGGATTGCTGTTGTCCCGGTAAGCATGAGATCGCTGTCGCGGCTTTTATTCACGACTGACTTCCACTTTGCGCCTGTCAGCGAGACGGTGGGCTTAATCCACTTGGATGCTTCGATCCCAGCCTCTTTGAGCTTGGATAGCAGTGAGCGGTGCGCAACCTCCCGGGAATCGGTGCCAAAGTAGGAACCCACTTCGAATGGCGTTACCGTGCAATCCAATTTTTCTGCAAGACTGGAAGCCGTGCGTAGTGCAAAAGCTCCCAGATGCAACCCCATCGGTAGGAGGATGCGCTGATAGCGTGAACCGTCTTCATCCCCCGGGTCTAAGACAAACATTTTGCAGGGAGCAAAGCGCAGCAGCCGACGGCCCAGCCTGTTGATTGTGGTGTCTTTTGGTAGGGTAAAATCCATGCCAACACAAAGAAGTTCTATCTCCCTTTCCTGTATTGCATCAATAATGGCTCTGGCCGGAGCGAGATGGCGCATAACTAAAAGGGGAATTTCCATATCTTGAATTTCACTGATTGCTTCAGCCGCGAGCCACAGCATTTCTTCAGCCCCCTCAGGATGCTTTGCACTAACAGGTTCCAGAGGAAGAATCGGCTCGCCTAAAAGGCAGCAGAGAACGGTGAGGGTTTCCCCGCGCATTATTGCAAGCCTCGCTGCCCAGCGCACCAGGGCTGTTGTGGACTCCGCTTGCGTTACAACCACCATTGTATTCACTTTGCAATTCCTCCTGTTCTCAGGTCATAAAAGAAATGGATTTATTACCATGTTCTCAGACAACTGCGGCAGGACGTAAAATCATCTCTCATACCTATCCCCAATTTCTCCCATGTCAGCCAAATGTGTCTGCCTGATGTGAGACGGTGAGCCGCTATCTTCCGGCTAATAGTTTCGCGTGGAGATATCTAGCCCGGACATTTCATGAAAATGCTAGAGCGAGCGCATTCCCCGTAGCTTGCTGCGGGCTTAGCGAGCGAACTACAATAAAATGGAACCTCTTCCTTACATTTCGAAGATTCCCTGCAGCTTGCTGCAGGGAGCTGCAATTGCCGTCGCGAGACCACGCAACTGGGAACCCGCTTGCGGGACTGAGCGGAGCGCAGCGAGCGCGAAGAGGATGGGCGTGCCACCTGGCAACCACAGGGTGTTGGTTCCGAGGCGTACCTCTGAACGGTACGTCGCAGGGGCCGACACCCGAGGACGCCAGGAAGGACGGCCATATCCTTGGTCGCAGCAAGTAATCCATGAAATGTCCGGGCTTCTTAGGAGTGCTTTAAAAAATATACCAACCTGCATCCTGGATTGCAACCGACAGTGCTCATTTAGAAAGATTGAGGAGGACACAATTCATAGGGGGAGCCTCCCTATCTAAAACTTCCGCTTTCTTGCCAAGATGCAAAACTCTATGAGAGTTTAGGTATGATATGCCTATGGTAAGTTTTTGGAGACTTCCAGAAGTTTGCATTTATAGCAGATACATAACGCGCAGGTCAGATCAATCACCCCACAATATGTAGGCATCGAGAGAAAGACAGGGCCATTGCAGACTCTGCCCTATGGAACATAATCTTTATAACACAATACGCTAATATCATTTACGAGAACGCACAGCAAAACCACGAGTGGAGTCGGTGGAGTTGTCTCGCTTGAGCGTGGCTTTACCGGTACCGCTACCGCTGCCACCGCTCAATATGCTGGAACCGGGTTCGTAGTGGTAGTCGTAGCCCCAAGCCAACGATGAACCCTTTGTCTCTCCAGACCATATCCAACATCCAGATGTTTTTAAAAAAGGAATAATATTGCATTTTTCGCCCCTCTGATAGAGAGTTCTAAGCTCTTTTATTGTAGGCATTCGCCAACCTCCACCAGAAACGCTGGTAAGACTATCAACCCATTTTTTAGCATCATACCAATTGGTTGGTTTGTCGGGTCCGGCTAACCATTCAAGGTTTGTTTTTTTATCATAATACACAGCGCTTTCTAAAGTTTTATCGTCTGCAAAGACATGTCCTGTCAGACAAAATCCAATCACCACAACAAATGTAAAGATCATAAATTTTCTCATAATCATTACTTCCTTTTTTGTTTACAGATTTTTTATTTAACGGTTTTTAAGAGAGATTTTTCATTTTCTTATAAGAGTCAATTTTACCCTCTGACCATCATCGATTATTATTTCGTTTCCATTTTCACTGATTTGACCCTTGGCATCTAGCGGACCTAGGCTCGAGATTAACTGAACCTCCTTAATGCCGTTCTTATCAAGTTTACCTCGTATTGCCATGCTGCCCGCCATATGATATTTGTCAGACTTCATTCTAAATCCATAGAATTTGTTGCCTTTCAGTGTAATTTCCAAAATGTTCGTATATTTGCCATATCCACTCCAGGCTCCATAATTCTCTACGTAGTCCTCCCATTCTCCACGTATATCCACTACTTCTTCGCCATTTGGCAACTTATCTAATCGGGCAAGCCCGCCTTGCGGAGCGCAGCAATAATCCGATCGACCTCGGCTGGATCTTGATAAGGAAGTCTATTCCTTACCTGATTCAGCGAAATCTTGGGGTTTCGCTTTAGTACCTCTGAGGCTGCGGCTCTGGCTTCTTCGTCACGACCCACCTCAGAGTAAACTAGCGCCAGACCAAGATAGGGCATGGTCGAATGGGGATTGCGCTCGCGCCGCTTCTCATAAGCGGCAATCGCTTCGTCGTAGTCCCCCATCAGACGGTATGCGGTGCCCAAAACGCCCAAGTACATGTCAGGGTAATAGGGGCTAAGACGCATCGCCTTTTTGGTCAGCTCAATGGTTTCCTCAGGTCTACCGGCGTACGTCAGAGTGCGAGCCAACTGTAAGGTGGCG
>Ga0224503_10000386_pt1 | contig 13224 bp, 6 predicted proteins | sample SF_Oct11_sed_USG_2_FD_169106 | JGI IMG/M metagenome (GOLD analysis project Ga0224503, IMG submission 169106) | Sediment microbial communities from San Francisco Bay, California, United States - SF_Oct11_sed_USGS_21 | ecosystem: Environmental > Aquatic > Marine > Sediment | place: USA: California...
CGCTGGTGCTCAACACCGCCACTGGCGGCACAATCTCGGGGGAAGCGAAGGCCACCGTGCAGGTCATCCCTGATCCGACCTTCGATTGCACCGATGTGATCGGCAAGGTGTTCGACGATGGCAATCTGAACGGGCGGCAGGACACGGGCGAGAAAGGCCTGCCCGGAGTTCGCGTGGTTACCGCGCGCGGTCTGATTGCCACTGCCGATGAACATGGGCGCTTCCACATTACCTGCGCGGCGGTGCCCGACGAGGATCGCGGCAGCAACTTTATCCTCAAGCTAGACGAGCGCAGCCTGCCAAGCGGCTATCGCCTGACGACCGAAAATCCGCGGGTTCAGCGCGCCACCCGAGGCAAGATGCTGCGCTTCAACTACGGCGCGGCCATTCACCGCTTGGTGCGCATCGATATCGCCGATGGGGTGTTCGAGCCGAATACCACCACGCTGCGGCTGCAGTGGACACCCAAAATTGCCCAATTGATAGAAGAGCTGAAGAAGGCACCGTCCGTGCTGCGTTTATCGTACCTTGCCGATGTCGAACGGCAGGGCTTGGTGCGTAAACGCCTCGACGAGCTGAAGAAGGAAATCGCCATCCAGTGGAACCGGTCGGATGGTGGCTACAAACTGGTCGTTGAAACCGAAGTTTTCTGGCGCCGCGGGGGTCCGCTTGCCGGTCAGTGATAACAGAATAATGGAAACTATGTCCTCTACCCTATACATATTGACGAGATTCTTGCTGAAGCGAAGTGTCGCCATCTTGTGTTTGTGTGTTGTGACGGCGGCGAATGCAGCGGCTGCTTCAGACGTGAAAACAGGGGTAAGAGAAACGGACACGCTCGGAGAGGCGGCCGAGATGCACCTGCCGGTCGATCAGTCCTTCACGCCATGGATTCATGACCCGGCCATATTCGAAAAGGATGAGGGGGATCGCACGGAGATGCGCGAGGTCGCCGAACAGGATGTAAAAACGATCAAGCTCGATAACCTGGTTCCGCCCATTTATTTCGGCCTGGGTGAAGCGGAAATTACCGAGAACTACCTTAAGCTCCTTAGCAATGTGCTCGACAGCATGAGCGATCGCGCCAATGTGCGACTCCACTTTGTCGGTCATGCCGATCCCCTGGCGCTCAGGGGTGACCTGATAGAGCTATACGGCGACAACGTCGGGCTCTCTCGTGAACGAGCGGGCACCGTCGCCGAATATTGCCAGCGCGCGCTAAATCTTCCCCCCGAAGCCATCTCCTATGAGGGTCGTGGAGACAGCCAGCCGGTCGCCAGTAACGCGACAGAGGAAGGGCGGCAGCTCAACCGGCGCGTGGAAGTGGAGGTCTGGTATGACGAAATCAGCGAAAAGCTGGTCGAGAAGGAAGTGATCGTTCCCCGTGAGGTAAATCGCGTCAAGGTCTGCCGAACCGAGACCGTCTGTAAATTGCGTTACAAGGACGGCCACTCTCATCGCGCGCGCATTAAGAATCTGGTTCCCCCACTTCATTACGACAAAGGTATGCTGGGAGTGTCTGAAGAATTTCTGCAGCAGGTCAGGCAGGCGCTAGAAAATCTTCGCGGCAAACAGAACGTTGTCGTCAAGCTTACCGCTTATACCGATAACATCCCGCTGGAGGGACGGGACAAACGCATCTACGGCGACCCTATCGGGCTCTCGAAGGCGGTAGCCCGGCGCGTTTCCCTTGCCGTTCAAGAAGATCTGGATCTGCCCAATGCCGCTATTGAAAGTGAGGGCAAGGGACCGTCAGGGCCTGTCGCTTCTAACGATACACAACAAGGACGTGCGCTGAATCGGCGCGTGGAAGTGGAGTTTTGGCACGACGACCCGCTACAGGATCTGCCCGACGAGCCCCAACTGTGCCCGGACGCCCCCGGTGCCGAAACTGTCACCCGTGTCTACGAATCGCCGTCGGGCGGCATCGATCCGATACTGCTTAAAAATGGAAAACCCCTAATACCCGATGGTTACACTGACAGATTACGAAGCATCATGGATGAAATCAGCGACAAGGCCCATGTCCGCCTGCAATTTGTTGGCTATACCAGAAACAAACGCCTTGATCGGCGTACAGCCTCAATCTACGGGGATGACATTGGCTTGTCCATGGCTCGCGCACGCCGCGCCATGACGGCTGTCAGTGAGCAGATGGAATTGACGGAGGGGCAGGCGGAGTTCGACGGCCGCGGCTATGTCCAGTCCGACGACGTGGTGAACGCCGGCTTTATCGAATCCGACACGTCGCGTGTCGAGGTGAAAGTTGTCTACGATGAACTGATCATCCGCGATGACTACGATGGGGTTGAGGTCACCCCGATGACCCGTGAAGTGCATCCGGTCAATCCCTTTGCTCTGAATCTCATGCGTATCACGGTGGACGGAAAGCCAATCGACGATCCGGGTAAATGCAGCTCGGATGTGCAGCGCTGCACCGACGTAGCCCTTGAAAAGGCCCAAATCCAGTTCAAGCATGACAGCCTGAAACTGGAACCGCGGCTGAACGTGACCGCCTGGCCGCGCACAATCCGTTATCAGGATTTGGCGGATACAACGTTTGTCGAAAACCTCGTGCACTTCCGCCTGTACACCAACTACCACAGCTTTATTGAGAGGGCTGAGGTCAGGGTTTTTGAAGACGAGCAGTCCGTGCGCGATACGCCCATCGCTGTCATCCCGATGGACGCTGACGGCATGGGCCAATGGCAGCCTGAGTTCGAGTCCTTCTCTGCGCCGGTGCAAAAGTTGAAATACGTGGTGCGGGTATACGACAAAAAGGGGCTTTTTGACGAAACGAGCAGCCAGCCTCTGTGGGTGGACGACCATATCGATTCGTCGGTTGCCGAAGCGAATCTCCGCCAGGAACTGCTGGTTGGGTATGGCGAGACTCGCATAGCCATCCACAATATTCCCCTTCACGGCGGTACGGTGCAAGCATACGGAAACGCGATTCCCGAAGGACACGGCGTGTGGATGGCCGGATACAAAGTGCCCGTGGACGGCAAGGGTAATTTCGTGGCCGAAGAAATCCTGCCGGAGGGCATGCACACAGTCGAAGTGGCCGTGCTCGACAAGTTCGGCAACGGCGAGTTGTTCCTGCGCGACCTTGAGCTAGAAAAGAGCGACTGGTTCGCCGTGGGGATTGCTGACATGACCGTAACTGCCAACAAGACTAAAGGACCGGCCAAAGAGCTCAATGAGGATAACCCCCAATACAGTGAAGATACGAGCCTCCAGGGTCGCCTGGCGTTCTATTTGAACGGCAAGTTCGACAATGGCTGGTCGCTGACGTCGAGTGCGGATACACGCGAAGGCCCCTTGAAGGAGATCTTTTCCAATTTTATGGACAAATCTCCTGACGCGCTCTTTCGGCGAATTGATCCGGATTACCACTACCCGACCTTCGGCGATGACAGCACCGTCACCGAAGATGCGCCGACTTCGGGCAAGTTTTACGTCAAGGTGAAAAAGGATGAAACCTACGGTCTCTGGGGCAACTACAAGATCCAGTATACGGACAATGACCTGGCGCATGTGGACCGCGGGCTATACGGCGCTAATCTTCATTATCAGCCCCTTGACACCACCAGTTTCGGCGAGCCGCGTTTGCTCTTGGACGGCTTTATCGCGGACCCTGGTACCGTAGCACAGCGTGACGAATCCCGCGGCACGAGCGGATCGCTCTATTACCTGAGTCGGAAGGACATTCTGCAGGGTTCCGAGAGGGTGCGCATTGAGGTCCGCGACAAGGATTCCGGCATTGTTCTAGCAGTCAAGAACCTTGCGCCAGTGCTCGATTACGATATCGACTACCTGCAGGGGCGCATCTTGCTTGTGCAGCCTTTGCCCGCTACGGCAGACGATGGTCTGCTGGTGCAAAGCGGCTCGATTACTGGGAATCCCGCTTTTCTGGTGGCTCGTTATGAATACACCCCGGGGTTCGATGACCCGGACGCGCTGGTGACCGGTGGCAGGGTTCATTACTGGTTCAATGACTATGTGAAGGTCGGCTTGACCGCCGACCGGGATAAAGATGAGGATGTCGAAAACCGCCTGGGGGGTGCGGACTTGACCCTGCGCATGTCCTCAGAGTCGTGGCTCAAACTCGAAGCGGGCCGTACCAAAGGTCCGGGCACCCCGACATTGACCTCTCCTGACGGCGGTTTCGAGTTCGGCCCCTCTGATTCTCTTGACGATAGTAAAGTCGATGCCTCGGCCTATCGCGTCGATGCCAGTCTCGGCTTCAAGGACTTCTTCAAGAACGGGCGCGGTCGGGTCACCTTCTACCTGAAGGATCTCGAGGCCGGTTATTCGGCACCGGGCCAAGCAACCGCCCGGGATCTGACCCAATACGGAGGAACGGCTGAACTGCCTTTTACCGACCACCTGAGTGCACGTTTGAAGGTGGACAAGCAAATTCAGGACGAGGGTCTCGAGACCGAGGCCGGCGAGCTGGATCTCCATTACCGGATAGGTGAGAACTGGACCCTGAGTTCGGGCGTGCGTCATGACAACCGTAAGGACAACTCTGCGGTCGTACCAGCAACCCAGGAAGAGGGTCGTCAGACGGATGCGGTGGTCAAGCTACTGTACGATTCTCATGCGCGCTGGACGACCTATGGTTTTGTGCAGGAGACGATTCAGACAAGCGGCAATCGCGAGGACAATGGCCGGATCGGTGCTGGCAGTAGTTTGCGTTTAACCAACCGGTTCAACATAATCGGTGAGGTTTCCGGTGGCGATCTGGGTACGGGTGCTAAGCTTGGCACCGAGTATCTGTATTCCGACCGGACCACTGTGTACCTTAACTATACCCTTGAGAACGAGCGGACCGACAATGGTTTGCGCGCCAGAAAAGGCAATATGGCTTCCGGTTTCCGCACGCGTTATTCGGACAGCGCGAGTGTCTACCTCGAAGAGCGGTATACCCACGGCGACGTCCCCACGGGTCTGGTGCATTCCGCCGGCGTGGACCTCGCGCCCTTCGATCACCTCAATCTTGGCGCGCACCTCGATTTCGGCACCCTCAAGGATCATCAGACCGCCGCTGAACTTGAGAGAAAGGCGCTGAGCGTGAGTGCCGGCTATGGGTTCGACAAACTGAAGGTCGCTAGCGCCGTGGAATATCGAACTGACAACATAGAGCAGCTGGATACCAGCTTTGACAAACGCACCACCTGGCTGTTTAAAAACAGCCTCAAGTACCAACTGTTACAGGACATGCGACTCCTCGGCAAATTCAATTATGCCGTGAGTGACAGTTCGCAGGGGAAGTCCTTTGACAGCGATTATACGGAAGCGGTGTTGGGATGCGCGTATCGACCCGTCTATCATGACCGTCTGAATGCGCTGCTCAAGTACACATACTTCTATAATGTTCCTCCTGCCGATCAAGTGACTGGCAACAATTCTGCGTCGGACTTTATTCAGCGCAGCCACATCGGATCGGTGGATGTAATGTATGACCTGACGTCCCGTTGGACCGTGGGAGCCAAGTACGCTTACCGCCATGGCGAGGTGGCTCAGGACCGGGAGAATAGGGATTTCTTCGATAGTCGAGCTCACCTGTATGTGCTGCGCGCAGACTGGCACTTCATCCACAGTTGGGATGCACTGTTCGAGGTGCGCAAGCTTGACCTTCCCGACGCGGAAGACAGTCGCACCGGGGCCTTGCTGGGAATATACCGCCACCTGGGCGACCATATAAAGGTGGGTGTCGGCTACAACTTCAGTGATTTTTCGGATGATCTGACCCAACTGGATTACAAGCACCAGGGTCTTTTCATCAATGTGATCGGGAAGATTTAGATCCTGTAGGGGCAGGCCCTTGTGCCTGCCGAGGGCGGCCACATAGGGACGCCCCAATTACACACGAACGGAGGTGGCAAAAATGCTCTACTGGTTGAGAGGGGTCATTTTAGGGATTTCAGTTCTTGTTTTGAGCTTCGCTGCTTATGCGCAGGAAGTCTCCAGGGAACAGATCAAGGGCCTGGATGAACAGGTTCAGGAAATCAAGAGCGATGTTCTGGGAATTGCGGCGGAACTGAATCAGCTCGAAGAGAAGCTGCTGTATCCGTCCAATACGCAGGTCGCGATATTCGTATCACTGGCCAGTGGCGAAACCTTTCGCCTCGATTCGGTCGAGATCCAGTTGGACGGCAAGCAGGGGGCCCATCACCTTTACACCTTCAAGGAACTGGAAGCTCTGCAGAAGGGGGGAGTGCAGCGCATCTATACCGGCAATATCCGAACGGGTGAACATGACCGCAGGTGTCTGTCATCGGTAAACCTTCGGGAGGCGCCGATTTCCGGAATACGAAGAGCTTCAAGGTCAATAAGGATGTGGGCCCCAAGATGGTGGAAATATCCCTGGCCGCCCAAAGCATTACGCTGAAGGATAGGTAGTCCATGTACAGACTGTTTGTTTCATTGACAATTCTGATATTCGCCGCGTCTTCGGCGGCGGCCGGTACGTCCGCTCCGAAAGAGCTGAAGGATCTCTATTTTGGAGAGGCCCTTTATTACTCCTTTCAAGGGGACTGGTTCGATACGATCGCCAGGCTCGACACCGAACTTCCGCAGCACTATGAGCTCGATGAACCCGAACTCGACAGCCTCTATTACCATATCAACCAGGCAGAGTTTGCCGTGGGTGATTTTGAACTTGCTTATCGGATGCACCGCCGTGCCGGGCGCGCCATCACGGCGGTGATCGAGGGCAATGTCGAGGAGCAGGTGCGCAACGAGGCCATCTTCCGCCTGGCGCGGATCTACTTCCAGAAAGACCAGCCGGTCAATGCCCTCTATGCCGTGGAGCGTATCAGGGGAGGTGTTCCGCCACAGATTCGCGACGATCTGGCATTCCTACGCGCCCAAATCTTCATGGCCAACGGCCGTTTTGCCGAGGCCGCGCGTATTTTGAGAGACCTCCAGGCTGCCGAAAGCCTCGAAGGCTTCAGCACCTACAATCTCGGGATTGCGCTGCTCAAGGACGGGGAGGAGCTTGAGGGGCGCCAGTATCTCGACCGTACCGGTCGGATCAACAGCAGTGACGATCTTACGCTGGCGATCAAGGATAAATCGAACCTGGTCCTCGGATCTAAGCTGTTGAAAGAAAAAAAATTCGAGGGTGCCAAGCAGGTGCTCGATCGGGTGCGTTTGAACGGCCCGTTCTCCAACCGGGCGTTGCTGGGCTCGGGATGGGCGGATGTCTTCCAGGGACGCTTCGAAAGGGCGCTGGTGCCCTGGTGCGTATTGGTGACGAGGGAGGTCACAGACGCCTCGGTGCAGGAAGCCATGCTCGCCGTTCCCTATGCTTATGGCAAGCTGAATGTGCACAGTAAGGCGGCAGTGATGTATGGCAGCGCACTGGAGAAGTTCGGCACCGAAATCGACAAGCTCGGAGCATCCATCAAGAGCATCCGCGAAGGTTATTTTCTCCGGGCTCTGGTGCGGGAAGAGCTGAAACAGGATGCCAACTGGGTCGTCAAGCTGCGCAAGCTTCCGCAAACACCCGAGACCTACTACTTGCTTGAATTGATGGCCTCTCACGATTTCCAAGAATCTCTGAAAAACTATCTTGACCTGGAGGAATTGCGCAAGAGGCTGGAGGCCTGGCAAGGGGATCTGGACGCCTTCGAGGAGATCATTGAGCAGCGTCGGGCTTATTACGAGCCGCTGCTTCCTGCTATCGACCGGGAATTCCGGCGGCTCGACTCACAGATGCGTCTACGCCTGGAACAGCGGGACCGTATCGAAAAACGGTTGAAGGCCATGCTGGTGGCACCCAGGCCCGATTACCTGGCGACCTCGAAGGAGCGGATCATAAGTGAACAGATCGTGCAACTGGAACAGAAGCTGACTGCCAGCGGCACGGCCGTGCTCAGTGGCATCGACGTCCGGATCAAACGTTTGCGGGGGGTGCTGCACTGGAACATCTATACGGAATATGACCAGCGTTTCACCGAAGTTCATAAACATCTTCGCGACCTGAATCACGTGGTGGATCGGTTGAAAAGGCAGTACGCCGCCTTTGTGCGTACCCGTCAGGCCGCCACCCAAAGCTACGAAGGCTACGACGACGTGATTCGCCGCCAGCGGTTTTTGATCCGGGAAGCCCGGGAGAAGGTGGGCGAACTGATGGCACGTCAGGGCCATATGCTTGAAACCATGGCCGTAAATGAACTCACTAGGCGCCGCGAGCGGCTTGCCGAGTTCCAAATTAAGGCGCGCTTCGGCATGGCGGAAAGCTATGACCGTGCAACCAGGGCCCAGACCCAGGATAAGGTGAGTCGATGAATAGGATCCGGCTTTTCATATTGGCGGTACCGGTAATGCTTGTCGCCTGTCAATCAATCAGCGACAGGGGTACCATTGCCGAGTTGCGTCATAGGCAGATCGAGATCAAGGAAGAGAAGATCGAGGGAGGGCTTGAGAAAGCCATGCTGAGTTATCAGCGCTTTCTGGAGGAGACGCCGGACTCCGCCCTGGCGCCCGAGGCTATTCGCCGTCTGGCCGACCTGAAGATCGAAAAAGAATACGGCACCCTCACCGAGGGTGCCGAGTCTGCCGAATGGGCTCCGGCACCGAAGTTGCCTTCCTCTGAAGGCACGGCGCGTCTAGGAGGCGCTTCTGTCGCCGGTGCACCGTCGGACCAGGCATTGGAGCATATTCCGGTTCACGAGGAGTCCGAGGCGGACTTTGAAAGACGGGCGACCCAGAGCCAGCATGTGGCTGGTATGGCAGTGGCAGCGGACGGGCCTGCCGAAGGCGCTGATGATCTTGAAAGGGCAGGTGCTCGCGAGGCCATTGAGCTTTACACGAAACTACTCAACGATTACCCCCTTTACGAGCGCAACGACCAGGTACTGTACCAGATGTCCCGCGCGTATGAGGAACTGGGAAAGACCAAGGAGGCCATGGAGGTCATGGACCGGCTGGTCCGCGACTTTCCCCGGTCCCGATATATCGATGAAGTACAGTTTCGGCGTGCTGAGTACTTTTTTGTGCACAGGCGCTATCTGGATGCCGAGGACGCCTATACGAATGTCGTGGATATGGGTGTCAGTTCCTCCTTCTACGAGCTCGCTCTGTATAAACTCGGCTGGACTTTCTACAAGCAGGAGATCTATGAAGACGCCCTGTATCGATTCATTGAGTTGCTCGATCACAAGGTGTCTATGGGATACGACTTCGCACAGACTGAAGACGAGCAGGAACGCAAGCGCATGGAAGACACCTTCCGCGTCATCAGTTTGAGTTTTTCCAACCTCGGAGGTGCCGATGCCGTGGTGGAATACTTCTCACGCCACGGGAGGAGCAGTTACGAGAACCTCGTCTACAGCAATCTCGGCGAATTCTATTTCGATAAGCTCCGTTACGCCGACGCCAGTGCAACCTACAACGCCTTCGTGAGCCGCAACCCGTTCCACAAGATAGCGCCAAATTTCCATATGCGGGTTATCGAGATTCAAGCCGCCGGCGGGTTCCCCACTCTAGTTCTTGACTTCAAAAAGAAATTCGCCGCGACTTATGGCCTGAAGGCCGAATACTGGGAGCATTTCGATCCGACCGACCGACCGGACGTCCTGGGTTATTTGAAAACCAACCTGACCGACCTGGCGAATCATTATCACGCCTGCTACCAGGACCCGCTACAGGCCGAAGAGAAGCAGGCGAATTTCGAAGAGGCGCTGCACTGGTATCGGGCTTTCCTCAAATCGTTCCCCACGGAGATCGAATCGCCAGCCATCAACAACCTGCTGGCGGATCTGCTGCTGGAAAATCAGTCGTTCGGCGCAGCGGCCGTGGAATTCGAGAAGACCGCATATGGCTACCCGTCCCACGAAAAATCCTCCCACGCGGGCTTCGCGGCGGTCTCAGCGCACCGGCAACACCTTGGTACTGTTGCGCCGGAGGATAAGGATACGGTCAGACGGGAGATTGTCCGCAGCTCGCTGAAGTTTGCCGATACCTTCCCGGAACACGAAAAGGCGGCGATCATCCTCGGGGCGGCTGCGGATGATCTCTACGGCATGAAGGAATATGAGCAGGCGCTGGCCGCCGCGAACAAACTTCTCGAGGTATTCCCCGGCACCGATGTTGATGTCGACCGTGCGGCCTGGCTGGTCATCGGCCATTCGTCATATGAACTCCTGCGTTACAGCGAGGCCGAAACCGCTTATCTGAATGTGTTGGCCTTGCTGCCCGCAGAGGACAAGGAGCGCGACGAGCTGGCCAACAATCTCGCGGCATCGATTTACAAGCAGGGTGAACAGGCCAATGCCGTCCAGGATTATCGGCTTGCGGCGGACCACTTCCTGCGGGTGGGTCGCATGGCACCGACCTCAAAAATCAGGCCGACCGCCGAATACGATGCCGCAGCAGCCCTGATGGAGCTCAAGGATTGGGAGATGGCCGCCACGGTGCTGGTGGCATTCCGCAACAGCTTCCCCGGGCACGAGTTGCAGCCCGAGGTGACCAAGAAAATTGCCTACGTCTACAAAGAAAACGGTCAGCTCTCCCTGGCTGCCAATGAGTATGAACGCATCGAAAGGGAATCCCAGGATGACGAGATCAGACGAGATGCCCTCCTGGTCGCGGCGGAATTGCATGAAAAGAATGGCAACAGCGTTCGTGCGCTTGAGGTTTATCAGCGTTATGTTGGTCATTTCCCGCAACCAGTGGAGCTCAACCTGGAGACGCGCAACAAAATTACCGAGATCCTGAAGGCGCAGAACGAGAGGGAGTTATATCTGAACGAACTCAGGGAGATCGTCGCGATCGACGCCTCAGCGGGTAGCGCCCGAACTCCACGGACTCGTTATCTTGCTGCGCAAGCCGCCTTGGTGCTGGCGGAGTTGAGGTATGACACGTTCGTGGCCGTGAGGCTGGTGAAACCCTTTGAGGTTAATCTGCGCAAGAAGCGCGAACTGATGAAGACGGCTACGCAGGAGTTCAGCCAGCTCATGGATTATGAAATAGGCGAGTTCACTGCCGCGGCGACATTCTATATGGCCGAGATCTACTCTCACTTCAGCAAAGCCCTGATGACCTCAGAGCGTCCCGAAGGATTGAGCCCCCTGGAACTGGAACAGTACGAATTGGCTATCGAAGAGCAGGCCTACCCGTTCGAAGAGCAGGCCATAGATGTCCACGAGAGCAATCTCAAGCTGATTTCCCGGGGCGTTTACAATGAGTGGATCGAAAAGAGCCTGCAGAAATTAGCCGATTTCGTACCCGCTCGCTATGACAAGCCGGAAGAGACCAGCGGCATTATTAGTTCACTTGAAACCTACATTTTCGAAATTGACAGGCCGGCACCGCCTTTGCCGCCAGAGGTCAGCCCAGGGGAGCCTATGCAGGTCGAAGAAGCCGGACTTGTTTCGAAGTCCGAACCCGAAGGGCCTGCGCAAATCGAAAAACCCGAACTTGTCTCGGAGTCCGAACCCGAAGAGCCTGCGCAGGTCGAAAAACCCGAACTTGTTACGGTGTCCGATCCTGAAGAGTCTGCTCAGGTCGAAAAACCCAAATCTGTCACGGAGGTCAAACCCGAAGAGCCTGTGCAGGTCGAAAAACCCGAACTTGTTACGGTGTCCGATCCTGAAGAGTCTGCTCAGGTCGAAAAACCCAAATCTGTCACGGAGGTCAAAACCGAAGAGCCTGTGCAGGTCGAAGAAACAGAACTTGTTACGGTGTCCGGTCCTGAAGAACATGCGCAGGTCGAAAAACCGGTGCAGGCTAAAGAACCAGTTCAGAACGAACAACCGACCGGTACACGTGAACAGACCCAAATGTAGCGGCAGGCCCCTGTGCCTGCCCAGGGCGGCCACAGGGCGCCGGCCCTAACAAGAACGGATCGATCGACGAGGAGATGAGTGATGCAGGGCATGCATATAAAAATGTTTCGGCGGCTAAAAACACGACCTCACGTCGGCTTTGTTGTCCTGGTGATGATGCTGTCGGTTGTTGCCGGGTGTGCAACCGATGGAAAGGTCAAGCCGGCCCTGGTTGTTCAGGAACCCTCCATGCTCAAGGGTCACTCCGTGGAGCGACTCGAGGATGGCCGGGAAGGATTCATAATCATGGAAGTCTCCCAAATGGATGAGGCGTCTCGCAGGGACTTCGAGCGCGCCGTCGCCATGCTGAATGATAAGGAATATGGCCAGGCCATTGACCTTCTGGAAAAGGTCATCGAGCAGTCACCGGGCGTTACGGCGCCCTACATCGATATGGCGATTGCCTGTGAGCAGGTCGGCAAATTGGAGCAGGCCGAGGAGCATCTTAAAACCGCGCTGCGCCTGTTTCCCGAGCACCCAGTAGCATGTAATGAATACGGTTTATTGTATCGGAAAACTGGACGATTTGCCGAGGCCCGGGCGATTTATGAGAAGGCGATCGCACACTTTCCGGATTATTATCCGGTGCACAGAAATCTTGGGATTCTCTGCGACCTGTATCTGAATGATCTAGCATGTGCTCTCGAGCATTACGAAATGTACAGCGAGGCCTGGCCCGAAGATAAGCAGGTCAAATCGTGGATCGCGGATTTGCGCGCCCGGCTTGGACGCAATTAAGGAGGGAAGACGATGTATCGCAAATTTTTTCTTTGCCTGTGTGTGGTCCTGTTCTCGGTCGTCATGGCCACGGCTCAGGATGCTGATAGTAACAAGGAATCGGAGGCCAAGGAGCTATCCGGTATGTCCATCGTCGGTAACGATGAAGCCCCGAAGTCCCTTTATATAGTTCCCTGGAAAAGCTCGGAAATCGGTGCGGAGACCAGCTTGGACATGATGTTGAACGAGGGCGCTGTACCGGTGGATCGGGACGTTTTCATGCGGCAACTTGAGTTTTATCAGGTCAGCACCGCGAAATAACTTGGTTGCCTTGCTTAGGAGGAAAGTTATGGGAATCTATTCAATAGTGGCGTTTTTTCAGAAGGGGGGTGTATTCATGTACCCCATTCTGCTTGTGTTTGCGGTTGGCATGGCCATCGCGGTTGAGCGCTGGGCTCAGTTGAATCGTATCCGGAGCGCGAACCACAAAATATGGAATGTGCTGCATCCGGTGTTGGTCAAGGGAGAGTTCGACAAAGCACGAGCGATAGTCAAAAAGGACAAATCCACCATCTCGCAAATGCTGGGAATGGGACTGGCGCGTCAAGGTGCGGTCCGGCGCCGTGACGACATCGAAATCGCCATGGAAGAGAGCATGATGGAGATC
>Ga0224503_10000394_pt1 | contig 13138 bp, 12 predicted proteins | sample SF_Oct11_sed_USG_2_FD_169106 | JGI IMG/M metagenome (GOLD analysis project Ga0224503, IMG submission 169106) | Sediment microbial communities from San Francisco Bay, California, United States - SF_Oct11_sed_USGS_21 | ecosystem: Environmental > Aquatic > Marine > Sediment | place: USA...
GTTGGTATTTTCATCCGGCCGTTCGGCTCCGACAAAAAGCTCAAAGGCTATGATGAAGTTTTTAACGTGATCATCATGCTGGTGGTCGCTGTTGCCTTCAGCATCGTCATGCTGGGCCCGTGGGGGTTTATCAAAGACGCTGCCAATGTGACCGAAAGCAAACAGGTCATTCCCTTTCTCATCTACCTGGCCGCCATCTGGAGCGCTGCGCTACTGATCGTTCCGGGTTTTTTTATGCTGGTCGCAAAAGGTGCCCGACGCCTTGCGGGAGTCAAAACAGACAGTCGCATATTGATCCTGCGACTCGCTTATATTCTCATACCCATTGGCATCTTTGCCTGGATTGCCTTCAGCCTGCCGACCATAATGGTTAACTACGGCTATATTATCTCGGTATTTTCCGATCCGCTGGGTTTGGGGTGGGACCTTCTGGGAACCGCCGATTCGCATTTTAAGGCGCTCATGCCGGATTGGATACCCGTGATTCAAGGCCTTGTGCTGCTGGCAGGGCTATATCTGGGGATAACCCGCGGCTTTATCGCTCTCAAGGAATTACTGCCTGACTCAGGCTTGCAAATCCGGGTTATGCTTCTTCCTTCAATATTTGCTATTTTGGCAGTGAATCTGTTGCTGAAACTGTATATGGGTTAAAAATACAGTATTTAAAATGAAAAAATGCGGTGTTCACCCCATTTCTATTTCATAGTTTTCTTGTATGAATTATTTGACTTAAGTCAAATATTTATTTAGGGTTAGCTGTTACAAATCAATGTACCTCATCGAGGTACCTTTTATAAAATCTGCAAAAAAAGATAACATAACGAAATAGCACAAAAAAAGTTATCTGTTTTTAAATATACAATCGACACAAGCTATTGACAAACCCCTTTGGGGATATCGTTTTGTTCATCAATTCAACCACCAACCTTTAACCGGGTCCTAACTACAAAATTAAAAGAGAAACACGGATGCCGATCTTCAGTTATCTGGCGTATCCCGTTCAGGGTGCAAAGCAGCAGCTGGTCAATGATCTAGCCGCCCTGGATTTCTGCGAGGTTACACCGGCCGAAAATGAAGCGGTTTTGATCCTGGTAACCGACACGCCGGACGAGGAAACCGAGAAAAAACTACAGGAAAAACTTAAGGCCTTAACATCATTGGAGTCCCTTGGCATGACATTTGGCCATACAGATGAATAGAAGTGATTTCAAAACCCCATCTAAGGCCCAATGGCTGCGGTGTCCCGCACATCGAAATACTCACGTACTTACGTGTACGCTCCGTTTTCAATGCGCGGAACGCCTTGCCCTTGAACCTGATCTGGAGTTTTGAAACCACTTCTATAAACCCAAAAGGAGCAAGCAAATGCACATTACCAGAAGACAATTCATCAAATCCGCAGCTGCACAGAGCGCCGTCGCTTCCGCTGCGGTACTGTTTCCGGGAATCAGCTTCGGCGCCTGGAAAAATGTCGATTCAGGAGGGATTGAATGGAAAAAGACGCCCTGCCGGTTCTGCGGCACCGGCTGCGGCCTTCTGGTCGGTGTTTCCGGTGAGCGCGCCGTGGCCGTCAAGGGCGATCCCAATTGTAGCGTCAACAAGGGGCTGTGCTGCGTGAAGGGATATCATTCCATCCAGATCCTTTATGGCAAGGACAGAATCACCAAGGCGCTGGTTCGCAAAAACGGCAAGATGGTGGAAACGCCCCTTAAAGAAGCCCTCGACCTGGTGGCCAGCAAAATGCAGGAAACCATCAAAAGCCATGGCAAGGACGCCGTGGCCATGTATGGGTCCGGGCAATGGTCGATTACCGATGGGTACGTCTCCGCCAAGTTGTTTAAAGGCTGTATCGGCACCAACAATCTGGAAGCCAATGCGCGTCTGTGCATGGCCAGTGCCGTAACCGGCTTTTTGACCAGTTTCGGATTGGACGAGCCCATGGGCAGCTATGACGACATCGATCAGGCCGATGTCTTCATTACCTGGGGCAATAATATGGCCGAGATGCATCCGGTGCTTTTTTCCAGAATGCTGGCCAACCGCAAAGCCAAGAATCATGTCAAAATCATCGATTTTGCCACCCGCACCACCCGCACCAGCCAGGCAGCAGACAAATCGATTCTTTTCAATCCCCAGACCGATCTGGCCGTGGCCAACGCCATCTGTTATGAAATCATTCGCAATGATTGGGTCAACTGGGATTTTGTCAAAAAGCACGTCTCCTTTCATAAAGGCAAAACCAACATCGGCTACGGTACCCAGGACCATTTCAAATTCAAGGACAAAGCCGAAACCGTCGACTTTGAAGCCTACAAAGCGTTTCTGGAAGATTATACACCGGAAAAGGTTGAAAAACTGTCCGGTGTGCCGGCCAAAGACATTAAATATCTGGCGGCACTGTACGGGGACCCTGACAAAAAGATCGTCTCTTACTGGTGCATGGGTATGAACCAGCACACCCGGGGAACCTGGATCAACAACCTGGTTTACAACTGTCATTTGCTGGTGGGCAAAATCTCCCAACCGGGCAATGGCCCCTTTTCATTGACCGGGCAACCGAGCGCCTGCGGCACGGTGCGAGAAGTCGGCACCCTGACCCATAAGCTGCCCAAGGGCGTGGTCATGAATGAAAACCACCGCAAGTTTGCTGCTAAGATCTGGGACGTGCCGGTGGAAAATATCGATCCCAAGCCAACCTATCATACGGTTGAAATGTTCCGGGCGCTGGATCGCGGCGACATTCGCTTCATGTGGATTCAGGTCACCAACCCCATGGTCACGATGCCCAACTTGAACCGCTACCGGGACGGCGCCAAAAAGGACGATCGCTTCATCGTAGTATCCGAGATATATCCAACCCCCACATCCGATGTGGCCGACGTGATTCTGCCGGCCGCCCTGTGGATCGAGCGTGAAGGATTTTTCGGCAATTCCGAGCGGCGCACCCAGCATAATGAGCAGATCATTCCGATGCCGGGTGATTGCATGAGCAATACCTGGCAGGTCATCGAGGTGGCCCGGCGAATGGGGTTTGAGAAGCAGTTCCCCTGGTCCGAAGAAACCTATATCGAAGACATCTGGAATGAATACACCCTGTTCCACGACAACCCCAAGCACCGCATGGCGCCTTATAAAGACCTTCAAGCAAAATCCGGGATCGTATGGCCCTACGTCAACGGGCTGGAGACCAAATGGCGCTACAACGCCAAGTATGACCCGGCTGCTGAGGGCGATTCCTTTGATTTTTACGGCAAGCCCGACCGCAGGGCCTGGATATGGCTGAGACCTTACGAATCGGCGGCAGAGTCGCCTGACAGTGAATACCCCTTCTGGCTCAATACCGGTCGCGTCCTGGAACACTGGCATACCGGCTCCATGACCCGGCGCGTGCCGATCCTGCACCGGGCGGTCCCGGAGGCCTATGTGGAAATCAACCCCGACGATGCCGCCCGTATGGGGATTACCAGCGGCAGCAAAGTCAAAATCTTTTCCCGCCGGGGATCGGTGACAATGAAAGCCAGTATCAACGGCCGTGGGCGCCCGCCCCGGGGCATGGTTTTCGTTCCTTTCTTTGATGAAAGTTATTTAATCAACGAGGCCACTTTGGATGCGTTTTGCCCCATATCCAAACAGCCCGATTATAAAAAATGTGCGGTTAAACTGGAGAAAGTATAATGGAAAAATCAGACCGGAAAGTGGGAAAGGTTTTTCTGATATTTGCCGGGATCTGCACCGTGGCGTTACCGCTGATCGTATTTTCGGCCTTTTCATCCGAGCCGCAAGAGATGGAAATGGGAACGACCGTTGCGGAAAGCCAGGACATGAACTTTGATGATAACGGAAAAGCCATCTTTGTAAACTATGACCAGATATCTGAAGACTATCTGGCAGGCACTTCCACCGGGCGGACCCTCAGTGAATACTACTCCCGCAGACAGTATCCCGGGTCCCCGCCGTTTATTCCCCACAAGGTCGAAGAGCCGGATCTGGCACCGGTCGAGTGCCTGACCTGTCACGCCCGGGGCGGCTGGACGGAGGAGCTCAAGAAAAATACACCCATTACGCCGCACCCCGAACAGGTGGCCTGCCGACAATGCCATATCACCGTGACCGAGGCCGAACCCTTTGTCGAAACCGACTGGATGAGCGTGGCACCGCCCCGCCTGGGGCGCGCCTCCTTACCCGGGGCGCCGCCGCCCGTTCCCCATGATATTCAGATGCGTGGCAACTGTGTCTCCTGTCATGTGGGACCGGGAACCGTTTCGGCCATTCGGGTGGAGCACCCCTCACGGGGCAATTGCCGGCAGTGTCACGTGCCGGAAACCAATGCACCGCCGTGGCAAAGACAAGCCAAACCCGGTTAAACAGGAGCGCGCTGGATTTTAATTGTTTGTGGTTAGGCTTGTAGGTCAAATTCGAAATCCGAAGCACGAAACACGAAACAAATCTTAAATCCGAATGTTCCAATGACAAAAACAATAGAACCTTTAGACCTTACGCAATCATGATGCTGTTTCGGTTATTTGAATTTTGGTAATTTGAAATTGTTTCGGATTTCGATTTTCGATATTCGGATTTGAGTGTACCAAACATTTATCAGTCTAAATAAAAATGCTCTTCGACAAAAACACAACAATTAAAATTAAAGGATGAATATTTCAGGATTGATATGAAGACACCAATAATTAGAAATTGTCTCTGGGGGGTTCTGCCGGTATTACTGCTGATTTTTGCGGCCGGCCTGGCATATTCCACAGAGGGCGGCGTCGTTCAAATCTACAAAAATGCAACGGCTCCTTTTGATGATGAAACGCAGGTTGATGCGGCCCTGACGCTTTCCATACCTTCCGTTCTGGTGACGGAAAGATACCAGGGAGGACGTTTTCGAACTGAGACCCGCAAGGACAAGATACAGCGTTTTAGTTGCAGTCAATGCCATAATAACAAACCGGTCAGGGTCGCGCAGGCCGCTGAAATCGCCCATGGCGAAATTGTCCTCAATCACGGCAGCGAGGCGCGGCCCCTGTCCTGTTATACCTGCCACAAAAAAGATGAGCGCGATTTTTTGGTAACCGAACAGGGCACGAAAATCGATATGGACCACAGCTACCAGATGTGCGGTCAGTGCCACTTCCGGCAGAAAAAAGACTGGGTGGGTGGTGCCCACGGCAAGCGCATCTCTCACTGGGCCGGCCAGCGGGTGGTTAAAAACTGCACCGGCTGTCACGATCCCCACTCGCCGCGTTTTAAGAAGCGCTGGCCGGTAACATACTCACCTCCTTTAAGTAAAGGCAAATAGGGAAATTACATGGATCCCCGAAAAAATAAGATCTGTCAGAAACCACAGGAAAAGGACTGCCAGCAGACCAAACAGCGCGGGCGACGGGAATTCCTGAAGGGCGCCGCCCGAGTCGCTGCTTTCGGTGGTGCTGCGATGCTCGCCGGATGCGGCGGTAGTATGCTGGGCTCCAAAGAAGAGCTTTCGTTGCGCTGGAAGGAGTACTTCAAGAAGCATTACAGTCTCATGACCCAGGAGGAAAAAGATGAGACGGTCCGGCGTCTGGAACAGCTGGCGAAAATCAAAAAGAATGTCAATGTCCAGATGAGCTCCGCGCCGCCGATCGACGGCGTCTTGTTCGGCTATGCCTTTAACGTCACGCGTTGTGAGGGTTACATGGAATGCGTGGCCGCCTGTGTAAAGGAAAACAACCTCGACCGCAAATCCAACATGCAGTATATCCGGATTTTCGAGATGGAACACGGTCAACTGACCCCGGAGGTCGGTAACGCCAAATTCTATCACCAGGTACCGGTTGAGGATCATTTCTACATGGGGGTGCAGTGCAACCACTGTCAAAATGCACCCTGTGTCAAGGCCTGTCCCACAAAGGCCACCTGGCAGGAACCGGATGGAATCGTGGTGGTTGATTACGACTGGTGTATCGGCTGCCGCTACTGTATCGCCGCATGCCCCTATTACGGGCGCCGATTCAACTGGAACGACCCGGTGGTGCCGAAAGATGAAATGACCAAAAAACAGCACTATTTAGGCAACCGCATGCGCGGACGGGGACAGATGGAAAAATGCACCTTCTGTATTCAAAGGAGCAGAGCCGGCAGGCTGCCCGCCTGCGTTGAAGCCTGCCCCACCGGCGCCCGGGTGTTCGGGAATCTGCTGGACCCCGACAGTGAAATCCGGTTTGTCCTCAAGCACAAGAAGGTTTTCAGGTGGAAGGAGGATCTGGGAACGGATCCCAAATTCTGGTATTTTGTCGATTAAACCCGCAGAGGCCCTATGGAAACGACCCAAGAAAAAATTATGCCGCACAAATTGTCGATTATCAAGGAAATCACCGCATTCGTCAAAGATGTCATCACCTGGAGCCTGTCCGGCGGGCTGGCATACCAGATATATCTGTGCATTCTGGCCGCTTTGATGGTGCTGGGAGTCTATGCCTATTTTGTTCAACTGAGAGTGGGCATGGCAGCCACAAACATGTCGGATATCGTCAGCTGGGGATTTTATATCGCCAATTTCACCTTTCTGGTGGGCGTGGCCGCCGCCGCCGTGATGATCATTTTACCGTCCTATATTTTCAAAGACAAAGACCTGCACAAGGTGGTGATCATCGGTGAATGCGTGGCCATCGGCGCTCTGGTTATGTGTTTGATGTTTGTTTTTGTGGACCTGGGTGCCCCCTGGAATGCGTGGCACATGATGCCGATTATCGGGTTGTTCAACTGGCCGACATCACTGCTGACCTGGGACGTGCTGGTGTTAAACGGTTATCTGGTCTTGAACCTGCTGGTGCCGGCCTACATCCTGTATTGTCATTATTACCACCGTAAGCCCAAAGATAAATTATATTTGCCCCTCGTTTTTATCTCCATATTCTGGGCGTTCGGCATCCACCTGGTAACGGCCTTTTTGTATCAGGGATTGCCGGCCAGGCCTTTCTGGAACAATCCTCTGATGGGCCCCCGTTTTCTGGCATCCGCCTTTGCGGCCGGCCCGGCCTTGATCATTATCGTGCTGGTCATCATTCAGTCCACGACTTCATTTCGCGTTGAAGACCAGGTCTTCAACAAAATCCGGCGTATCAGCGTGGTCGCCGGCATCATCAACCTGATTATGCTCTTTTCCGAGGTTTTCAAGGAATTCTATCTGCCCACCCATCACAGTCAGCCGGCCATTTACCTGTATTTTGGTCTCAAGGGCCACACCGCCCTGGTGCCATGGATCTGGACTGCCATCGTTATGAACGTCATCGGCACCCTGACCATGGCGTTTAATCCGGGCAAGAACAACCCCAAAGTACTGGTCCCGGCCTGTATACTGCTGTTTTTAGGTATCTGGATCGAAAAAGGCATCGGTTTGATTGTGCCCGGCCTGGTGCCCTCACCCCTGGGGGAGGTGGTGAATTACGCACCGAGCTGGGTGGAGGTCAGCATTACCATCGGTATCCTGGCCCTGGGCATCTTTGTGGTTTCGCTGCTGCTCAAACCGGCGTTAATGATAGAGCAGCAATATGAGGCGGGGGAATGAAGCTTCACACTATTCCAGCGAAGGCTGACCAATCGAAATTTTAAAGTTGACCAGATACGATTTAGCTGCCCGAGTTTTATAATGCCCGCCCCTGGTCTGTATCAGCCACCATAGGGGCGTAAATATTGTACTCGGTTTTTTCTCCGATCAGCATTTCGATTTTTCGTTCAATTGCCGACCTTTCCTTGCTTTGTCGCCATCTGTTCCAGTCGTCAATTGATTCCCATCTGCTGATCACCAGACACTCGTCGGGACGTTCCAGATTGCTTAAGGTGGTGCCGGAGATGTAGCCGGGCTGATAGGTGGCAAGGGCTCTGAGATGCAAAATCAGCGGAACCAGCTCTTTGGCCTGGCGACCCTGTTTTACCTTCCTTTTAATCATGACATCAATGGCCATCTTATCCTCCTCTCTGGGTTTAATTTATGCCCAAATTGGTCGCTCAAGATCAATCTAAAATTACAAAGCGGGCAAAAAAAATTCTTGACATTTGCTATTAGCATGTTATGCTATTAGCAAATATTGTTAACAGCAAATATATTTTATGTACCCTGGAGAGTATCATGGAACGCAAACAACTTGTTGAAAGGTCAAGACAATCCTTTACCCGACTCGCCCGATTCATCAACCAGCTCATGCGCGAACAGCTGTTTTGCGGCCCGGTCACGGTGCAGCAATGCTACACCTTAGAAGCCCTGATTGACGGCCCCAAATCGATGAATGCGCTGGCAGCCGAAGTGGCTCTCCACCAGAGTACGTTAACCCGTATAGTAGAGAAATTGGAAAAACAAAATCTGTTAGTCCGGAGGCGCAAGGAAAATAATCAGCGCACGGTCGAGGTACAGATTACAGAAGCCGGAAAACAGGTGCAGGCCTTATTAGAGGAACAAAGCTCGCAAATGATCTCGAAGTTGCTGGACCTGATTCCGCAAAACCGACAGGTCTCGGTTGTTGAATCCATGGAGGAATTGGCAAAGCTTCTCGATCCGGAAAATGAGGCATTCCGGAACCTTCTTAAAGTCTGTCGCTGTGGCTTTTCCAAGGAAGAAGCTGGAAAATAAAAGATGCAAAGGAGATTTAAGATGACACAAACCATCTCATCACAAAGGATTCATTGCTGCTCGGGTCAACGGAAGAAATTAGATGCCCGGGTACCTCAGAATGAAATCGCGGGTATATATGATTCGCTTGCAAAAATTTACGACATCTGGGGCAATCTGACAGAATCGGGCGCTCGCAGCCGAGCATTGGAACTGGCGGAAATTAAAAACGGTCTCAAAATCCTGGAAGTCGCCGTGGGTACCGGTCTGGCCTTCCATCAAATTGTTAAGAGAAATCCTGACGGGACCAATATCGGCATCGATATATCCGCAGGCATGTTAAAAAAAGCCCGAAAAAGACTAAGCTCACTATCAGGCGCAAACTATGAGCTCAAGAAGGCCAGCGCCTTTCAGCTGGAAGCAGAAGAGGAGCAATTTGATGTGCTCATCAATAACTATATGTTTGATTTGATTCCTTTCGATCAAATGGATTCGGTGCTAGCCGAATTTAAACGCGTCCTAAAAAAAGGGGGGAAATTGGTTCTTGTCAATATGACCATAGGTGAAAAATTTGGTGCCGGCATTTATGATTTTATGTATCGGGTATCTCCAAGATTAATGGGCGGCTGCCGCGGAATCAGATTATCCCAAATACTACAAGAACATGGCTTCCATGTAATACTGCGCGAATATCATCAACAGTGTTTATTTCCTTCAGAAGTGATACTTGCTCATAAATAATTAAATGGCTGCTAAAACAAGCTAATCCGCGACAACCATACTCAAATTGGCTAATTGCAAAATTGACTTCCGCTCGATTTTTCTCTATGCTCTCACACAGCTTCATCCAGCAATTTTTTTAATCCCACTAAGGAGAATTCATCATGGAAATTAACGCCGCCACCAAGATCGATGAACTTTTAAAAGAATACCCTTTTTTGGAAGATTTTTTGGTCAAATTGTCGCCCAAATTTAAAGGCCTTAGGAATCCGATTATGCGCAAAACCATCGGCAAGGTGGCCACCCTCAGCAAGGTTGCCGGTATCGGCGGTCTGGACTTGACGGATTTTTTAGCCTCCCTGACAGCGGAAATAAACCGCCAAACGGACAAAGATGCAACACCGGACGGATCAACTCCCGACGGAGCCGCGGGCGCTATCAGTGATCCCGAGGAAAAGCAGGCGGCGCTCAAAGAAATTATCAAGGCCCTGCACGCCGGCGAAGATATGGCGGTTCTCAAACAAAGATTCGGTCAACTCATCGATGGTGTGGAGGCAACAGAAATTGCCAAGATGGAGCAAGCCCTGATGGACGAGGGCCTGCCGGCCGAAGAGATCAAACGCCTGTGCGATGTCCACGTTGAAATATTTAAAGAAGCATTGGAGGAGCAGGACCGGCCGGAGCCGCCGATGGGGCATCCCATCCACACTTTTATGAAGGAGAACCGGGCTTCCGAAAAGATCATGAGTGAGACCAGCATGCTCATGGGGCGCATCGGACACTCCCCCCGGCCCGAAGCATTCAAAGAGAACCGCGGGGCGCTGCGCGCCCTCGTCGAACGTCTATCCGAAATCGATACGCATTACACCCGCAAGGAGAATCAGCTTTTCCCGATGCTGGAAGCCCACCATTTTACCGGACCATCCCAGGTCATGTGGTCGATTCATGATGATATCCGTGCCGGCCTCAAGCAGGCCCGTGATGCCATTGGCCAATCGGATGCGGAAGGCACCCTGACGCCATTGAAAGAGGCCATCCAGGCCATCCGGGACATGATTTACAAAGAAGAGCACATCCTTTATCCGGCCAGCCTGGATATGTTAACCGATCCGGAATGGATCAAGGTCAAGGAAGGTGAGGCGGATATCGGTTTTGCCTGGGTGGTCCCGGATACGGGCTGGCCCGAAGATATCATTAAGGGGCCCGAGGACGTGCCCCCCGAACCGGCGGAGGTCGTGGAGGAGGTTGCCGGGGCCCTGGGCCTGGATACGGGCCGCCTGACCCTGCAGCAAATTAACCTGATGCTCACCCACCTGCCGGTGGACCTGACCTTTGTCGATGAAAACGACCGGGTCGCTTACTACTCCGAAGGGCCCGAGCGGATTTTCCCGCGCAGCCCCGCGATCATCGGCCGGGAAGTCCGCAACTGCCACCCGCCCAAAAGCGTCCATCTCGTCAATCAGATCCTGGATGCCTTCAAATCGGGTTCAAGGGACACAGCCGAATTCTGGATCGAGCTGGGCGGGAAGTTCATCTACATCCGTTACTTTGCAGTGCGGGATAAAACCGGATACTACCGCGGATGCCTCGAGGTCAGCCAGGAACTGACTAAAATCCGCAAACTGGAAGGCCAGCAGCGGCTGCTGGACTGGGAATAACCGGCACACTGTCTATAGGATTTTAAGGACGTATTGTTTTAAATTAGAAAATCAATGATATCATTTTAGTGCCGATATTATTTATTTATTTTGTTTTTAAAAGTTGGGGAATGTTAGGTTTTCTTTGGAAAAAGGTAATACGGCAGGTACTAAAAAAGGCACAGTTTCTGAAGTCATTACCGTGTTAGAATTCTTCTCGAAATCTAAAACTTATCCACCTCTCTCAGATTGTGAACTTATAGCCGAAATCTACAATTCGGCGATAGTGCGGGTTAGTATACCTAATATACAATCTTGGAAAGAAACGTCATTAGCGGTTTTAATATTTGAGATATGACATGAATATCACATATTTTATCGGTACATCTTTTTCCGTTTATTCGGATTAATGTATTTAGGATGATCTATTTATTTTGTCATTCTACAACGTTTAACCTGTGCGTTTCCCGCAGTCTTTTCCAGATCTCATTGACGATTAGCGTCGCTTCGGTGCTTTCGATTTCATCTAAAGGGATTTCATAAATTCCATTCGTTTCTTGCTTTGAGGAAAGTATTTTTAGTTTACCTTCAATATAGAGGATCAGCAATTGATTGGTTTTAGAAATTTGACTTTCATCAAGGTTTGCCATTTTGATCCTGTCTTTTAAAGACATTTCGTTTATGATTTGGTCTGCAATTTCTGCAACTAATCCTGAGATGTTATTCTTGGATTGATTCATTCTTTTGGTACTTTGCCTGAGGTTCCTTTAACATTTTTAAAAAAATCCTTGGCGATAAAGCCTTTTCTAATCATCAATTGGGCGATGGTACGTTTTTAGTCACATAGCCAGTTGGCTGCTATATTTTTTTGTCCTAGGAAATTTTTCAATTTTTGACACATTTTTAAATTTCACACCAAATCCTGTTTGGTTAAAATGAATAATCTTGCATTTTATCAGGATGTATTTATTCGGCCCTGGGACAACAAGTTTTAATTCATCTCCATTTGAAAATTTAGTCTTGGTTTCGATAAAAGCACCAGCGTGACTAATATTCTTAATTACACCCTCGTAATATTTATTTTGAGATGAAAAATAAGCAGGTTTTGAAAAGGATTTTCTTGAGTGTTTTCTTGATTCTTGTGGTTCAAAATGATCGTTTCTTTGAGATTTTGTTTGGACCTTATTAAAAACCATCTTAGCTCCGTAACCAAAATTATATGAAATATCAGTTAAACGTTTTCGCCAAATTATCTTTACTAAAAAGCTGCCATAATCCTTTGGGAAAAACTTATGGCTTGAATCTTGAATCCCAATACAAATTTTCGATCCGGGATTCAAAAAAAGATCTGTTTCAAAATAAAGACCTCCGCCGCTATGGTTCGCTAATCGAGCTCTATAAAGAAAACAAACACCCGATTCTTCAATCGTAATCGGCATCCAATTATATACTCGGGGTTCCCTTCTTTTTTCTGAATATTGGTCCATTCTAAGGGCTATCAGGTAAGTATTCTTGTTAACAATTTCAAGAAAAGACTAATAAGTACGGCAATAGCCATTATGCCGCTAACAACCAAGTAAGAAAATAACGCAAGCAACGCTATCGCATCCATGCCTGCTCCTTTATCCTCTGGTTAGGCCATTTTTAGCGCTCTATCGGCGAATTAAGTTAATTAATAGCTGATTTATTGGTTATTTTTTATTGCATACTGGGATTAAAAAAACAAGAAAAAGTCAATATATTGTGGATTTTTTATGTCGCATACACAATATATTGATTTTATTAAATGATGAGATTTTAGGCTTGGTAAGGCTATCCACAAAAATTTGAAATTATAGGTTCATAGCCGCAACCCACAATTTAACCGAAGTGTGAGTTGCGAAGCCAAATATGCAGAAAATGATAGTAAGCAATCTGAAACGGATGTTGTTAGTACTGATGTAGGGTGAAATTGACGAGTCACTGAATGAATCCCATTTATTGCCGAAACCTTTATAAATTAGAGACACTCATCATTGTCTGAAAAAATATACACTATCTGTATGAATTTTCATAAATTAATTTTGAATTTAAAACATAAAATCTCATAAAATATAGAATTTTAATGATATTTAATCAGCTCATAAATTTGCACGATTTTTGCTCTAAATTAATTAGATCAAATTTTTTGAGAATAACTGGATGGCTTTGTGCTATA
>Ga0224503_10000397_pt1 | contig 13103 bp, 16 predicted proteins | sample SF_Oct11_sed_USG_2_FD_169106 | JGI IMG/M metagenome (GOLD analysis project Ga0224503, IMG submission 169106) | Sediment microbial communities from San Francisco Bay, California, United States - SF_Oct11_sed_USGS_21 | ecosystem: Environmental > Aquatic > Marine > Sediment | place: USA...
CATTTTTGACATCAAGTTGGATGGACATCGACAAGTCCATTGAAAACCTGAGAAAAGACATGGAAAAGGCATTCTCGTCATTTCCATCTATTTCAATGCCCAAAATACCAGAAGCATCTTGTGACGTTATAGATGAAGGCAATCAGTTCAGGATAAAGATGAACGTTCCAGGCGTCAATAAAAAAGACATCAAGCTAAATGTGACTGACAATTCACTGGAGATTTCAGCAGAGCACAAGGAAGAATCAGAAGAAAAGAAAAAGAACTATCTCAAAAAGGAGCGAAGTAATGTCTCATACTATAGGACATTGCCAATGTCTGAAGATGTGGTTTCAGGAAAAGTAAAGGCTAAACTTGCAGATGGTGTTTTGGAAATTATACTGCCAAAAGCAAAGCCGACTAAAACACAAACAAAAAAGCCAGTATCCATACAATAACTTTTTTTTCATCTTTTTCTATTACTTTTTGCATGATGCTTACAAAATTAATTTTACATGACCTATTTGAAAATCTATAATTGGAATCTTTTGGGTTTGAGAAACCCCAAACATTACTAGTCCTCGTAAAAAATCTAGGACAGTCCTTGTACTTCTTCCCAACTGCTTGATTTGTTTTGATTATCTTGATTGCTCATGATTAGTATTTACAAAATTTGAATAAAAAGAAAACGAATGATTCGTTCATCTTATTCCTCAGTAAATTTGCATTAATCGATAATTGACAAAGGCTAATTTGAAAAGGATGGCCAAAAATTGGCCCATCCCTGGACGGTTAGCATGGTCGGTTGGTTAAACGGTTAGATAATGACTCCTACCGTATGAATACTAAATTATAATTTGTAGAATTTGCTTAAAAGAGAATAGTATGATTCCTCAGAATGATCTAAATACTATTGTTCCAAAAATTAAACATAGACAAGTTGGATCTCTCACCAAGTAACTGATCGTTGTTGGTCTTAAGATCCAAATTTATGATTTTATTATTTGTAAAATTCAAACAGCTGTAATTGTTGGCATTTGATAACTTTTGACAAAACCATAACTGTTTTTCAATAAAATCAATTATGTAATGTTTGCATGATTTGTTAATCCTTGACTGAATCAAGTGCTGCACCATGTGCCCACTGCATGATGGAACATGCATCCGGAGTCAGCTGCTCCTGTTCGTGTCATGATCATGGGGAATAGTGATATGATTGGACTGTGTAACAGGTGTTTTACGTCTGGAGTATCTGTGGTTCTTTCAGAGGATACATCTGAGGCAGTATGTGACAAGTGTGGAAACCAATAGTAAGAATAACCGTTTTTAGTCGAATTTCTATCTTATTCTAGGCTCAACTGTATTCCATACATCGTATGATTCCAGCAACCCCTTGATTGCATGAAAGTACTGTGGAGACTTGTAGTTACTCATCTTCAGTACCTTGTTTAATTCCCTCTTGCGTAGGCCTGCCTCTACCTCTATTCTGTGCTTGCTACAATACAGTCCTGACTCTTGGCAATTCAGGCAATGCAGGTACTTGGAATAGTCCATGAATTATCTGAAAGATCACGTGGTTATAGACATTTCTCATAAATCGTTTATCTTGTATTTTATTACTTGGTGTTTTACGCTTTCTTTACAAAATTTAGCGACATTACAGAAGTGATAAACATCATCGATCAAACTTTCTGTCAAAAGATTACCTGATCGTAACAATTGATTCAGATTCCTGACATGTACGTGCTATGAATATCAAGAGCAAAAGATTAGAAGTCCTTATGAACATCTCAAATTCAGTTTGAATTATTGTGAATTATAAAAATTTAATAATATTCTCATCAGTTGTAATAATTATTCTTGGTACTTCTTTTGGCCTCATGTTTAACCAATACGTAGAAGAAAATGGCCCTATAACGTACATAAAGTATTCATATCAAAATGACACCGATACTATAGTTTGCGATAAAGTGCCTTTAATGCAACCGTTTAATTGCAAAATACAAGAACCATGAAAATTTGTAATTTCGAATGTATTTCTTTTACTCATCATCCAATATGTCCAAGAAATTTTGGAGAAAAAGAAAATGAAAACTAGGTACGGATAATCTTACTGGATCAATCTTCTCTTTTTTCTTTTGATGACTTTGTTGCAGTTGGAATGATTGTCTTATCTGTTTCATTTAGAACCAGTGTCGGCGATACCCCCTTTTCTGTAAGAACAACCTTGGAATTGTTTTCAAGGCTTGCCTGAGTCACTTCTAATTTTTTGAGATCTTTTGCATTTCCAACAAAGTATTTTTCAGCTGATTCATTTACAAGCTGGATTTCTTTGGCTGTTGCTTCTGCTACTCTTTCAATTGCCTGAGATTTTCCTTCTGCCTCCAAAATCAGAGCCTGTTTGATTCCTTCAGCTTCCTTAATGCTGGCTCTTCTTTCACCATCTGCCTTTGTTTCACGTGCATTGGCAAAATCAATGGCTGACTGTTTGTCATTTTCGGCCTTGATGACCATGTTCATGGTCTGCTGAACATCATCTGGAGGCTCTATCTCTTTGAGTTCTACCCTTACAATGTTGATTCCCCAGTCTGCTGTCTCTTTCTCCATTGTCTCATAGACTTGCTGGTTAAGCTTTCCGCGCTGAGAGTTTACGTCCTTGAAGACATTGTCTCCGATTACATTTCTTAAAGTGGTTCTTGCAAGCTGGACGACTTGTCTGGTATAGTCATTGACCTGATATAATGCATTTTTGAGTTCTCCTTCTGTATCGCCTACCTTAAAGTAAACCTGAGCATCAACTGTACAGTTCAAGTTGTCTTTGGTGATTACCTCTTGTCGCATTACATCAACTAGCTGTTCTGTAATGTTTACAGAATACATCCTTTGAATTCCTGGAAAGATAAATGTAATTCCCGATGATTGAAATCGAGTATATTTTCCAAGTGTCTCAATTGCAGCTCTATGGGTTGGTCTAATGATTCGTATTCCAGATAAAATAAATCCAACTACAACAAATGCTACAAGTGTCTGAGCAATGAATATCCCAAGATCTAATTCTGCCAACTTTTCTTACCTCCACCTTGCAGTATTTCTTATCCAGTTGGGAGTTTGACTATGGGATTTGTCCTGTTGAGCTAAAACATCTACAGCAAGAACAGATGTAATTACCAATACTAAAAATAATTTATTCAATTGCAGTTTCTGTTCTATAACATCTAATAAAGTAATACATGATTTTCAAAAATAATAATTTAAGAAACAGATAGATTACGTATTCTAATTTTTATTGAAACAATTTTTTTGAATAAAAAACTAATTAGAGGAATTAGAAAATTGTTCGTTCCGTTTTTTAGACCATCTACTCCAGGTGGTTCTCAAGAGATTCCTGGATGGGTTAAGAATAATGCTGACTGGCGGTCTCAAGGATTAGTCTCAGATGGTGATTTCATCAAAGGAATAACTTTCATGGTTGAAAATGGAATAATTACAGTTTAGACAAGTTGAATTTTTGATTAAAACTGATAATTTATTCAATGAGTGACTTTTCAAAGGTAGTAGCACCTGTATGGTCTCTCTTTCCGTTCTCTGGATTGATGTAATGTATGCCTGGCCTGGCCAAAAATGAGTCTAAATTGGATAGATTGGCCTTATGTGTTGCCTGCCATTTGTTTAGGTTTACTCTATCAGAAATTAGAAAGGACTTGATGTAATCTCCTGGTACTCCATTAAATTCTTGAAATATCTCAAAGGGTTGAAAGGATGCGAAATACTGCATTTGTTGTTTTTAGAAATTGTATGGCAAAAGAGAACTAATTAGGAAGATGGAAAAAGCAGAATGTGTTGGACAAAGAACAGGAATCATGAAACACAAAGAAATTGTTGGATGAACAAGAAGTAGAATTAAGGAAAAATATAGCGAAAACAATTCAGCATGTTAAAGAGAAGCAAGAGGTCATTGATGAGAAAATAAAAAATAATGATTACAAAATATACGATGCAAGTGATCACGATAAAATGACATTGATAAATCGAAAAATGATTCTAAAAACTAAATTAGATATGTTAGAATTGAGAGAAGGTGTTCTTGACCTAGATGTTGCATTTATGGATCATTTATGGAGCAATAGTCAGATTATAGGTGACATCATTAAGATAATTTCTCAAGATAGTGGAATGAGTTCTGGGAACAAAGAAAAGGCATTATCACTTCTGAACAAACTAAAACCAAAAAAATTAACTATCAATACAGGATTAGTAAAAGCAGAATGGTATGATGACTTAAAATCTAATTCTTAATTCTCCAAGCTAAACTCTTGTCCTTGTGAGTCTTTCATTCATTAATGATTCCATAATAAGAAAATGTTCTTTCAGACAAATAATAATTCAATTAGTTAATGCATTAATTTTCTTTATATATTAACAACAAAACAATATTTTTTACACATATCAGATTTGAATAAACTGATATGCCCACGTGAGTGCACTTTACATCGCTTTAATTATATCCACAGTACAACTTGCATGGGGATAAAATTTAGGCATTCAATATAACACTCACGTGGAAATTCATGAATTTAAAAAAAAAGGATACATCAAAAGAAGAATTTTAGTTTAAACCCACAAACATTCTAGAAACACAGATTCACATCAGTTAATTTTTCGTAGTAAGAACATGGCAATGTGCCTTATGATGAATAGTGTTAATGATGTCATCAAAGTGATTTGCCTCGATCATAGAAAGTTTAGGATAATCCACTACCAACAAGCCTACTTTATGTTCTTTGACATAGTCAATTACCCAATGAGCAATTGAATCCGTCAAAGCAAATTTGGTATTGATTTTAACACCCTCTTTTTGCGCGATCTCTTTCCATTTTTTCAATTCCTCTTTGAGTTTAGAAATCTGTTCTTGCATAATTTTCTTATCTGACTTTGTTTCAAAAAAATAAAACTTGGGTTGAATCTTGTAAACACATTCAATTACAGACAATTCGGTATTGAGTTTCTTTGCTAAAGCAAGTCCCAGATCAAATGATTTTTTTGTGTGAGTGGGAGTAATTATGGCAACAGTGATGTTTTTAAACAATTTTATTGATTTTTAATTTGAAATCACATTATATGAATTTGTAATTCTTCATCCATACGCTAAATTCTTTTTGATAGTGAAGTTGTTCTAAAATAAGTAATTCTCTATATTTTTCGTCTTTTTTTATCTCTGCAAATACCGCAAAGATAATTTTTCAGAAATTCTTCAAGTTCTATTTCAAACTCTTTAGTTTGATAATATTTTTCTCCAGATTTTAATCCTCCTGGAACCTGTTTGTCGCAATTAGTACAATGAATATTGATGCTAAATTCCACTTTTTTCTCATTTTCTGAAATTTTACCTATTATCATGGGCATATTTTATCTGAATTTCATATAAACAATATCCTGAGACATAAAACTCATGAATATTATACTGAAAAACTGATACTTCACTTGATGTTGTCTGTATGGTTTAGAGTAATCAGGGTGAGATTTCTTCTTGCATCCGTTATTGCAGTCTCTGTTGGATTGGCATTAAATTGGTGGCAAAATTCTTCCATCGAACCCTTTGATGCAATTTTGACATTTGCTGGAGTAATGGCACTACATGCAAGTGTGGATTTGCTAAATGATTTTTGGGATTTTAAAAGAGGTATTGATACTAAAACGACTAGAACAAAGATGAGTGGTGGCACTGGTGTATTGCCTGAGGGATTACTCAGGCCATCTTCTGTATATCGTGCAGGAGTCGCATTTTTAATTATTGGTTCTATAATTGGAGGATATTTTGTAATTACTGATGGTATAACCATTGCAGTCATCTTGGGATTTGCAATTCTATCGATTTATTTTTACTCTACAAAAATTGTCGATTCTGGTTTAGGGGAGTTTTTTGTTGCAGTAAAGGGTTGCATGATTGTCATTGGAACTTTTTTTATTCAATCTGGAGAAATATCTGTGGAATCAATCCTTGCTGGCATTGTTGTTGGCTCTTTGTCGTCATTGGTGCTTTTCATTGCATCTTTTCCAGACTATGATGCTGACAAATCTAAAGGCAGAAAAACTTTGGTGATTGTAGCAGGGAGAGAAAATGCTGTAAAGTTGTTCTGGATTTTTCCTCTGGTGTCTTATTTTGCAATAGTGATTGGCGTGTGGTTAAATCTATTTCCCATGATGTCTTTAATTGTTTTTTTGAGTATTCCATTAATGATAAAATCTGGAATGGGGTTGCAGAAAAATTTTGACTCTGTTGAAGGCCTTGTGCCTCATATGTCTTCGACTTTGATGTTTGGTAGGATCACCGGTGTATTGTTTGTAATTAGCTTGTTGGTAGGACTGTAGTTCTTTAGACATAAATTTAGTAATTACTGATATTCATCATGATATCTGGATTTGCAACTTTTGAAGGAACTAAGAAATTTACTGAAAATTCAGGTGTAAATAAAGACAATTTTAAAGAATTTCAAAGCCTGTATCTCTCAAATGTGGGTATTGGAACTTACCTTGGTGATGCTGATTCCAAAACAGATGAATTAGTAACTAATGCTGTAAAACAGTCTGTCTTATCTGGGGTAAATGTAATTGATACTGCAATAAATTATAGATCTCAAAAGGCAGAACGTTCTGTAGGTAAGGCCATCATGGAATTGATTCAAGAGGATAGAATTACACGTGATCAAATATTTGTCAGCTCTAAAAATGGATATGTCACAAATGATGCTGATGTTCAACTGGGTTTCTGGGAATATGTGAAAGAGGAATATTCTCAAAAAGGAATCATCGAAGAGGGCGATGTCACATCTGGTTACCACTGCATGACTGCTTCATATCTTTCTGATCAACTGGATCGTAGCTTAAAAAATTTGGGGTTGGACTGTATTGATTTAATGTATCTTCATAATGCTGTTGAAGGACAAATCAAGGATGTCTCTAAAGAAAAATTCTTGGATAATCTGAAATCTGTTTTTAAACTGTATGAGCAAAAACGTCAAGAGGGTAAAATCAAATTTTATGGCATGGCCACTTGGGAATGTTTCAGAGTTCCAAATGATAATTTACAATATCTCTCACTTGAAGAAACAGTAAATATGGCCAAAGAAATTGGAGGCGAAAACCATGGATTCAGATTCATTCAGTTGCCTTACAACATGAACTATGATCAAGCATTACTTGGAAAAAATCAATTATTTGGAACTGAAAATATTTCCATTTTAGAGGCAGCTGTGAGATTGGGGATTGGTGTATTCACTAGTGTTCCTTTCATGCAAGGCAGACTGTTAACTCCTGGAACGATGCCTGATTTTAATAATCTAAAACCGTCTTTACGTGCTTTGCAATTTATTCGCTCATCTCCTGGTGTTTTAGCTCCTTTGGTGGGCCAGAAATCTGCTGAACATGTTTTGGAAAATCTTGAAATTATGAAAATTCCTCCAATGTCTGAATCTGAATTTCTTGCATTGGTAAAGACATTGACCTCGTAACTATTTTGATTATTAGACTGCAATTTGTAGAAAGATAATAAATGAGTGATTTTTAGTATGACTAAGTAATTTGTCTGGAAAAATCTATGATTATGCCAAAATTTGTAATTCCATATATACCATTGATCCTAAAATCCGATTTGCAGGTGTAATCAATGAGCGAGGACGCTTGGTGGCAGGTGGGATGAAAGAAAGCGTTGAACCTTTGGAGAGCGAAAAAGATGACGAAATGATTTTCATGGAACTTGCATTGCGTGTCAAAATGAGAAAAGAGTTTGACAAGCAACTTGGCCCAGTAAATTTTGCAATGGCTTCTCGTGAACGTGCACTTGCAATTAGTGTCATAATTAATAATGATATTTTGTATGTCGTATCTGAACCTGACACTGATTATGGTATGCTCCCAAAGCAAATCCTCAAAATAATTCATTCTTGATTAAACCTGAAATTAATCCTTAATTGTTTGATTTCTTGAGGTATGTCAAGAAAATGCTTTTATCTAATTAACATTAAAACCTCTATAGCTGAATGTATAAATAGAATTTGCAAAGTGAAAAGGCTGTGCCAGTAGATCCTGTATGTGGAATTGAACTAGATAAAGATTTAGCATTAATTCATGATCATGATGGAAAAAAAGTTTATTTTTGCTGTGATGGATGTAGGAGAATTTTTCTCAAAAAACCTCGCAAGTACAAAAAAAATATCTAGATGGGAAAAGCCCCACACATTCTACAAAATTTTGATTTTCCAACATTGTGTTTACAATATGGGCATATTTCTTCTACATTGGCATCTACAGGAGATCCAAATAATTTTTTAAAAATTTCGTAATAGTGCATGGATTCTCTACTTCTAATTACAACTCCGTCTTCTTTTTCAACTGTCAGTTTTTTTTCAACAAATTTTTCTTCCCCTATTATTGATTCAAACAAATTAGTTAACCCTGAAGTTCCTGAACCCTCCTGCATTGGAGATTTTTCTCTCCATGCAATTTGTTGTGGGATGTATTTTTCAAATGTTTTGCGGATAATCCACTTTCCATGTCTTTTTCCCTTCTCGTTTTTGACTTTCAAATTTGCGGGAATCTCATTAGCTAGTTTTACTACTTCTTCATTTAGAAATGGCGATTCTACATTCACTCCTAATGCTTTTCCTATTTTTTGTGTTGGAAAGTGCATTACTGAACAAACTCTTTTAATTTCTTTTTCTAATTCTTCTTCTGGTTTATTTATAAGGAAATTGTATCCTGCAAATAATTCATCAGCCCCATCCCCTGTAATAATTGATTTTTCACCATTGTCTTTTGCCCATTTAATTGCCAGGTACATTACAACGTTATTTCGAATTTCTATGTCGTTAAAGTTTTTTAAAATCTTAATTGTTTCTTCTACTGCTTCAAGAATTGAATCCGTTTTCACATTATGTATTGTTAGTGGTAATTGCATTTCTTTTGAAATCATTTGACAATATGTCAAATCTGTTGAAACAAAATCATCTGCAATCACTGTCACCGCTTTTGGTTTTCTTTGCTTGAGAAAATATGCGATAATTGAGCTATCCAATCCCCCTGACAGTGAAATTAAATTTGATTTGGATAGGCTACATGATTCTTCTAAAACACTGTATAGATTCTTGGAAAATTCTTCCAACACTATTGACATAGTTTTGAAATTAAAATAGCTATGCCTAAGCACTGTTTGGATGAACTCTGCATGTTATTGCAAACTTTAAATTCATTATCTGCATCTTGTGGATTAATGCTGCTTCCTGCTGAAATTGAATCTAAAACTTTAATTCCTGCATTACGAGCTATTCTTGCCAAAAAACTTGCAGAAGATCATGATATTAGAGAAGATGAGATTTCTAAAATGCTTGGTGTTACTCAAGCAGCCATCAGTAATTACATTCGTGGAACAAGAGGTGATCCATCTTTAATTGCTAAACTTTTATCAGAAAAACAAGTTGCAATCTTGATTAATGAATTAACTGACAGTCTTTCTTCAGATATGGCATATACTCCATCTAGTCTTTCAAAATTCATAGGACTTTGTAACTACATTAAATCAAGTTTGTTAATTTGTGAGATACATCACAATTTAGAATCAAACATTGATGAACAAGTATGTAAAGAATGTGAAAACATGCTTCTAAAAGGTCCTGGAAGCGTTTACTAAATTTTATTTAAAATAATTTCAATTGTTGATGTCATATCTCCTATACCTGCAGCAGCTACTGTATCTAGGGTGATTTTTTCAACTTTAGAATTGCCTTTTAGCATTTTCTCTGTTATGATGTTTGCCACTGCCACAGCATTTGGAATTGAATTCCCCTTTGATTTAAGAATCACTTTGTTTTTTTTACCTAGGATTGTTAACACATCAATAGCTGATTCCATTACGGGATAATTTCCAATTTGTATTATGGCTTCATCAGACATTTCGGTCTGCTCTTGACCCTGCGACTTTGTTGTCTCTTCCATGAGCATTGTTCAATAGTTAGCAATTTTGTGTTCTTTTAAGTTTTATCAACCGATGATTCATTTTTCAAAATAATCTATTGGTATATTTTGATAATCCCCATTTGGTAGTACTCTTCTAATTGTAATGGGGATGACTCTCTGTTCAAGTTCTTCCATTGAAATATCCAATGAAATTCTTGCATTTTTTGGGATTGGAATGAATGGTGGTGCTCCTAATGATAATTGTAGTGCCCTTGCCCCCATTATTCTTGCTTTTTCAAATCTTGTTAATGTTGGTGGCCCAATTGTAATTTTGCCTTTTTCACAAGGAATTTCTACTGGCTCATGCTCCTCAATTTTCTCAACAACTTCTCTGTTTTCTATTTCTTTGATTCTTTCTTCAAGACTGTTTTGTTCTTTTTCTGTTAATGGTTCTACTAGATCTTTTCTATCAATTAATTTTCGATAAGTATCTAATGCTTTGTTTAGTCCAGCATTTTCTTCTATTACGTCTTCACTAATTTCTTCTTCAGTTTGTGGAGCTTTTAACAATTCAGACTCTTTAACCTTAGACAAGACAACAAATTTTCCTTAAAACGTTATATAATCTAATCAGTTTAAAGTACGAAATGAGTACATCATCAGTCTCAAGAAAACAACTTGTTTTGGAAATTCGAGGAAAAGCAAAAATCTTATGTGATCTTAAACGTCATTTGTCTCCAAGAACTGTTGGGGCTATAATGAGATCGTTGCCATTAGAAGGACATGCTCATCTATTGGGAAAAAGTATTTCATATTTTGAAACTCATGTTGATGGTGGAATTGAAAGATCCAGATCTGAATTCAAAAAAGGTGATGTTGCATTCTTGCCTTCTGCTGGAAGTATCTGTTTTTTCTTAAATGATGCTATATTTACAAAAACTATGACTCCCATTGGAAAATTGAATGGGGATATCCATGCATTAAACGATATTAAATCTGGGGATGTGTTTTGTATCTATGAGGAAACTACTTGATATAGATGATGACCTGAATACCCGCCAACTTTTTTTACAATCCCTTTGTTTGCTGATTCTTTTAGAAATGCATTTGCTGCAGAAATTTTAACTCCTGTTTGTCTTGCAAGATCTTGAACTGTCACAACTTTGGAATTTTGTATGATTCTCATTGCTTGTTGTTCATTTACCTTCACTACAATCTCTGCCTTTTTTGGACCGCCTTCACCTTTGTCTTTCTTTTTCTTTGTGTCTTTAGATCCTGCTGATTTGTCTTTGTTTCCAGCTGTTGGTTTCTTTGCTCCACCCATAAATTTAGAAAAAAATATTCCTCTTATAAACGATGAACCGACTTTGTAAATTCCTCTTTTCTAAATCCTCAATTTTTTGTAAAAATATTTTCAAGTATAAATAACATCTTGGCTACAATCTTGTATGGGTATAATAGCAAAAGGCGCAAAATGCAATGTTGATAGCTGTGATCAAGATGGAACTCGCTCTCTTAACACTAGTAAAGTTGAAAATACTGGGCTTCGTGTAAATTCATCTGGTAAAAAAACCGTTCTTTGCAAGGAACACTACAAAGAATACAAAAAAGAATCCAAAGATGACAGGGATCTTGAACGTGCTCGATTTAACAAGTTTTAGTTTTGTTTTTTGATTTCTTTTTCTTGTTATCGGGATTTTTAAAATAATCTTCACTTAGTTTTTCATATAATTTGCCTAATTTCTTGTACAATCTTTTTGGTTTTCTTGTCTTTTGATTACTGAGGACGTATAATGCAAGAATTGGAAATGCAATTGTTGCATCTACATAAACTGTTACCATTCCGTCATGAGCATCCTGAACTTTCCCCCAACTTTTCCCTTCTTGCAGTGTTGCACCTGATAATCCTCCAGTATCTGGACGTGCATCTGTAATCTGAATGATATAGTCTTGCCCTCCATCTTCTCTTTTCAGAATTTGATCTAAAAGTGGGCCTGTTTGCTGAGCTGTGTTCTTTGGTACTCCGCCACCTAACTCTAAAATCCCTGATTTTTTTGAATCATATACAATTGCTGCTTGTTCAATAATTTCTTTGACAAAGTCAAGATTGTATATTTTATTTTGTAATCTATGAACGGCCAAATTCAGTGCCAATGATGAGTCTTTTATCGTTGAAATGTAAACTGGAACATCATAATCATATGCTGCTGTAACAAAACTTTTTTCAGGATGTTTTGCTTTTTCTTTACTTATTTTTCCCATCAAATTACAAAATTCTGCTGTGGTAAATGGCTTGTCCGGAAAATCATCTCCAAACATTTTTTGAATTAATGCATCTTGCGCTTCTAACGTTTCATTAAATTTAATGTACACATCTCTAATTCTGACAATTTCATTTTCATACAATTTCATGTCGTCCACATCAAAACTCCCTTGCTTGACTGGCAGTCCCCATGCAAAATGATCTTCATGATATACGTTAGCTCCTGTTGTAACTATCCAATCCACAAACCCTCTTTCAATTAGTGTCTTGACAATTCCTCCAAACCCAACTGGTGTCATTGCACCGGAAATTGTTAGACAAATTGTTGCATCCTCTTTGATCATTTTGGCATAAAGTTTTGCTGCATCCCCAAGTTGTCTTCCGTTATATCCCGAACTTGCATAAACATCTACTAGGTCTTCCATGGTCATTTTTGGATCTAATTTTATGTGGGGAATGTCTTTGCCATGAAAGTTGTGTGGATCCATAATTTAAAAATTCAATTTTTCAGTAAATAATACTATCGCAATGTTTCTTTTAGAATACATTGGATTTCTTCAAGAAAATATTACTTATTTAGGAACGTTGTGAAATAATATGAAATGAACATAATTGATTTACATGACCCTCTAAGGGTTGATAAAATTCCTGATGAGGTTGAAGTTTTACTGTCTTCTGGAAATTTTATTCAAGATAATTTTGTAATTTCTAAAGTTGAACTACGACTTTACACTGAAAGAACTGATGAAAAATTGGGTAACTTTTCTTTGATCACTTCATTTGTTGAGACTAATCAGGGCTCAGTTGAAATGATTTATGATGAGGGGTTTCGTGGTGAAAATCCTCTTTTGAGGGCATCTGAATTCCTTACATCCAATTTAGGCATATCTGGTTTAGTTTTACGTTCAATAAT
>Ga0224503_10000399_pt1 | contig 13075 bp, 15 predicted proteins | sample SF_Oct11_sed_USG_2_FD_169106 | JGI IMG/M metagenome (GOLD analysis project Ga0224503, IMG submission 169106) | Sediment microbial communities from San Francisco Bay, California, United States - SF_Oct11_sed_USGS_21 | ecosystem: Environmental > Aquatic > Marine > Sediment | place: USA...
CACAAAGTCCTTCATTAGATTATATAGAATGTTTGTCGATACAGTTGGAACTATAGGCTGGAATGCAGGTGAGATCACAGCGGTATCTGTTACAACCCTCAAGGCTCAGGCACAAATCCCCGCAACCTTTGGCCAAACTCAGATGACTCATTATACTGTCCCAGTGGGAAAAGAGGCATACATTGTAGATTGGCACGCAACATGTGGAAGGGGTGAAGACATAGAATTCAGACTAATGACTAGAGAGCCAGGAAAATCATGGCGAGCCCGCAGGACCATGCTGTTATACCAAACTGCATGGAGTGTAAACATTGGCGTATCCCTGGGTGAAAAAACAGACGTAAGGGTACAGGCAAAGACTGTATCTGGTGCAAACAGACCAGGCGCATCCTCTTATGAACTGATAGTTGCTGATATCGTTAACTAGTTCTCTATAACTATCGCGATATTCGTTAATCAATGACTTGCAATTGTGCAAAAGAAACAACTAACGATAACGGTTCTACTGATTGCGGCCCAGGAATGACATATGACAAGAGCGCTGGAAAATGCGTAAAGGTCGGAGAGAAATCCAAGGAGCAATTAGGCGATCCAAAAACACAATCAACGCAAGCGGAATTAGCATCCGGTGATCCAGGTGATCAACCATCAGACATACAAGGGGAACCTTGTGGTCCGGGCGAAGTTTGGGATGGAGTACAGAAAATGTGCGTACCATCTGACAAAAAAGACCCAGGCGATGGACAAACCCAGGGAACCGACAAAACCGCATCAGTCGAGAACAGACAAATTCTTACAGAATTGGCAGACCTAAAACGACAAATAGCAGCAACTAATGAGTCAAAAACACCACAAGCTAAAGTGACCGAAGAGACAATCGGAAGCACCATGCAATTCATGGACATCCATGATATTGCCAAAAAAGTGGTTAATGATATCAACGAAGGAAGAAATTCAGTCGTTCACATACCATTAGACTATCTTAGATCAGTAAACGTAGGAGTTGCAGACCCCAAATTTGGTGTCCAAGAGGCATACAGAGGCACTCCTCTAAGCATACAAGAGGCATACAAAAGACCAAACAAGCTTATCAAAGAGGCAGTATCTATTACCAACACCCACGCTACACAAGATCTAGACACAGATGTCGCTATCGTTCCAGGTGGAATATCATTTATTCCAATCTTCCAATTTGCCAAAGTCAAAGAACCACCACAAGGCATGGACAGGGCAAGATTCTTCAAGAGTACGATTCCAGCAAACGGTACACAAACCGTTGGAAGTACTCCATCTGAAGCAACACAAACCCTTACAGCTATTGAGGTCACACCATCAACAATTACTGGTGTTTATCTCGTAGGCGACTATGATGAACTAGAAAACTCACCATTTGACCTATTACAGGCCATAGTTGAGGGCTCAGCAGCATCATATGATGACTTTGTGGCAACAGACATGCTTGATACAGTATCAGCAGAGGGTACACTAACCCCTGGACTATGGATTAATGCAGCCTCAGGCGCAACCATAACCACATCAGATACTGCAAGTATAGTATTTGACGAAACAGCTATCCTATTCGGTAGAGAATACCTTGAGAACCAAGGCTACCTTAGAGGTGGAGTAAAACCTGTTGCAGTATTGCACCCAAGACAATGGAGAGAACTAATTTCATCCACTAATGTTACCTCATTGGCAACAAGAAGTGTCCCAGACATTTACCTTAAAGCCAACCTAGAGGAACTATTTGGAGTTCAATTAGTGGTATCCAATGCCGTTGAGAACAAGACTGACCAGACTAACAACATCTACAACGGACTCATGTTCGTACCAAAACACAGTTATGGTATAGCAGTAAAAAGAGACGTTACCGTTAAATTCCACGATATTGGTGAAGATAACCAGATTCGTGTAAATACAACCTGGCGAACAAAATCAGGTGTAATTGATGCCTCATCTATAGTTAGAATGAGTTCAAGCGCACCTTAGACTTTTTAGTAACCTTTTCTTTTTTTATATTATTGAAATTCGCAGTGATCGGCTTTAGCAAGTGCGGCACCATGTCACTAGTGGAATATCTAAAGAAAAAGCACCCAGGATGCGAGGTGTCACGGCCTGAGAACGTATACGAGGAAGAGAAGGACAAAGAATCCCAAAGATGGAATGAATGGGTATGCTGTGCCATAACAAGAAATCCAATAGACAGAATCCACTCATGCCATCAGTATTGGCCAGCCCTACGATCACATTCCGTACAGGATATCCTAGAGGGCAAATATCACGGCTCAAAGAATTACTTTAACGTAGGAGCCGCTGACCTGATAGCACAGTCTGACTATGAATATTATCTTAAAAAGTTTGAAAGGCATCATGGCCTAAGGGTACGCAGGTATCGCTTTGAAGACCTAAAGGGAGATCCCGACTTTCCCCACATCAACGAGTCTGATGAAAAGCTGGAATGGTCACCAAAAGATAGAGAATATGTAAAAGCATGTCTAAGTGTTGCAGGGATAACATATTGATAGTAATAGGGATATGTTGCTGGATATCTGAGGTCAGACAGCTAACAGAGTTAAAGAGGTGTCTGGATTCGGTGAATGATTTCAAGGTTATAGTGATTAATGGTAAGTGGTACGATATCAAAGGCCCACACCCCTACTCCATACCAGAGGCCAGATCATTACTATTATCATATCCTAATGTAACCACAATTAACTATGCTAATCACCATGAATGGGAGGCACGTAACAAGTATCTTGAGATGTGCAAGGATACAGACGTGTTGATATGGCTGGATACAGACGAATGGTTTGAGATGGATTTTCACTGGGAAGTAAGGGGAAACATTCCATCAGTGGCACTAATAGAGTTTTTCAACCGTATAGGAGGAACAGCCTACCAAAGAAGGGTAATTATCAACGCAGGACAGTGCCGTCACACAGACAGACACAATCAGATATGGGCAGGAGGCAAAGAACTATTTGCAAACCCATCCCCAGCTATCAAAGGCGTTAGAATATACCATGACAAGCAGTATCGTTCTATTCCTAGAGAAAAGGCAATGCAAATAAGGAACAAGTTAAAACCATATAGATAATGATAGTAAACCCCCTCCTATTCATGCCATCCCCCAGAGACATTCCAGATGTCATAAAATGGTGGGACAAAATCCCATATGACAAGATAATCGAGAAATATAGGATGCCGTTAGACGCATACACCAGAGCCAAGAACTTCTTTCTAGAGAATAAACAGTATACTCACTTTGTTATATGTCCTGATGACCTGGAGGTAACACCAGATGCCATTGAACAGTTAATTGATGATGTAGAGTTTTACAACTATGATGTAATAGCAGGCATGTGCAACATAGACGAGGAACAGCCAGACACCTACGCAATACAACCAATACACTCACAAGATTTCACGCAAGATCACCCAAATGTCACGTTTGGATCATGGTACATGAAGGATAAAAAGCCCATTTTGCCCGATAAAGACATCATAGAGGTCGGCTTTGCAGGGTTTCCATGCGAGATGATATCAAGGAGAATAATGAATCAAGTCACTATGGAAGGGGCAGCCAACGACAAAGAGTCTAACTTTGACTGGCAATTCACCCGAGAGTGCTACAAACTAAAGATCCCCATCATGGTAGATACCAGAGTAAACCTATACCATAGACGTAAAGAACAGTATCTGGAGGCCAAGGCGTTCAAAAACAGGGCAATCCACATAGATGAGGGAAGATCAATCCTGCTAAAGGCAGGAGAACAATATAAATAGTTCCTTTAGTTAATTTCGCACTCATATTCTTGAGTGATATGAAATAGCAGGATCGTACTATGTGCAGACTACAGTAAAAACACTGTTGGACATTGCATCCGCAGATACGGCAGACGACTCGCTACTCGATACGCTGGGGGCACTAGCAGATCAGCATATCGATAATATCATGCTAAAGCACGATGAAAAGATTCCAAACACTTCCACTAATGTATTAAACGATATTATAATGGCAGCCAACTATTACACGGTCTACCTATACAAGACAAGACGAGACCAGCTTGATGAGGCTAAATTCTATCTTAACTCATTTCAAATCATCATAGATGGAATGATAGAACAGAGAAGCATTGAGGGTGAGAGTTACACCGTGGAAAGGCATAACTCTAGATTCGGACACGGTCACGAGTTCGCATTATGGGCTGATTAATCATGGCAGAACTGGACCATGACACCATAAAGAATGCTATTGCTACAATCCTCAAGGCAGATGCCACCCTATACGATGCCACGGGAGCCAACGACAAAGTAAGGCAGGTAAACGTTGGTCATCCAGACAATCTAAAAGGACTTGACGAGGTATTTCCCTCAATATACATTACAAACTCTAACCCACTGGAGAGAATAAGCATGCAAGGCACCACATCGGGGGCAGCCCTTCCATGTTTGGAACATACATTTCGTTATAAAATAATAATACAAGAGCAGACAAAGGGCAGCAGAACCACAGAGAAATCTCTGGATGACAGGCAAAAACTTGTCTTAGAAGCAATAGAAGCAGACTTTTCATTGAACAGCAACGTGGATTTCTCACGCCCTGAAATGATTGAGACATTCCGCAATGATTTGAACGGAAAGCCAATCCAAGGCCGAATTATCACCTATGTATTGAGGAAGTTGACTTAAGTCATGGCTAATCTAGGTGAAAAAGCAGAGATAGTTAATGCATCTGAGCTTGCGCTTAAAATTGGGGCTGACACATACATTTTACTAACAAACCTACAGATACACGTAGGCAGGACAGAAGCCCGAGACGTAACCACAGATGGAGGCCCTGTATACTCGTATGGTGCAGGGGATAACTGGTTCACTGCTACATTACTCATGACAGACCCTGAAGTTAAGGTGTTTAATACCAAGACCCAAATTGATGCAAATGGTGCAATGCCAAGCACTGATTGGCTAGTAGTGGGTACCAACGTTTCAGGTGCAACTGTAACCTGGGCTGCCACAGGTGTATTGCGAGATTATGATATTACCAAGGCACCTGAAGGCAAGGTGTCTGTAGACATTTTTGTAAGAATCACAGGTGATACCGTCACAACCTCATGACCAACATCGGTGATGAAGTAAAGCGGATGATACAGTCCGCACTGGAATCAATGGAGGTTACAAGTGCCAACCCGACTCATATTAACAAGCTTATCCAGGTGAATAACATCGAGACTCCTGATCTTGATGCAATGATTGCAGAATCCAGATCAGAACTAGAATTACCAGATGTCACAAAGCAGGACAAAAAGATTACAGACACAATAACCACAGTGGATAAATTCAAGGCTGGCAACGTTGGCGTAATAGGAAAGATGGGGGCTGACCAATTCAGCAACATAAAGCAGCTTGCAACAAATCCGTTTAGCTTCATGACCCATACCCTACTAAGGAAACTAAAGTCAGGAGCTGGTGTACTTTTCATTACAACCATTGCAGTAGAGGTAGCAAAGTTTCTCATATTAGAACTCTTCAAGCCTGGAAGAATCTTTGACCAAAGGTTCAGGGAAAGAATAGACGAGCAGATAATCAAATTCCTAGACCGTAAAGAGCAACAGGAGCTAAGACAGGGATTTAAGACCATCATAACCACTACAATAGGAGGCCTAAGAGGTGACACCCTAAGAGGACAGATAGGAGGTAACTTTTACAGTGGAGGTCAGTTTGGTGTTACCGCACTGGCATATGACCCCTCAAGGATATCACGACCTAACTTTAACGCAATAGACAACAGAACCAAGAGCTTCCAATATGTCGGCGGTCCTGGTGCCAAGTCAAATAAAAAGGGGTTTGGATAATTGGCAAATAACTCTGCAATCTGGTGGGTAAAGTCAGGAGCCGCAAACGGATTAGAAGCAACTGCCGTATCTGACACTACAAACCATTCAGATGGGGAAATCATACTATTCAATGAATCTTCTCCTGTGGTAGCTAAAGGCGGACTCGTATTCAATTCAGAATTCAGGATAAGAAACAGCGTAGCAGAAAATGCACGAGTTGACGGTAACGGAAACGATGTTCAGGATATGGGGCTTGATGGTATAGATGTCCAGATAACTGGCATGATCAAGGACTCTGATGCATCAAATACAGCAATGGCTAAATTCATGCAGTGGATAAACGAGGCCAAGACAACAACCGGATTCACTGAAGGCCGATTTGGATTAAGAATAGATGACTTTCCTTACTTTAACTTGGTACCTGTAGCAACATACGGATACGTACTAAACGATATCACATTTGTAAGAGACCCCAACAAGGACAACAAGGTCGGCTTTATCCTAACCTTAAGGGTAGGCGGAAACTTGAGAACATGGCTGGATGCTGGTGGGTACAATGGGGAGTAATTTCACTGGACTTACAGTCACATGGCTTGATGAATCAGACGGATATGCAACAACCGCAGAGATTACCGCAGTTTCAATTCCACTATTCACTGATACCGGATCAGGTGAAGTCAACGAGTGTGAAATAGTAATCTCTGCAAAGGGTGGCAAGCACGTTGCAGCATCCCCATGGGTAACATCTACACCATATGTTATTGATGACCTTGTAAAGGAGTCAAGTAAGATGTACACCTGCCTTGTCGCTCATTCATCTGGCGTATTTGCTACTGATTTGGGTGCTGGAAAATGGGCACAGATAGCAGACTTTGACAAATATGACCGTATACGAATCGAGGTAACGGATCTAGGATCTAACAGCTATGACAAGTATTTCGAGATACAAGATATCATTCCATCACAGTCAAAGCAGGAGGGCTCACTTGTTACCCTTGAGTGTTTAGGGATAGAGTATCATACTCAAATGATACATTATGCAAGAAGAGACTGGTTTGAAAACGCCTTTGACATAGGGCAAAAGATAGGTGATGCATACGAGGCTAACAACGGCTCAAAACAGCCACTAATTGACAGGCATGACGAGGTTTACACTACAGGGAATCAATACGGCAATGGCCTTCCAACATTTACCAACAATCATTATGAGTTTGGGGCATCTGAGGACTCTTGCTATAACAGATGGCTTGATGTTATTGACCTGCTTGGAGGAGCAGCAACCTCTGGGGGTGTAGGGAATTTCTATGATATTACGTTTGACTCGGCAGGAGCCAACCTCATCAACACTGCGATATTCGTATCAGGAGCCAGAAGCTTTGACGGAAACGATCCAACAAATGACGCTTCTGCTGTAGTAATAGAGAATACTGACTCGATAAACGTATCAGAACAAGAAGGTGGAATAAGCAATCCTACGGCAACAAAGATTGCAGCATGGGGAAGCCCAACACATGGCTCACTACCAACGGGTACGGCAAAGTATAGAGCTGGAGAACTTGAATTTATCTTTAGACCCCAATGGAAGACCGGTATCCCATATGTAGAGGGGGCAAAGGTGCTAAACGGGGCAAATGGCAGGCATTACAGAGCTGGTCCTTCTCATACAGGAAACAACTCTACAGTCTTTGCAACTGATCTTGCGGCTGGATGGTGGGTAATTATGGACATGAGTTCGGAATTTGGTGATGATGTTCAATACTCTCAATGGACTGAAGACAAAGCCAAATTATGGGCAAACGCAGGAGCTGACCCTGATGCCGTATCATCACTTAACGCATGGGCAACTACTACAGCCTACAAGATTGGAACAGTAATCACAAACGGCGGGGTGGAATATCTCGTAATAAAGAATCATACCTCTGACGGTACTGCAATAGCTAACGATCTAGCACTATCCCCTCCAGTCCTTGAAGTCGTTGAAAGCGCACTTATGGGTAATGGTGCTGCATTCTTTGACAGTAACATCGTGGTACGAGACGATGGTGTAATGTTTAGGACATGGGTAAATGAGGTCATTGGGGATACTGACTATGATACTGTAACAGACCAATCATTATCAAACGAATATCTTCATGCAAATAATGCCAACCCCATTGGGCATCGTGTTCTTAACGTATCTAATACATCTCTTAGTGGGGTTGACCAAAGAGGCAGAAACTTTGACGATGCTGTTGTTCAATGGGCAAACGCCCAATCCACGGGAGACAACGGACAATGGGAGGTACTCTATGAGCAGCCTACTGCCACACTAAACAAGATGCAGGTCTTTGACATAAAGGACAAGAAGATATGGGAATGGGACAATGCAACAAGCAAATGGGAGGATAAGACAACAGTATCACCATACCTTAACTATGATTGCTCACATTCTTGGAAATCCATCTACAATATAGCAGGATCTGACCCAAGACCCACCAAACGAAACACTACCCCATTCAATGAGGATAATAATGATTTCGCTAAGAATGTAAGACCCGCAGTAGAGGTATGTTATGAATATGCAACCGCAGCCCATGACTTTGTATCTGTGGAGGCTGACACCAAAAAGGGGGCATGGCTTAACTTTGGATTTCCATTTCCAGTATCAACGTATCACGGTATCAGCGAGGGTGTTGGAGACATCTATGGAGGCGGCACAAACGAACAGGCAAGTCTAGTAACCCAACCAAGTTTACTGGATACCCAAAATATGACATGGACGTCAGACGGTAAAATAGGATTCAATCATACCACATCAGAAGAGCTAGGTCCAATATCATCAATCTCATTTAACACAAGGGTAAAGATGCATGCCTTTGACGGAACTGCCCTAGGAGGAAGAGCCACATGCAGGGTCACAATGTTTGACACAAAGGACAATGTAGTAACCCAAGACTTTGAGATAAGATTCACAGATGGCAAATCTTGGCAGTCAGTTAATTTATCCATCGGTGGATTCACAATATACAGGGGCAGGATGCCCAAGAATTGGGAGAAACGATGGGCTGCCACAATATTTGGAATAGAGATACCCATCCAAGAACTTGACATTCAGGACATATTCGAGTTTAACCATATCAAATACATCACTTTCCAAATACAAGACTTCTATGATGACGAGGGAAGATACGCACCACAAAACGAACTGCTCGGTGTTGACAACACCACGGGACTCACAGCAGCAGGCGGATTCATCAGATTCGCAATAGATGCACTACACTTCAAAAAGACGTTACTAGCCATTACAGGACAGCCATCAACGCAGAACATTGAACCCCAGTTCCTGCAAAGGCCAAACATCATCTCATATAACCAGCTAAAGAACGAAGCCTTATCAGAGTTAGAGATTCAACAGTTCAGACTCAAGGTGTTTAACTTCCAGACCTCAGGCAATGTCATCTTTGATATTCCGTTTGGTGAGACGTTCTTTCTAAAGAATACGGAAATAGTTAGCGATGCCAGTTATACCGAATCCACATTAGGGGCAGATGACGGCACGGCTGGAACGGTTCGACTGGTAGCAAAAAGAATCGAATATCACTTAACCAAACCTTCAGCAGGACCTGGAGGCATAACAAGAAGCATAAAAGGAGTAAGGAGGTATACCATATAACCATGGCAGGCAAGTCAAGAAACGTACCAAAGCGTGAACCATCTGATAGCAGATTCAGCAATACGCTAGAACATGCAGCATCCATGATGTCACAAAACACGACACCAAGAACCATGCTAAACACCCCGACACTAAGCAACTTGGTAACAAAGTCAAACAGTATAATGACAGGACTGACAGGCAACCTCAGACAGAATACGACAATAGCCACTGGCATACTTGATATCACATCTGATTCATCAGGGGACGCAATACCACCAAGACAGATTATAGTAGTTGATCCTGAAGGCGCAGGAACTACAGACACACTGGATGCCATAGAGATGAATGGCGTGGAGCTGGAAGGGGCAGTTATCACATTGTTTGGGGTAAGTGGAAATACAATCACTATCACACACAACTTTACACCCGCAGGAACTGAGCGGGCAATCCTATGTCCAACTGACATGGATTTCACCTTATCAGATGATGATGCCATTGATCTGGTATATGACAAGATTAACACCGTATGGTTACTAAAAAGTGCCGGTAATGGCGGAGGGGCAGCAGCTTCATTTCCGTTAGACTATCCTGTGGACAGGCAAGGCAGCAAGAGCGGAACAGTAACGCATGATTTATCATTAACCACAGGCCACAAGCTGGTCTTTACGGCAACGGCTGACTGTGATATCACAATATCTAACATTCCAACCTCAGCCTCAGATGCAATGGATTTCTACATTGAAGTTATACAAGATAGTACGGGAGGCTGGACAATCACTGCAAATGACAGCGAATGGGTTAGTTTCCCGACACTTGGCACAACTGCTGACACCACCTCGCTAATAGCATGCCATGCTGATGGAGATGGAAACATTAGGGCAGTATTATTGCTTAATGCCCAAGCAGGTACAGGGTTCTCAGGAAATCTATCTGATATCACAATTGATACAGACTTTGATGCAAACGGAGTTTACAAATACATCCTGGATGCTGATGCGGATACATATCTCATAGGGGACACTGATGACCGTATTGAATTCTTTACCGCAGGAACTGAGAAGCTCAGACTAGACACTGAACTACAGTTACAGGGAGGAGTAAATCTTGATGTAAACGGTAATGATGTGATCCTAGATATAGATGCTGATACCTATATCCATTCAAACGGTGATGATGACATTGAATTATGGGCGGGTGGGGGTGCCAGACTTTCAGTAACAGGTACTAAAGTCAGAGTAGAATCCACAGTCGAAACGAACCTCAATGATTTGTTATCATTTGACACAGGCATCACTACTCCCGTAGGATCCAACAGAAACATGATTTACACTGAAAACCTAGCTACAGATGAGCTTGTGATAAATGGGTTATCTGGTGGTAGTATACGATTTGACTTTGATGGAACCGAAGTGATGGCAATGGATGAGACAGAGATAAGATATACAGGAAATGCATCAGGTTCGTATATTAAACAATTTTTCCAAAAATATGATCCTGATCCCGAAACCGCAGGCATTGTTGGGCAAAGGAATTATTTGGGACCTAACTCAATTGGGAATCCTATTTTCTGGGCAAAAGAGGAAATTACACAAACCGACGTTACCGCAGGTACTGAAGACAGTGACATTGATTGGTATATAATGAATGGTGGATTATCAACAAATCTTCTTAGTTTGGATGGCAGTGTAAAAGAGATAAAGGCCAAAGGGGCATTGGATATGAATGGCAATGATATAGATGAGATCGGATCCCTGAATATGGACTCAAAGCCAGACATTACAGGAAGTCGAGGAGGAAATGCTGCATTAGCCGATTTACTCACCTCACTAGCAAGCATAGGGTTAATCACCGACTCATCCACTTAGATTAGTAACTGTTCTTTAACCTTCAACACAACATCTTCCCTCTCAGAAAAGTCCATCTTGGCCATTTCCATCGCCCATTCATACTCCTGCTTTAACGTCTGATTCTCTTCATATAGCGTGGCGTATCCGTATGCTGTAAAAATAACGGCTACCACAGCCATAACTGTTAGTATTGTTTGTTTCTCCATGTTCATACCTTATGCACTATTAGATATTATAGTTTACTACTATTATCAACTAAGACTGAACCCAATACAGGACTTTACACTGCCTCTCTCTATCTGTATGGTATAGCGACCCTTATCTGAATCATTATCAGTAATGTGGGCACGGGTAAATACTCCACTGCTACTTGCGTTAAACGTACTCTCTTCGATGACTTGGTTTGTACTCTTGTTAATTATCTTTATCTTGTTGGATGAGGCATCTGCTGTCTCACCTGTAATGTATATGATATCGCCACGTAAGAAATTAGATTTGATATCACTTGGATCTGAGCTACTCGTTGACAGGTTCATGGTACTGGTTAGGCATGATGTTGACTGAGTGTTTACAGGGGTATTCTTTTGTTTTGCTAGCTGGGCACTAAGTGTTGCCATCTCTGTTCGTATTGATGATATCTCCTTGGCAATGAGATCCAGATCCTTATCATTCTTGGCTGCTATACCCTTGAAGGCATAGTTCTCATTGAGCCACTTAACACAGGATGAATCCTTATGGCATAATGTGTCCTTGTATTCTGGAATGACTGGTTGATTATCCAATACTATATCCAAGACATCGCTTTCGGTAATGCTGTCATTATTGTCATATATCATATATCCTCCCAATCCCAAGACAAGTATCAAGGCGGCTATTCCTGGGATTATCATTGAGGGTATTTCCATATCGTTCCAACTTCCTAAACACTAATATAATTTACTATGAATTCCATCATATGGATCCACAAAGTATAGACGAATTCATGAACTATATCCTCGCACTAAAACAGAATCAAGCCCAAGTAGTACAAACACTACAGGGACAAATCAAGAACAAGGACGAAGAGATTAAGGAACTTAAATTAACTACTAAACCAATCAAGAGCGTAGAGAAATGATGTACTATGGTAATGGGCGTTGTTATCAATGTGAGCATTCTGGAGGACATTCTGGAGGACGATGAGTTGAGCAATTTCGTTTATGTTAATAAATATTCAGGAACAGGACAGTTTGATACTATTGGTGAATTTCTTGGTGTAGAGGCAATAAAAAGAGAGGATACACAAAAAACATACATCCTTACACATGGATCAATAACTGCCACTAACACCGCATCACTAGAGCTTGAAAACACAAACGTAGACTATCAAACAACACTAGCCGCCAAAGTTATACTAATCATACAAGGAGGCAGTCCACCTACTACCGATTTTGAGATATTCCAAGGAGATTCAGCAGACGCTGCAACCTTACAGCTTGAAGACTTTTCATCAGTTTCAATAGGTACTTCTACTTATATCACCTCAAAAGTGCTGTCTGTTGCTGCCGGTAAATACATCTCAGTCAGGTCAAATACAGGGACTGTTGCAGCTGTGGTAGGCTTATTAATAGAATAATCATTCCAAATTCACATACTTAAACTCTTAGCACCTTTTTTATACAAATGTGTTGTACCGTACTTTATGGAGAAACAAACTAGAGATATATTCAATGTACATCCTGAAGCATTTAGCGATTTTTCCAAAGAGCAACTGCAAA
>Ga0224503_10000408_pt1 | contig 12921 bp, 9 predicted proteins | sample SF_Oct11_sed_USG_2_FD_169106 | JGI IMG/M metagenome (GOLD analysis project Ga0224503, IMG submission 169106) | Sediment microbial communities from San Francisco Bay, California, United States - SF_Oct11_sed_USGS_21 | ecosystem: Environmental > Aquatic > Marine > Sediment | place: USA: California...
CATTAATCTTCGCGATCAGGTTGAATTATTGCTGCCGAACTGGGAACGCTGGTATCCGAGTTTGTTCGACGCAGCGTATGACCTCGGATTGATCAAGGCCGAAGTCTGCGATCCTAATTCTCTGTTGCTGACGCGGCGCCATGCTAAAGTTCGCCAGCGCGCTGAAGATGCTCATCGCGAAAAGTGGGGCGGCAAAGCGCAGGAGTAGTCTTCCTGATCAATTCCATGACGATCGACCTCATGACCATTCGTGCGCAGTATCCGGCGCTGTCCGAAACGGACAATGGCAAACCACGGCTGTATTTTGATAATCCCGCCGGCACGCAGGTGCCACAGATGGTCGCCGATCGAATATTGGAATGTCTGCTGCACAAGAACGCCAATATCGGCGGGTACTTCCGCACCTCAGATCTCGCTGGCGCGGTAGCGGATGAGGCTAGAGCCGCGATGGCCGACTTTCTGCATGCGCCATCACCAAATGAAATAATTTTCGGTCAGAATATGACGTCGATAACGTTTCACTTATCGCGTTCGATTGGCCGGCATTTGCAGGCAGGCGACGAGATTATTCTGTCGCAGATGGAGCATGATGCGAATGTCGAGCCGTGGAAGCTGATGGCTCGCGACTTTGGACTCGAGATTCGCTGGCTGCCATTTGACACCGAAACTTTCGAGTTCGACCTGTTGGAACTCGACGATCTGCTTACGAACAAGACCAAACTTGTCTGCGTTGGCGGGGCGAGCAACCTGACTGGAACGATCAACGACGTAGAGACGATCTGCAACAAGGTCCGTGAGGCAGGCGCGTGGTCTTTTATCGATGGCGTGCAGTCTGCGCCGCACGTCGCGACGGACGTGCAACGATTCGGTTGCGATTTTTTTGTCTGCTCGGCGTATAAATTTTTCGGCCCGCATCAGGGAATACTGTGGGGCCGAAGCGATGTGCTCGAACAACTTCACCCTTACAAGGTCCGTCCCGCCCCCAGCGAACTGCCGTGGTGTTTCGAGCCCGGCACACAAAGTCATGAGGGCATGGCAGGAACGGCCGCGGCAGTCGACTATTTCGGCTGGATCGGCAACACGATGACCAACGCGGCAGGATCGGATGGCAGGCGGCAGCACATATGTGCCGGGCTCGATCTGTTGTTCGAGTACGAGAAGCTACTCGCAGCAAGGCTGATCGAAGGGCTACAGAACATCCCGGGTGTCACGGTTCAGGGCATTTCTGATCCTGACGCGATGCATCGCAGGGTGCCAACTGTAGCGTTTACTCACGATCGACACGAACCGGCGGCAATTGCAGAGGCGCTCGGCCAACGCAATATATTCGCCTGGAGCGGCCACAATTACGCACTCGAAGTAGCAAAAGCCCTGGGCATTATCGATGCGGGCGGTGCGGTGAGGATTGGTGCAGTGCATTACAATACAGTGGACGAAATCGACTCTGTGCTCGAAGCTGTTGAGGCTATTCTTGCCTAGATAACCGGGTCGTTTGGGCCAGCGATTTATTTTTCCTGGTCTATACTTGGCCTATCCGGCGTAACGCCGGCAAGACAAAAAATTCTAAGAAACAGGGGAACAAAAGATGAGAAAAATCGTATCTGTAGTTATTTCCGCGTTGCTGTTGCTGCCCATAGGATCAGGCGTTGCGCTGGCGCAAGAAGAAGAATCCGAAGAGCCGAATCTGATACCCGTAGAGACTTTTACCTGTGACTTCAATGAGGGCAAAGGACCGGGCGACCTGCAGAAAGTCATCGACGAGTGGAATGACTTTATGGATGACAAGGGCGTTGATTATTACTTTGCGGCAACCTTGACGCCATACTACTTTGGCGAACTCGCGTTTGATATTGGCTGGCTTGGTGCGTGGACAGACGGCAGCAAGATGGGTGCTGGAACCGACATGTGGCTCAGTGAGGGCGGTGAATTGGGCGGGCAGTTTGCGGAGGTCCTGACCTGTAAGAGCCACACGAATTTCGTCTCCATGAACGTGAAGCAGGGGCCGCAAGATGACGACGAGTCAGACAAATCTTTTGTAATGTCTTTCTCAAATTGCTCGATGAAGGAAGGCAAGAAATTTGATGACTATTTGGCAGCTCAGGAGGAGTGGAACGCGTATCAGGATGAGCACGGCTTCAGCGATAGTGCCTGGGTGATGTTTCCGATATTCGGAGAGACCGATGATTCCTACGACTTCAAGGCAATCGGTACTAACGACGATCACACGGCATTCGGCAACGACTACCAACTGATGAGCGAGGGCCATTGGCGCAAGTCTTCGGAATTATTTGACGATATCCTGGACTGTGACATTGGGCGCGTCTATAACGCGTCAATACACCGCGAAACGACGGTAGAAAAAGAAGACTAGTCGAAGAAGACTAGTCGAAGAAGACCAGTCGATCCAATACGAAGAAGGGCTGCCCTTGGGCAGCCCTTCGTGAGTATCGGTATTGGAAATCGGGTCAGCTGCGGTCTGAAGGTTGCTCCATAATCCGCACAAGACCCAATGGTTTTCGCAATACCTTTGATATCTCACTAGACATGGATCACCTCCTTCTGTGTTGTTTGCCCGGCGCCAGTATGTAAAAAAAATCTTCCGATGCCAAGCAGAATATCGCTTAAAAACAAGGGTATAAATACATAATTTGATGCGATATGATACCCAGCTCAGCTACCGGCGCTGCGCAAGCCAAGACCAGGAAGAGCAGTCGGGTGGCCGAGTACGTTATCTGCGGTATCCTACAACTAGCCTGGTGGTTCTTGGCGTGTATACTCCGGTACTTGCCTCAGGCGCGGCAACCGCACTGAAAAAAAACGAAAATCAAGAGAGAGACCAAAATGGCAATCGCAGATCTTAAGAGTGTCCTAAAAATCTTCGGCGGCGCAGACGTCAGTGAGGATGAGCAGAATGAGCTGTATAAAGAAGTACTGCTGATGACCCTCGCCAGGGCGGCGGATGCCGACATTAATATCCAGACAGTCGAGGTTGACAGAATTCGCGAGATCCTCAAAGAGCGTACAGGCCAGGATTTCAGTGCGGCCGATGTTCGCATCGCTGCGCGTTCCGAGCTCTATGCCGAAGCTACGCTACGCAAGTATCTTGGAAGTGTGCGGGGCAAGATGGCCGACAAAGATCGCGTGGATACCGTGCATGCTCTTGCCGATGTATTCCGCAGCGATGCGACCGTCAGTGTTCTGGAGGTTGATTTCTTCAACCGTGTGGCCGCAGCACTTCAGGTAACGCCAGCCGAGGTCGCCGGACTCACCGCCGGGGATGTTGCTTAACCCTCTTCGTAACCACAAGCAGTCAGGACTGAGTCTCTCGATTTAGCCGACGCTTCAATGCCGAGGCGCTGCTTGTGGTGATAGCGCGCAGGTAGCGGCTCGATATCACACCGCCGATTTCCCGGTACACGACAAACAGGCCCGAGCCGATGATCACCGTGGCGCCGAGCGCGACCCATCGATCCGGGACCTCATCCCAAATCAGATAGCCGGCCATTGCACCGCCAATCAGTGCTGTATATTCGAACGGCGCCAGCAGCGCAGGCGACGCGCGCCGGTAGCCGCCGATAATTCCAATCCATGCTATGACGGAGCACGCGCCTGCGAGCGTGAACAACAGCCACCCGTCCATGTCGGGCGTTTGCCATCCGCCCTGGCCGAGCATCGTCATGGATACCAGCATCGGTCCGGCAATGACATACACCGAAAGCGCATAGCTACTTTCTGTTGTCGACAATTTGCGGGCCGTAATAGCCATGCACGCGTAACAAAATGCCGCGAACAATACCGCGATTGCCGCGAATGAAACGTCGCCACCGGCAGGCCGCAAGATGATCAATACGCCCGCAAACCCCACGACGACCGCGGTCCAGCGACGCCACCCGACGTGTTCGCCAAGCATCGGCACGGATAGCGCCGTGACCATGAGCGGTGCTGTAAATCCGAGCGTCAGGGCGTCGACGAGCGGCATGCGTGCCAGACCATAAAAGAACCCGAACATCGCGCCAGTTGCGAGGAGAGTCCTGAGCAAATGCCACGGCCATTTCGACGTAATCAGACTCTTCAGCCCACCAAATTGACGGCCCAGCAAAACGAATATTGCGAGCCCGATCAGACTGCGAAGAAAAACGAATTGCTCGAGTGAATAAGTTGCGAGCAGGCCTTTCGCGCACAGGTCGAGGCCGAGTCCGCCGACCACCCCGAACAACAGGCAGGCGATAGCCTTCCCCGTCGAATCCTGACGACTTTCCTGAACCATGAGTGAACGCCAAGCGACGAAACTAAACGACAGCTGAACATGATCGCATGCCGTGCATTCGATGCCCATGAATTCAGCAACGATTCATGAAGACAGGGCTTAAATAGTAGCCAGGACGCGGGAATGGAGGACGGAAAAATGGAAACCTATGCCAAGTCGGTCAATCGATCGCAACTATTGATTACAGTATTTCTTGTTGCCGGACTAATCTGCTTTGCGAACAGTGTATTCGCAGATGAGGCCGGCAATGAGAAGCGCTTGTCCGTTACGACACAGAACACGAAGGCGCAGCGCGACAACGGGGCAGTTGGTATCGTCTCTGAAAATGAGTTCGGTGCGCTTGTCGTGGCTGGCGAGCGCAATAAGGGCACACGCTCACCGGCTCAGTCCAAGACATCACTGCGTAGCTCAGAAGCAGCTAATACTGATTTCTGGTTCTACACGGCTGACGTAGTGCTATTCAATGACCAGGATCGTGACGGTTACTATCACGGCATTGATCTGCTATTTGACGCCGACACCTATTTCACGGTTGCCGAGGTCTATGCAGTCGTCTATTTGAGTTTCGAAGGTGGTCCATGGAACGAGTACGCCGCGACGGAGAACTTCACGATTTTCGGTGCGTCAAGCGACGACGACTACGTATTAGTCACTGAACTGTTGGCTGGCTATCCGACGGGCAGTTACGACGTACTGATCGAGTTATTCGACGCCTACGACGACTCGTTCGTCGCATATTTCGGGCCAGACGACACGTCGGAACTCGCTTTTCTGCCGCTCGAGGACGCCGACAGGGACGCGGCAGATGTGCCGGAGGTTATCGTCGTCAACCATGGTGGCGGTGGCGCGTTCGGGTGGTTTCTGATCCTGGTGCTCGGCCTCACAGCGCTGGCGCGCGGTCGCCGCCAGCGGTGCGCATAACCTTGCGGCCCCAGGCGGAGAGATTGTCGAAATAGATGTACAGGGCCGGCACGACGAGCAGGGATACGACCGTCGAGAAGGCTAACCCGCCGATAATTGCGCGCGCCATCGGATAGTACGGTGGACCGTCGCCACCAACCTGCGTCGTACCGATCGCCAGAGGCGAAAGCCCGACAATTGTTGTTGCCACGGTCATCAGGATTGGCCGAAGTCGGTCTCTGCCGGCCGTGACAATTGCTTCATTGCGCGGCAAGCCTCGCAGTCGGAGATTGTTGACATGATCGACAAGCACAATGCCGTTGTTCACCACGACACCGATCAAGATCATGATGCCGATCGAGGCCATAAACGAAAACGTCGTACCGGTTGCAGCAAAGAACAGGAAAACACCAAAGATCGAGAACACGATCGATCCGAGAATGATCGAGAACGGGAACAACATCGACTCGAATAAAGCCGCCATTACGAGGAAGATGCACGCAATACCGAGCACGATATTGGTCGCCATCATCTGTTGCGTCTCGTCCTCGCGCTCGAATCCGCGGCCGAATTTCCAGCTATAGCCGGGCGGGAGTTCGATCTGCTTCATCAGGTTTTCGACGCCGGGTTGTACATCCTCGAGGCCCTTTTCGTCTTCAAGGTTGCCCGAAAGAATGACCGACGTCTGCCGGTCTGTGCGCCGTATCGTGTTGGGCGACTGTCCGATATGCAGGTTGGCGACACTTCCCAGTGTGATGCGTTCGCCGTTTGGCTTGTACAGTGGCAAGTCTGCCAGCTGTTCGACGCTCTGCTTTTCATCGTCGCGAAATGCAAGACGTACATCTACTTCGCCATAGTCGCCGCGGAATTCACGCAGATTCTCGCCACGCATTGCAATGCTGACTGTCATCGCGATATCGGCTGCCGTCAATCCCGCAGCGGCCGCTCTGGCACGGTCGATGATAACCCTGACCTCTTTATCACCGCTCTCGGCGTCGCTGCGAATATCTTTCAAGCCTTCGACAGACGATAAGGCCCGCGCTATGTCGGCGCCAAGCTCGTTCAAAACAGTCGTTGAGTCGCCTGTGATTTGAATACTGAAGCCTTCGCCGCCACCCTGCTGGTCAAATTGAAAACTCGGCTTGCCAATCACGATTTCAGGCAGGTCTTCCTCTATTAGTTCGATAATCTCTTTGGTCGACAGGATTGCATCATCCTCATCGGTCAGAAGAATCGTGGACTCTGCGCGCTCGAGATCGTAATAGCTGTAGATCGAGCGGATGTTGAACTCTTCCTGACGGGAATACAGATAATCTTCGACCGTATCGACGACACTTTCCATGCGCTCGAGTGAGTGCTGACCTTCGACGTGGTACGGCATAAACAGACGTCGACCCACGTCCTGCGGAAACGCATCAAACTTGACGAGGCTCAGAACCAGCGGGAGAACACCAATCACGCAGGTCAGCAAAATACCGAGCGCCGTCCACCAGGGATGCGACACAATCCAGCTGAGACCGTTCTCGTAACGACGTGTCAAGCGAGACATCAGGGCGCCGGGTTTTGGTTGTGGTGGTACAGCGATTCTCGCCGCTAACATCGGTACAAGGGTTTGCGCGATTAGCAACGATGCAAGAAGTGCGACGATAATCGTGACTGCGACATGGGTCAAAAACACCATAATGTCCGTCTTAACGCCGAAAATCATCGGCGCAAAAACTATGACTGTTGTTGCGGTTCCGGCAATGACCGCCAGGCCGACTTCCTTTACACCCTTGATAGTCGAAGCAAACGGACTGTTCTTGCTCTCCGCGCGTTCACGAAAAATACTTTCTGTAACGACTACAGCATTGTCGACAAGCATGCCGACCGCGAGCATGAGGCCCATCATCGACAGGATATTGAGAGTAAGGCCGAAGAAATACAGCGCGCCGAGCGTAATCAATATTGAAAAGGGCACGGATGCCGTTACGATCAACGTCGTTGATATCTGTCGCAGGAACAGGTACAGCACGATGATCGCGAGCAAGCCGCCGACAAGTCCCGCGCTGAGCAGGTCAGACAGCGAATCTCTTACGCTCTCGCCCTGGTTGTCGAGCGAGAAGATATTGATGCCCTGCATCTGCGGCAGTTTGCCGATTTTGTCGACCTCAGCAATGACGCGATCCGTAACGTCGACAAGGTTTGAGCCCGTCGTCTTGCTGACAGCAACACCGATCGCGTATTTCTGATCCAGGTGCCTGCCGTAGTTGCGATCCGGCGTGCGAAGTTCCACATCGGCAATATCGCGCAACCGAAGGCCGCTGTCGTTGATCGAGAGGTTTCGAATTTGCTCGACGGAAGCGAATTCGCCGCGAGGACGAACGCTAAGGCGCTGTTCACCAGCCGTGATCTTTCCTGCACTGACAGCAAAGTTGCTTCGTTGCAGCAAGTCCCGGAGTGACGCGATGTCCACGCCGTGCGCGGCGAGACGGTCTGGATGCAACAGGATGCGAATTTCTCGCGGGTCCACGCCGTGGAGTTCAACGCGTGATACGCCTTCAATTCTCTCCAGGCGCCGTTTGAGAAGCCGGTCGAGCAGGTCATAACTATCGGATAAGTCGCGCTCACTCGAGATGCGAAGCTGAAGCACAGGCTGGTCGCCCAGAGAGCCCGTAAAGATGAAGATACGTCTAACGTCGTCGGGCAGCAAATGACGAATGCTGTCAACCTTCGCACGGGCTTCTATGCCTTTCGCTCCCATGCTTTGGTCCCAGCCGAACTGCAAAAATATCTGTGCCTGGCCTTCATCGGAACTCGAGAACATTTGCTCTACGCCGGAAAGCGTCGCCAGTGCCTCCTCGACCGGGCGCGTAATCAAGCGTTCTACTTCTTCGGGTGTCGATCCGGCATACGGAATCTGAATAAAGATCCCGGGGAATTCGATGTCCGGAAATTTTTCAAGGGGCAAGAGTCGTGAGGCGATCAGCCCGACCAAAGCCAGGGCGACGAATGTGACAACCGTCGTAACGGGCCGCCGCAATGCAAACTCGGTGTGTTTCATTGTGCGCGCTGGCCCGTGGCGTTTACGTTCGCGGCTGCTGGCCAGCGTTTGCGGTCCATCAGCGAATACACGACCGGGATTACGACCAGTGTCAGGCAGGTGGACACGAGCAGCCCGCCGATAACAGTAATGGCCATCGGCGCACGCACTTCCGCGCCCTCGCCGAAACCCACGGCCATGGGCAGCAGTCCAAGCGCCGTTGTCAACGACGTCATCAAAATGGGGCGTAATCGGGCGGTGCCTGCTTCCATGATAGCGTCAAACCGGTCTTTGCCTTGAGCGCGCAGCTGATTGATCAGGTCAACCAGTACAATTGCGTTATTGACGACGATACCTGCGAGCATGATGACGCCAATTAACGCAACAATATTTATCGTTGTGCCTGTGACAAACAATGCAAGGACCGCCCCGACAAGAGCGAGCGGAATGGTGAACAGGATCACAAACGGATGGATCAATGACTCGAATTGCGACGCCATGACGAGATACACAAGAAAGATCGCCAATGCCAACGCAAACTGCATCGACTGGAATGACTCCTGCATTTCCTCACTTTGCCCCGATACAAGTGCCGTAATGCCGTTGGGCATCGGCGTTCGGCCGATGATCGTGCCGGCTTCGATAGCGGCCGCACCAAGATCTCCGTACGCAATATTCGCCGTAATGACGGCAACGCGCTCCTGCGCAACACGTCGAATCTCGGCCGGTCCCTGGGAGACGTTAATGTCCGCAACTGCGTCAAGCGAAACGGGCCGATCCGATGCCGGATTGACAATCAAACGGCGGATTTCCTCAATACTGGACTGACGCGTGTCGACGCTTCGAACCAACACATCAATCTTCTTGTCGCGCCAGGTATATCGTGTCGCAAGTTCACCACGGACATTCGCAACAACGCGGTCTGCGATGTCGCGAACCGCAAGACCAAGCTTGGCTGCGCGTTCCTGGTCGAAAATGATCTGGATTTCAGGATTGCCGCGCTCAACGGTTGTCTTAATATCAGTGAATCGGTCGGATTCAGACATCGCCCGGACGATCAGTCCGCTAGTGCGCGCCAACCCATCGAGATCATAACCGGCGATCTCGATCTGTAACGGGCTGGCGAAGGTCATTAGCGCGGGTCTGCTGAATTCGTATTGCACACCTGGCAGGCGCGCAAGCTCTTCACGCATGGCATCCATCGCGGCGTTTTCTTCAACCCGTCCCGCCCCTGGTTTCAGGTCAATGCTCAGTGTGCCGGTGTTGTCTCCGGCGTCGACGGGATTGGCATCGAGGCGATTGCCTGTTCCGGTCACCGAGTAATCGAGGTCTACAGCGTCGATGCGAGCGGCCACGCTTTGCGCAGCTTGAATGGCCCGGTCTGTCTCTGCCAGAGGGGCGCCTGGCGCCAGTCGCAAGTCGACATCAAATTCTCCCTGCGATAACTGCGGGATTAGCTCCGTCCCGAGTCGCGGGATAAGCGACATTGTGACTGCGAATATCAGGAAAGCTCCGGCTACGATGGCGAGTCGGTGTTGTAGCGACCAGCGCAGCAGCCCGGGGTACACGGCGGCAATGCCGCGATATAAGCGTTGCAAGAGCCAGCTCGGAACCCACAGGATGATCCAGAATAGCCACTTGGCACCGGCAAACACAAAACCAAACATGCGAACGACGAACGCCACACCCCGAGTGAACCAACTCGGCGGAGTCGATTCACTCGCATTCTGATAGCGGTTGCCAGTACCTAATGACGCCAACATCGGAATCAGGGTCAAAGCGACTAAAAGCGAAAATGACAGTGCGAACGTAACCGTCAACGCCTGGTCCCGGAACAACTGACCCGCGATTCCGGAAATAAAGACCATCGGGAAGAAAACCGCGATTGTCGTGAGCGTTGCTGCAACTACGGCGCCTGCAACTTCGGACGTGCCGTTTTGGGCGGCCTCGAGAATGCCCTCTCCTTGTTCTTTCTTGCGGACGATATTTTCGAGAACGACAATCGAATTGTCGACAAGCATTCCAACCGCCAATGCGATACCACCGAGTGACATGATGTTGAGCGAGACGTCGTTCAAATACATCAGCATGAACGTACCGATCACCGATACCGGGATGGCGATTCCAGTAATCGTCGTCGCGCGCGAGTCACGCAGAAATCCGTACAGGACGATGATCGCGATGATGCCGCCCAGGATTGCCGCGTTTTTGACGTCGTCAACGGATGACGAAATAAATTGTGATTGGTCGTATACCGTTATGAGTTCGATTTCACTCGGCAGCGATTCGTTGATGCCATCAAGCCGTTGCGCGATTCTTGCAGCGACCTGCACAGTATTTGCATCGCCTTCTTTGTAAACTGCGAGCTCCACTGATTCGCGACCGCGAACGCGCGTTATCGCTTCGCGTTCCTTATAGCCGCGCTCCACCGTCGCAACATCCCGCAGGTAGACTGGACGATCCGACACATAGGCAACGATTGCGTCACGAATCTCGTCCACAGTCTGAAATTCATTCAACGTTCGGACAAGAAACCGCTGGTTGCCTTCCTCGAGTCGGCCGCCCGACAAATTGACGTTCTCCGCGCGGATTCGGGCTGCGATCTGATTGATACTAAGGCCAAGTTGTGACAGCTTCTGTTGGTCGACCCGTATCTCTATTTCATCCTCAAGCCCGCCGCTGACTTTGACCGCCGCGGTTCCTTCCTCGGCTTCGAGGTCGGTCTTGATCCGATCCTCGGCGAGGCGCCGTAAGGCCTTGAGGCGTGCTTCCACGCTATCGTGGGCCGCGTCAGCCCCTTCCTTATACAACAGGCCCAGGCGCATGATCGGTTCCGAGGATGGATCAAAACGCAATAACAAGGGGCGGCTAGCCTCGAGGGGCAATGCAATAATGTCCAGTTTCTCTCTGACATCGACCCCGGCGATATCCATATCGGTGCCCCAGAGGAACTCCAGCGTCACGTCAGACTGACCCGAACGCGATACAGAGCGCACCAGGCGGACGTTGCGAATAACTCCGACCGATTCCTCAATCGGTTTTGTCAGCAGGTTTTCGACTTCTACCGGTGCGGCACCGGTCAGTTCGGTTCGAATCGTTACGGTTGGGTAGGAAATGTCAGGCAGGAGATTCAGCTTCAGGCGCGACAGTGAAACCATGCCAAACAGTGCGATTGCGACCATCAGCATGACGATCGTTACGCGCCGCTCTGTTGCTATTTCAATCAGTCGGCGCATTTTCGCTTACCTGCTCGTCACTTTGCTCGGCAGTCACCGCAGTATCGTCCGGTGCGTTGATAACCGTGACGATGGCATCGTCTTTTAGGCCAATGTGCCCAACGGTGACAACCTGATCATCGTCTACAAGACCATCGGTGATTTCGATCATACCGCTGTTGCTGTAGCCTGTTTGTACGACCTTGCGTATAGCTTTGCCATCCTGGACAACAAACACGCTTGTCTGATCGCTTTCCTCGAGAATCGCGCTGCGCGGTATTTGCAGTACATTTTCGTGCTGGTCATAGACGATACTGATGCGACCAAACATACCGGGCTTGATGCGCCTTTTATCGTCCGAGATCTCGATCGTGATCTTGAACGTGCCGGTTAGCGGGTCGACGACCGGGCTCACGCGCGTCACCGAAGCAACGATACGCTGCCCTTGCAATGCATCGATATCGATCCCTACAAGTTGGTCCTTGGCTATATGACGGTATTCGCGCTCGGGAACGTGCAGGTACGCGACGAGCGGGTCAAAACTCGTCACTCTGAATACTGCTTCACCGCTTGAAATCGTGTTGCCGAGCCTGACGAAGCGTTCGGAAACGACGCCGTCGATCGGCGCACGAATCTGAGTGTAGTTGAGTTCGAGCTTGGCGAGATTGAACGAGGCTTCCAGCGCCTCCATTTCGTACTTGATCTTGTCGAAATCGCCGCTGCTGATCAGGCCCTTGTCCTCAAGCTCTACGTTTCTCTCGTAGTCACGCTGAAGCTTGCGAAGGTTGGCTTCAGACTGGTTCAGTTCGAGTCTCAGCCGGTCGCCATCGAGCCGCGCCATTATCTGTCCCTCGCTAACGTCATCGCCTTCTTCGACAAGAATATCGCGAACTTCGCCCGCGACTTTCGCGATGACATCGGCCTCGGCAAATGCCTCAATAGGTGCGGTTCCGGAATAGACGGCAACGATGTCGCCTCGTGTCGGCGTGCCGATCTCTACCGGCACAGCCACCGTTTCTTCGTCGTTCTCGGCGGCGTCCGATTCTTCCCCATTTTGTCCACAAGCGACTAGCAAAGCCGCGCACGCGATCACGGCCGGACCAAGGCGATTCAGCGACATCAGTTTCTCCCCAATTAGTTGCGCACCCGAGGGTCACGGCTCTGCGGCCGCTGCGCGGCCCACTCAGCCCGTAAAGCTATCCGGAATTCTGTTGCTTGCAAGCACTTTACTACCATCGCGCAGGCCCGACTGACCAACTACAACGATTTCCTCGTTCTCCGCGAGGCCATCCAGGATTTCGACCTGACCACCCGACGCGATTCCTGTCTCAATGACACGACGTGCCACTGCGCCGTCGGCGACGACGTAGACGGCTATTTCATCATCTTCCTCGACAACCGCATCAGCTGGAATGAGCAGAACACCCTCGTGTCTCTCGTACGCAATAGTGAATCGCGCGAACATGCCAGGAACAAGGTAGCCGGCGTCGTTGTTTACAAATGCGGTCGCACGAAAC
>Ga0224503_10000410_pt1 | contig 12910 bp, 8 predicted proteins | sample SF_Oct11_sed_USG_2_FD_169106 | JGI IMG/M metagenome (GOLD analysis project Ga0224503, IMG submission 169106) | Sediment microbial communities from San Francisco Bay, California, United States - SF_Oct11_sed_USGS_21 | ecosystem: Environmental > Aquatic > Marine > Sediment | place: USA: California...
GGACAATGACTAAATGCGAATCCTCAATAATTCCGAAAACTTCAGTCCTACGACTTAAAGAAAGAGGTCTTCAAAGTCATCTTCCTCAACGGGCGCAATGAGGTGATTCAGGTGGAGACCCTCTTTGAGGGCAGTCTCACCTCAAGTGCGGTCTATCCGCGTGAAGTCATCAAAAGTGGTCTCAAACATCACGCAGCAGCTATGGTGTTTGCCCACAATCATCCTTCAGGAGACCCGAGTCCCTCAACCCAGGATTTCGCCATTACAAGAGATCTCTTTCTGGCTGGTAAGATCATGTCCATTCAGGTGCTCGATCATCTGATTATTGGCCGAAATCGCTACTACAGCTTCGCGGACCAGGGTCACATCAAGAAATGGGAAAGGGAGTTCGGGGAAGGGCCGGAGATCATTCTAAAGACTCTGGGAGAGGACTTGGAGGTCAGCGGGCAGGAGGCAGTTGGCAGCAGGCAGCAGGAGAACGACTAGACACTATGCACTAAGAACCTGGAACGCTTAGTATCAAATTCGAAATCCTAAATCCGAAGCACGAAACAAATTCAAAATCTTAATGCTCAAATGTTCAAAACGGAACTACTTTAAGAGACTTGTCTAGTGTTTGGGTCATTTGAAACTGGGGACCCTCCCGAAGGGTGGGGAGTCCGAAGGACAATTTTGGAAATTCGGATTTGTTTCGGATTTCGATACTCGAATTTCGGATTTATCTGTTAGTTCCTCGTTCTGAATTCCGCACTCTCTACTCTAGTGTCTCGTAGTTTGGCCGCTTGCCAACAGCCTTTAGTAGCATCCCAGTATTTTGAGAAACTCGGTATGTTCTGAAAGCTGATCCATTACCCCTTGAAGTTCATCCGATTCCACGTCGGCCTCCAAGTCAACGTAGAACATGTACTCCCACGGTTTGCCATGAATGGGTCTGGATTCCAGTTTGACCAGGTTGAGCCCGTTTTCGGCAAAGATCTTCAAGGTATCGAACAAAGCGCCCGGTTTATTACTGGTGGCATACACCAGGGAGGATTTCTTACTGGAGCCGTTATTCACTTTAGCGGCTGCTATGACAACGAAACGCGTATAATTTCGGGCGTTGGTCTCAATGGCTTCTTTAAGTATGCTAAGCTCGAAGAGATCTGCCGCTTCTCTTGCTGCGATGGCAACATCGCCAGGGTTTCCTTCTTCTTTAACCCGACGCACCGCTGTGGCCGTGTCCCTGGCCGCGACCAATTCCCAGCCCTCCTGGTTCTCCAGAAAATCGCGACACTGTTCAAGGGCCTGGGGATGAGAGATGACCCGTTTAATGTCCTCAAACTTAGTCTCAGGAGGGCCAATGAGGGCATGGACGATACGCAGGGTTATCTCTCCAACGATCCTAACGTCATACTCCAGGAGCAGATCGTAGTTTTCATGAATACTACCGGTTAAAGAATTTTCCAGAGGAATTACACCGAAGTCACTATTGCCCTCCTTCACCTCTTTGAAAACGGCGCGAAACGAGGATGCTGAATCGATGTTGATGCCGCTACCAAAGAACTGCAGTGCCGCTTTGTGGGCGAAAGCTTGCATCTCACCGGCAAAAACAGCACGTCTCTGGCTCCCGATTCTGGACGAGGGCAAAGTCGGGGCAGCGGTGGCTTTGTCCAGATAGCCGAAGTCAAGTTGCTTGCCAACCACCGGAGCGATTACATAAAGGTCTCTCATGAGCTGCTTAAACTGTTCCGGGTAGAGACTCTGGGGCCCGTCGGAGAGCGCCTTAGACGGGTCGTGATGCACCTCGATCATAAGACCGTCTGCTCCAGCGGCGATGGCGGCTCGAGCCATTGGACTTACCTTTTCCCTGAGTCCAGTGGCGTGGCTGGGATCGATGACCACCGGCAAGTGAGTGAGGTTCTTGATTATAGGGATGGCGGAGAGGTCCAGGGTATTTCGGGTGTAAGGCTCAAAGGTACGAATACCACGTTCACAGAGAATAACCTGCTCGTTCCCCTCGGAAAGAATGTATTCGGCTGACATCAGCCATTCCTCTATGGTGGCTGAGAGGCCCCGTTTGAGCAACACGGGCTTGCCAATGCGGCCAGCACTGCGAAGCAATTCGAAGTTTTGCATGTTGCGGGCGCCGATCTGGACCACGTCCACATACTTCATCATTAGGTCTACCTGGTTGGGAGAGGTCATCTCAGTGGCAATACGTAATCCTGTTTCTTCTCGGATCTGGGCGAGAATCTTCAAGCCTTCCTCTCCCAGTCCCTGGAAAGAGTAAGGTGAAGTACGCGGTTTAAAGGCACCGCCTCGAAATAGCACAGCACCCGCACTTTTCACCTCCCTGGCGATAGTCATAGCCTGCTCCCGATCTTCAATGGCACAGGGACCAGCTATGACCACAATGCGGGGACCACCCAGCTCCACATCACCGATTTGGACCACGGTATCCTCGGGATGCATCTCCCGGCTAACCAATTTGTAAGGCCGAGTTAATGGAATTACTTTGGCCACTCCGGGCAGCTGTTCAAAAACCCGTATGTCGCGACTCACTTTACCCACCGCGCCGATTACGGTTTCGCCACCAGTGCTCATCTCGCGGATAAGGCAACCTTCTTCCCTCAGAATGTCGCGGACGTGGTCTTCTTCTTTTTTGCTCACTCCCTGTTTCAAGACGATAATCATGGCAAAAACTCCTCACAATTGTGAATGTAAAAAAGAAAAGCCCCGGGGCTTTCCGCCCCGGGGCTTGAGTTCACATGGTTCTGAAGCAGTATTCCACCCCGAGGCGACCGTTTTCGGTCCACCCGGGGCTCAACGCGATGCGTCAGGAGGCCGGGCGGACGCCCATAAAAAAGGAAAAGAAAAAGAGACGTCCGTCTGCAAATTGCGCGAAATATGTAGCTCCCAAACGCATAGTTCATCCTCTACTGTCAAGCGAGAATAAAAACACTATTAGAGTACAGTAATTTTGTCAAGTATTTCTTAAGTACTGAAAAAGGAGGTTTCAGCTTCTATGTTTCTTTTTCCTGACACCCGACACCTGAATCCCTAATCTGCATTCTAAAATCTAAAATACCCGGAGTCCTCTGGATCTGGAATCGTTACTTTTCGGTATAACCAAGACAAAATCCACTGGTATGTGGTTTGCAATCATCATTGCCCGAAAATTGACTTACGTTTTGCCAGCCGGCGCATGAAGGTAACTTTTTGTAGAGACAGAGCCAATCTATGAAGGCTACTACCCCAACTAATACAGCAACTCTCAATCCATGGAGGTATCATTTTGAATACAATTAAGATAAAAAGAGGGCACCATTATCCAAAAGTAGACGCCAAATATCCCGTTGTCGTGCTTACAGCAGACGGGGCAATGAGAGGAGAAACCAAGCACATCAGCACCCAGCAAGCGTTCGTCCGCTGCAAAGACCCGCTGCGTCTCTATGACGTGGCCAGCATGAGCATTCAGTTTTCGAAAGAGGAGGCCATCCTGGCGGAAGGAGAAGTAATCTGGTCGAACAGATACGGCCCGGATGATGAAATAACCCCCCGTGGCATGGTGGTTCGCTTCACCCGTTTGTCCGCCAAAGAACGCAAGCGCCTTCACGACACTATTGTCAAACAGTACAAAAATAAGATGGACCTTTGGTAATACCTAAATTGAACGATTCTAGTGGACGGCACGAGTACAGTCAGCACCATCCATGTCATTCTGAGCGACAGCGAAGAATCTTCTGGGTGGAGCCGCCTTCTGAGATTCTTCGTCGCCTGTCGGCTCCTCAGAATGACAGTGAACGGAGAATCGCTCAATTTAGGTAATAGTAACCCTTAAGTTGGGATCTTATCGAGCCATCTGTTCAATATATCCGCGCTGTCAATGGTTCCTAGCCCATTGACCTGGAAAAACTCATCCAATTCATAGCGGTTACCTGTGAACCACCATTCTTTTAGGATAGCACCCGCCTCCGCCCGGAACATCCATTCAGGTCCAAGAGTCTTCCTGAGGTTTTTTTCGATGGTGGCCTCAGCCATCCATGAAACCAGATAATCAAGGGCGTAAAATTCCGGGGCCAGATCGAAAAGCTGGGTTTCAGGGAGGTAGGAGAACCCCGTGTGTTTCTTCAGGAGGGTGGCGTACGGCTCACCGTTGGCAAGATCATTTTCTGCGAACATCTGATATTCAGCCAGAAACTTGCCAGCGTATCTTCTGAAAACAGATAAGTCTTTCAGGGTCTTGTAGAAGGTTATGGCATCTATTTCTCGAGGTGATAGTTTCAGTTGACGTTCAAGAAATGGTGGGGAGAGGGTGATGTTCTGAAGCAAAAAGGCATAGGTTTCTGAGAGCGCGTTTGAGGTGAAAAAATCTTTCTCAGACGGAGAAAGCTCCCGCGAGGTAAAGGTGTGACTCAGAGCGTGACCCATCTCATGGAACAGGGTCTCCAGGTCTACCCAGCCGCCCTGGGGATTCATCACCAGATGAATATTTTGGGGAATTCTCAGGGCGAAACTCATTGCCTGGGAGCTTTTTTGAGGTGAATAGTCGATGTCCAAGTGGAGGCCAGCAAGCTTTTTCACCCCAATTCCCCAGTTACTGAAGAAGTCGAGGTGATCAACTAAAGGGATTTTCTCAGGGAAGAACCGATCCAGTTCACCCAAGCCAAGCAGATAAATGGCATCGAAGCGATTGAGTTCAAAGAGGGGCCGCCCTAAACTCTCCTGAACCCAGGTCTCCATGGCACCGAGATACATCTCTTCGGTCTGATTAAGTAATCTCAGCAGCTTACGGACGTAACCTTGGTAGTCTATTTGTTTTTTATCCTCACAGTAGGCTGAGTAGGTTTCGTAACCAAATTCCTCTGACAAAATAGCTAGAAAGACTTCCCAAAAACTGAGGGCAAAGGGCTTCAAGAACTTGCAGAGGCTGCTGGTCTCTTTTACCAGGATTCGGCGGCCATTGAGATCGCTTTGTTTCTGACACCAGGGGAGGATGTCTTGGAAGTATATCTTTTCTCCGTTGACGTGGGCGGCAGCCCCTTTCAGCCAGGTGAAAAGTTCATTCTCGTAAGGAGAAACACGATATTGGAGATAGTGTCCAAGAAGAGAGTGAAAAAGCCTTTCCCTCATTGGTGAGTCTGTCCCGGTGCTTCGAATTTGCTTTATGCGGTTTGGGTTGAAGAGGTCTTCAAGCCCATCGTAGATGCTGAGCTGGGATGGAACGGTGTCATCTCCTTTCCATATTTTCAAAGCCCTGGAGGTCAAGCCCTCATTGAGCTTCAACACAGCTTGTTCTCTTCCATCCATCTCAGAATGATCCTTTACCGTAGTGCTCTGTTTTAGATTAGATAACAGGTTCAGACCGCTCTTGGCAACAAAACATAGAAAATTACCGGGCATCCCGAACCCGGATATTGGATGAATCACTTGCTGCGACCCCGGATATGGCCGTCCTTCCTGGCGTCCTCGGGTGTTCCTTCGACAGGCTCAGGACAGGCTCCCCCTGCGACGTACCATTCAGGTACGCCTCGGAACCAACACCCTGTGGTTGCCAGGTGGCACGCCCATCTTGGTGGTCTCGCGACAGCAATTGATCCAATATCCGGGTTAGAATTGGCGAGAAGCCTTGGGTGGGTAAATCTAAAACAGGAGGGCAAGCGATTCTAGCCGGTGTGGCTTTGCAACATCAGGGTTTTTAAACCTCAAAGGGATTCTGCATCATGATTGTCTGCTCGCGCCCAGGGCCCACTGAAACAATGGAAAGTGGGATTTCGGCCAATTCTTCGATGGCTCGTAAATAGCTTTGAGTGTTGGCAGGGAGGTCCGAAAACGTGCGGGCGCTAGTGATGTCCTCACTCCAACCGGCAAAGTCCATATACGAAGGTTTGCAGCTCTCCAAGGTGAAGCATTCATTGGGAAAATTTTCCATGGAGCTAGTCCCATGAACATATGAGGTGGCAATGCGTATCTGCTCAAGACCACTAAGCACATCCAGCTTGGTAATGGTTAGGCTGGTGAGTCCGTTCAGGCGAGCGGCATTTTTCAACACCACCATGTCAAGCCAGCCGCAACGGCGAGGTCTACCCGTGGTGGAACCGAATTCCGCTCCTACTTTCTGGAGATGCTTGCCAACTTCATCCTCTAGTTCGGTGGGAAATGGCCCTCCTCCCACGCGAGTCGTATAAGCTTTGCAGATGCCAATGACGGTATCAATGCGGGTGGGACCGATGCCGGCACCGGAGCATGCACCACCGGCAACTACATTTGAAGATGTAACAAAGGGGTAGGTGCCATGGTCAATGTCCAGGTGGGTTCCCTGAGCCCCTTCAAAAAGGATGTTCTTCCCCTGGCGCCGACCCCTGTCAAGCAACTCGGAGACGTTGCCGGCATAGGGTCGAAGCTGCTCGCCATAAGCGAGGTATTGATCAGCAATTTGGTTGTAGTCTAAAGGCTTGGCACCCAGGAATTTTTCTAGATAGAAATTTTTTTCCTCCAGGTTTGCCTTGAGCTTTTCCGTGAACATTTTCGGGTTTATCAGCTCGTGGAAGCGAATTCCGGCACGACTCGCCTTATCTTCATAACAGGGACCGATACCCCGGCCGGTGGTGCCGATCTTGCTCTTACCCTTGCGGAGTTCCCGGGCGTTATCCACTGCCTGGTGGTAAGTCATGATCACGTGGGCTTGTCCACTAATGACCAAATTGTCCGGACTCACTTGCACCTGGTGGCTGCTGAGATTCTCTATTTCTCCAAGTAGCACCCCGGGGTCCACCACCACTCCATTGCCAATGCAGCAGGTTTTGTTCGGATGCAGGATTCCCGATGGGATCAAGTGCAAGATGAATTTTTCATCTTCCACCACCAACGTGTGGCCGGCGTTGTTGCCTCCCTGAAATCGGACAATGTAATCGGCAGACTCACTCAGGAGATCAACAACCTTACCCTTGCCCTCGTCGCCCCACTGGGTTCCAACCACAATTACGTTTGCCATGGGGTAAACCTCTGTATGTTTGGATTATTGGAGTAATGGGAAAATGGAGTGTAGGGGTGTTGGTTTTGGCAGCTCTGTGAATTCAGCTCTTCATTACCGATGACTCCATTTCAAGCCCGAAAGAGGATAATGGATTGGGTAAGAAATGTCAAACGGAAGGTAGACCCTGTGCGACCGTAACTACAAAGATCAATATGTTCGCTACGGGCATAGAGCATGGAGGTTCAGCAGGCAGATTGCAGCAGGCAGCAGGCAGTGATAACTAGGAACTAGACACTATGCACTAGGCACCGAAAAAAAGGAGTCAGGTGTCAGAATCCAGGAGAAAAGCAAACAATATTGAGTTCCTATCAACTACTGACTACCGGCTACTGGATTCTCTGTTTTTTCCTGACACCTGACACCCGACACCTGAAACCTTTAATACCTCAATCTAAAATCCTCAATTAGGCTACTGCCATTGACCGTAAACGGCGGACGCGCTCCTCCATGGGTGGATGGGTACTGAACCATTTGGAGAAGCCACCACCACTGAGCGGATTTACTATGAACATATGTGCTGTTGCTGGCTTGGCCTCCTGCATGGGTATCCGCTGAGAAGCGGACGCCAGCTTTTCCAGGGCGCTGGCCAGACTCCTGGGATTTCCTGCCAAACGGGCGCCGGTCTCATCGGCCAGATATTCCCGAGAGCGGGAGATAGCCATCTGGATCAGCATGGCGCCAAGCGGAGCTAGTATGGACATGAGAATGAGACCGATGATGCCGCCGCCATCGTCGTCGTCAGAGCCTCCCAAGCCAAAAATGGCGGCAAAGCGAGCCATGCTGGCAAGCATCATCACTACCCCGGCTAAGGTGGCGGCAATGGAGCCGATGAGAATGTCACGATTTTTTACATGTCCCAGTTCATGGGCCAACACCCCTTTTAGTTCCTCAGGATTGAGGAGGCGGACGATGCCTTGGGTAACCGCCACCACCGCGTGTTCAGGGTTGCGGCCGGTCGCAAAGGCATTGGGGGCCTCTGAGGGAATCATATAGATGCGCGGTTTGGGCAATCCCCCACGCTGCGCGAGTTCGTCCACCATTTGGTGAATCTCCGGGGCTTCAGTGGGGGTAAGCTCTTTGGCCCGATACATGGCCAGGACAATCTTGTCTGAAAACCAGTAACTGCCAAAATTCATGACCATGGCGAAAACAAAGGCGATCATCATGCCCTGATTGCCACCAAACATTCTGCCAATTAGAACGATTAACACGGTAAGGGCTGCCAGCAAAACCGTGGTTTTGAGCTGGTTGGCCATCATAGGTTGTACCTCCTGTTACATTGTAGGTTTCGGGTTCATTATTGAAAGAAGAACCCCATAAACGCTGGATCCAAGATTTCTTTGAACCAGAAAGAATTTAATGTCAAATGGTGCTTTTGTCAAGATGGAGTCGAGAGGGTCGGCTGCTGCAAGTTAATGATATTAGACATTAAATCAGGAGCACTATACAAATGTAACTCAGCGATGCGGGACGGGACCCCTGAAGGAGTACTTAATCCCACATCCAGCATCAATTGTTCAATTAGAGGGCTGGGGGCTTGACTTGATTTTGGAGTTAAAAATTGAGCCGAGTCTCCGGAAAAAAAACAAAAGCATCAGCCCCGCCAACAGCAGGGCAGTTCCGAAATGGAGCCATAAGGGCAGTAGTTCGCTAGTAGCGACGGCCAGATTTGCTTGCAAGGAAATCCCGAGGAAGCCGTAAAGCCAATCAGTCGCCAATCCCAGCAACACCGCAAAAATCGCAATAGATCCCAGGTAAATAATCACACCCCGTTTCCCCAGCACTCTGGTAAGCACCGTGAGGGAGGCAATATTGGTGGCGGGGCCTGCCAACAAAAATACTAAAGCTGCTCCGGGACTCACCCCTTTCAGGATCAAGGCCGCAGCCACCGGGGTGGAAGCGGTGGCGCAGATGTAGGTGGGGATACCGGCGGCAAGCATGAAAAGCATGGTGGCAATGCCACCCCCAAGATACTTGCTCGTTAGATCCTGTGGTAACAAAAGAGTTATGGCTCCCGCCACGATGAAGCCTGCAAAGATCCAACCAGAGAGTTCACGAAACAGATCGAAGAAACCATATCGGATTCCACTCCATAGCTTTTGGCCTAAGGTGTGGTGCTTGCTGTGCTCCTCCGGCGGGCAATCTTGACCATCGCAGCAACCATCGACGCGGCAATTTATATCAGGTGGCAACGAGACTGTGTCCTTGGCCTCCCAGGAGATAAAGTTCTCCGTAATCCCAGCGGCAAAAGCGGTAAGAAAGGCTGCAACCGGTCTAATGATTGTCATGAGGGGATCCAGGAGGGCGTAGGTAATGGCGATGGAGTCCACTCCTGATTCGGGGGTGGCGATTAGGAATGCCGCGGTTGCGCCCCGATTGGCTCCCTGCTTTCTCAGACTGGCTGCGGCGGGCAAAACTCCGCAAGAGCAAAGAGGCAAGGGAATGCCCAGCAGAGCCGCCTTGAATACAGAACGTACTCTGCCGCTGTTTAGGTGTTTGGCAATGGTCTCAGGCGCGAGGAAAAGGTGCATAAGGCCAGCGACCAAAACTCCGAATATCAGATACGGGGCGGCCTCCACGAAAAGGTCCCAACTGGCCTGGGCTATTTGCACAAGAACGGTCATTATCAATCCCGTAGATGCTCCAAAGTGATATTGATTAACTGGGACACATGGTTGTCGGTCAAGCGATAATAGAGTACAACTCCATTGCGGCGATTGCTAACAAGCTGCAGGTTCCTTAGCAGACGGAGCTGATGGCTCACCGCCGATTCTGTTAAACCCAGCATGGCGGCCAAATCGCAGACACACATCTCCTGTTTTTCCAGAGCCCAGAGGATTTTCAACCGAGTCCCATCCGCCAAGGCTTTGAATATCTGGGCCAAGCTCGCGGTTTCATTAGGGGCAAGGGCAGATGCTCTCGCCTCTTCCACCGCTTGTCGGTGAATAAGCCGACAATCACAGAGATCGTTTGCTTGCTTTGGCAAAACGTTTCTCCTTTCTTATCTGAGTATATGCTCAAATATACATATATAGAGAGAGGTTGTCAAGGGAGGGGTAGTAATCAGTTGACTGTCCTTTGGAAAATCTGCTACTTTTGGCCGCACATTACTCAAAAGAAGGGATAGTCATTCGTGGTTGCCCGCCTGGAAATCACCCTCAAGCCTGACCTATTTGATGCCGAAGGAGAGGCAATCAGGCGCAAAGCCAGGGACTATTTTAATATTCAGCTGGACGAAGTACGCACCATTCACGTCTTGACCATTGACGCGCAACTAACCCAAGAGCAAATCGAATCAGCCCGCCGCCAGATCTTCACCAATCCGGTCAGTCAAATATCTTCTTTCAAACCATTGGCCACACCCTTTGACTGGGCAATCTGGGTTGGCTTCCGTCCTGGAGTGAGAGATAATCCAGGGAGCACAGCGGTGGAGGCAATGGAAGATCTTTTCAAAATTCGTTTCCAACCTGGAGAAAACGTTTACACCTCTCGGCTGTATCTTCTCCGTAGTGAGCGTCTGGGGAAGAGCAAGAGAGGGCACCGGGCGGTGGAAGGAATTGCCAAGCAGCTTCTGGCCAACGACCTGATTCAGCAGTGGCGAGTCTACTCTGGAGATGAGTGGAATCCTGAGGAGGGCATTGGCATAATCATCCCCAAGGTTCGACTTGCACACCAGCCCTCGGTTGAGACACTTTCCATCTCCAGTGATGCAGAGCTGGAGCGCTTGAGCTTGGAGCGCAACCTGGCCTTGCATCCCAGGGACATCCCGGTTATACGTTCTTACTTTCTTCAGCCTGAGGTGCGGGATGGACGCAGTAAATTCGACCTGTCTGACCCCACAGATGTGGAACTGGAGTACATTTCCCAGGCGAGGAGCGACCACTGCAACCACAACACTTTCCAGGGTAAGTTTTACTATCATGATCTGAGCACGGGCGAACAAGAGGTGGTGGATAACCTTTTTAAAACTTGTATCGAGGCCCCCACTCTAAGGTTGCAAAAAGAAAAAGACTGGGTCATCTCTGTGCTTTGGGACAATGCTGGAGTTGCTCGTTTCGACCAGGATACATACTACGTCATTACCGGAGAGACCCACAACAGTCCGTCCAACATGGAGGCGTACGGCGGAGCGCTTACTGGCATTGTAGGGGTCTACCGGGATCCAATGGGAACCGGAAAGGGTTCCCGGCTCATTGCAGGGACCTATGGTTATTGTGTGGGATATCGAGATTACCGTGGTCCCCTGAAACCGCATTTGCATCCGCGGCGACTTCTGGACGGTGTTATTGAAGGTGTGCGGGATGGCGGTAACAAGAGTGGCATACCCACCCCTTACGGCCAGGTTTTTTTTGACCACGGTTACATGGGTAAATGTCTGGTCTTCGTGACTGCCATAGGGTTGATGCCGGCCACTGTATCGGGTACTCCCAGTGAGAAAAAAACCACCACCGCTGGCGATTTGATCATTATGTGCGGTGGCCGGATAGGCAAAGATGGTATCCATGGGGTAACTGCTTCCAGTGAGATCTACAGCGAACATACCCCGGCCGGTCATGTGCAAATAGGTGATCCCTATACTCAAAAGAAAATGCACGATTTTCTCTTGGAAGCGCGAGATGAGGGATTGATTGCTTTCATAACCGACAATGGGGGTGGGGGGCTTTCGTCTTCCATAGGCGAGTCGTCCCTATTTTCTGGAGGTGCTTTTGTAGAACTGGACGAAGTTCCACTAAAGTACGAAGGTTTAGATGCCTGGGAAATCTGGGTTTCGGAGAGCCAGGAACGAATGACAGTGGCGGTGAAACCCCAACAGCTCTCACGGTTCATGCAGCTTTCCCAGAAGCACGAGGTTGAGTCTACAGTTATCGGTCACTATACAGACAGTGGCAAACTGCACATTACCTCCCAAGACAAGACCTGTGCCTACGTGGACCTAGCGTTGCTTGAATCCGGTTTTCCCCAATGGGAGTTCGAGGCGGAGTGGGTAGCGCCGGAGCATAGAGGACTCAGGGAACCTGTATTGGGCCCACCAGATAATCAGCGGCGCATCCTGCTCACTATGCTGAGCCGCGCCAACATATGCTCCAAAGAGTGGATCGTTCGCCTGTATGACCACGAGGTCCAGGGAACCAGCGCCATTAAACATCTGGTGGGAGTTGAGAGGGACGTCCCCAACGACGGTGTGGTTTTACGCCCACGTCTGGATTCCCTTCGCGGCTTGGCAATAGCACAGGCACTCAATCCAACCTATTCCCGCATTGACGCCTACCATATGGTGGCTTGTACCATTGACGAGACGGTGCGGCGGTTGTTGGCTGTGGGCGGTGGTTTTCAGCATCTGGCGGGGGTGGACAATTTCTGCTGGCCTAACATTCAGTATCATCCGGAGAGTAATCCTGACGGCAAACTGAAAGCGGCGCAATTGGTCAGGGCCAACTGGGCTTTGAAAGACTACTGCCTTGGTTTTGGTATCCCCTTGCTTTCCGGCAAAGACAGCATGTACGTGGACGGAAATCTGGAGGGGGAGTTCGGCGAACGCCATAAAGTGTCCGGTCTCGAGACCCTGCAATTCACGGGCACCAGTGTTATAGAAGACGTGCAACGGTGCCTCACTATGGACGCGAAAATGGCGGGTGACCTTATTTATGTTTTGGGGCTTACCAGAAACGAGTTGGCAGGCTCTGAATACTACGATCTTTTTGACTATACCGGACTCAATGTGCCCCGCGTGAGGTTAAAGGAGGTAATTCCTCTGTATCAGGCACTGGAAGAGGCCATCCGGGCCGAGCTGGTGGCTTCGGCCCATGGCATCTATCGAGGAGGTCTGGGAGTCCATTTGGCACTGGTGGCTGTGGCCGGCGAGCTCGGCTTGGATGTGGAACTTGCTAAGGTACC
>Ga0224503_10000412_pt1 | contig 12839 bp, 12 predicted proteins | sample SF_Oct11_sed_USG_2_FD_169106 | JGI IMG/M metagenome (GOLD analysis project Ga0224503, IMG submission 169106) | Sediment microbial communities from San Francisco Bay, California, United States - SF_Oct11_sed_USGS_21 | ecosystem: Environmental > Aquatic > Marine > Sediment | place: USA...
TTAACTCTCCCTCTCCGGTTTCAGTATGTTGGAAACGGCCGGGTAAACGAATAATCGAAAGCCCATTAACGGTCGTGGCCAATAACAACACCGCTTCATATAAAGCCACTTGGTAAAGCGTCACTCCTTTATTTTAATGGTGTACCAACTGTGAAAACTTGATAGACAGTCGCCTTACGAAACGAATGAATCAATTGTATTTACATGCCATTTCAAAAATGCAGATTACGTTCAAGAACAAGGCGCGAGTCGATGAAAAAGCGCAGCATACATGGAAGTATGTGAGCATTTTGAAGAGGCTCGTTGCAAATCCCGTTATACGGGGCAGCGCCGTAATTGGGCGTTCGATGTATTTTTGAGATGGCTTGCAGTTTTGGATTAAGAGCATGGTCGGTCATGTGTTCATCGAACAATCAAACAGTAGAACACCAAAACGTTTTTGATACTTCAGTAAAACGTACTTCAAGAATCCTGCCAGGTATGAACAAACCGATGAAAATTCAAGGTTCTTTACTCGATTCTAATGATTTTTCAGATGCTTATCCGTTTTACAAAAATGAGATGTCTTGGAGGAAAGCCGGTGTTGCTTAACAAGAAACCTAAATGAGTGTACGGGATCGGACCCTAATTTTTCTTTAAAAACTTTAGGTGACTTATGGGTGAAGGATTTATGGACTGTGCAGAAAAGGACCCTATCTGTCCAAATCTGATACGCTAAACAGTCTCTTTATTTATATGATGTCGGCGGATTTTGCTGTAAAGGGTGCTACGGCTAATTTTAAGACGCCGGGATGCCTCATGTTTGTTCCAGTCGGACTCTTTTAGCACATTGAAAATCAGCCGCCGCTCATTTTCAGCAAGGCAGGTGGTGGAGGGTTCGGGAACGGATTGTCTGAGGAACTGGGGCAGATGCCTCCTCTCTATAAACTGGCCCTGAGTAAGGATAACCGCATGACTGACAGCGTTTTCCAGCTGGCGTACATTGCCGGGCCATTCGTGATCCATAAAAATTTGCATGGCACCGGGGGAAAAAGACTTAATGTCTTTGTTCTCCTTCAAACTGTATTTTTCAAGAAAATGATTGCAAAGCGACGGAATGTCTTCTTTGCGGTCGCGCAGGGGCGGCAGATGGAGGGTAATGACATTCAGCCGATAGTATAAATCGTTTCTGAATCGGCCAACCTCCACTTCCTTGTAAAGATTCCGGTTTGTTGCCGCCAGAACCCGTACATCGGCCTCCATGGTTTCTTCCCCGCCAACCCTTTCAAAACAGTGGTCCTGAAGAAATCTGAGCAAAAGGACTTGGGTAGCCGGGGCAATGTCACCGATTTCATCTAAAAACAGGATGCCCCCCTGAGCCCGCTCAACGCGACCGATTTTTCTCTTGATGGCGCCTGTAAAGGCGCCCTTCTCATGTCCAAAGAGTTCGCTCTCCAACAGGGCCGGCGAATAGGCCGAACAGTTGGCAACCACAAAGGCACCTTCTTTTCGATGACCCTGGCGGTGGATGGCCTGAGCGACCAGCTCCTTTCCGGTACCGTTCTCGCCGGTAATTAATACGGTCGCATCGGAAGTAGAAACCAGATCGATCAGTTTATAGACTTTTTGCATCTCGTCGCTCTGGCCAATGATTTTGCCATGGAAGGTGCGTTCGGCAACTCTTTGCCGGAGATGATTGATTTCGGTTTCATGGATAACCAAATAACGAACATGGCCGGCGATTTGATTGAACAGCGTCAGAAAAAAATGGATATCTTCATGGGAGAATTTATGAGAAGTCGACGATTTCAGAACGAAATATCCAATGGGTTGTTGGGGCGCGGAAATTGGAAAGCCGAACCAATTGGGACAACCTTTTGAAATAATCTTTAAAAAATTGGGAATGTCATTGTTGTACGTTGAACCGACAACACGAGGTTCCCTGGTGCTTTGCAGGTATTGGATAAAATCTGAAATCAATCCGGAGCGTTCAATTTCCTGTTGCGCCCGCAAAAGTGGCTCCAATACAGTGGGGTTGCAGCCTTCCAAACTCAGAAGATTCTGGCCTCCGGCATCCAACAAAAAAATTAAAGGGACAGCGTCGGGAAAGATTTCCCGGGTAACTTCATGGGCGAAATCGACGATCTCTGATAAAGCGTTTTTCGCGTTCACTTGCCGCGAGATTTTAAACAGCCGCTCCAGTTGATTCTGGGCTCTTTGCAGTTCCCTTGAACGAAAGGCCAGGGCATCCGCCATTTTGCGTTTTTCGGTGACGTCGCGTTCCAACCGGATAATCGAAGAAATATCACCCTGATTATCAAAGATCGGATAGGTGGCAATTTGAAGCACTCTGTCTTTTCCGTCAGTATCGGGATAAATTTTGTCAGAGATGGCGGGAGACTTTGATCGTACGGTTTCTTCTATCGGACACTGGATGCCGGATTCCCCACAGAATGTTTGCCTTCCGAGCATAATCTCGTAGCATTTTTTACCTATTATCTCGGTCTGGTTTTTCCCAACGCGGAAGTAAAACGATTCGTTGGCCTGGATGATGGTGTAAGCAACAGGGTCAAGTACGATAAGGCTGTCTGTGATACTGTTGATAACCTTTTCGTTGAATTCTTTGGATGCCAGCAGCTGGCTTTCAAGGCTTTTGCGCTCGGTAATATCTCGTATGTACTCGACAACCTCCATAACCTCGCCCTGTTGATCTTTGATTGGACATGAATAGATTTCAAAAATGCGATCATTTTCATCAGGTGTTGGAATATGCTTCTCACGAATCTGTGGTTCACCGGTTAAAAAGACCTCCTGAACATGACATCCCTTGCAAACTGCTTTTTGTTTATAAAAAACCGCATAGCAATACTTTCCTATGATCTTTTCGGCTGAAATTCTAAAGAGCGTCCTCAGCGCCCGATTTACCCTGAGAATTCGAAAGTCATGATCGTAAATGGCAAAGGGATCAGAAACGCTGTCAAAAACCCTCGTTAGGAATTGCTCATCATAGTTGGGCATATTCCATTTCCGATCTTCTAAAATAAACTTTTTTTAAATAATGAATTTCGGCTGTGGTTTTGTTGATATCCCCCTTTCCTCTGACAATACTTACCACCATAGCCTTTCATCCCAAATCGCCCCATCTTGCCCCTCAGCTTCGAATGGAGGTAATATGCCATTAAAGTTATGTTTTGGGTTTTCATTGAGGGGCAGATGGAGCGAAAATGTATTTCTTTGATTCATCTGAAGTTCCATAGTGTAAAATGTGAAAGCTTTGGAGTCCATTGCAAATGAAAGCATTTTGGAAATAAGAATACGTTATTATATTCTTCGTCTCACTTTTATTGGATCTACCTTATTTCTTGCTCTTAACTCTAAAATTTATTTCATGCTGATTGGCGTTTAAAATTACCTGACAAATAAATAAAACATTGTTAGGGGAGTAGAAGGTCTTCTACTCGCGACTGCAGTCTCTGTTACAAAGCAGCGCTAAAAATCATAATCATAACTCTCATCGAGAGCTGGTTTAATATCTTTCATCAAAACTGCAAGATCGACAGGCATGTTTTGTCTATCCTTGACCATGTTAGGGATCATTGCGGCGTGATAAAATCCAGCCTTGGTAAACGTATTAATTACAGCAATGTTGGTATCTGGAATTTCTAGTATAAGTTTTTCAATTCCAAGCCCGTATGCAATCCGCGTGAGCTCATTTACCATAAGTTCCCCAAGACCAAGGTTCCGGTAGTCATTATGAACAAAAATCCTCACGGTGCCCAGGTGCCATTTCCACCCGGACCGACGGCGATTGATAGTGGCATCAGCAATAATGATGTCACCTTTTAAAGCCAAAATGGGCAGGGTCCTGCTATAATCAAGGTTTTTTGCCCATGATTCAATAAGAAGCCTGCTTTTAACATCATCACGCAGATACCGGGCCTCTTCTTCGGAAACCGCTTTGAAAAACTCATACAACGCTTCTTTGTCTTCTGGGGCCATCGGACGGAGAAGAATTTTTGTCCCATCTTTGAGAACCGCTTCTTTCTGATACGCGTTAATATCTATCTTTGGATATATGCCATGAGCCAACATAAATATCACCTCCTTTCCTCCCTTTATGGTCAATTAATGCACCTCTCTCCCCTAACTTAAATTTTCACCTTTTTGAATTTTGAGTTTAACCCATATTTTTAAATTTGTTTTGATTTAAAACTGCTCGGATATGACCTGCTAAGAAGTCTATCCATGTCAAAACTTTATCATTAAGTTTAATGCACGATTCGGGCATTAAGCTTGTTGATACGCTGCCTCCATTTCCCGGCGATCGGCCATATCCATCAGAACTCTGTCCCGAGCTTTATGGATGCCGAGTTCTTTACGTTTTTTATCAATATGAGCGATCATCTTCCAGGCATGTTTGATCGGATCAGGTTCAATATCCCACATGCCGCCATAAATCTTTTCCAAATCCTTGCAAATATAGTCATGGAAGACCGGAGCGCCGGAGGTGGGCAGGGTAACGCCAAAGACCGTATACACACCGGACGTGACAAAATAATGGCCAATGCTAATGGCCTTTTCACTCATCCACTCTGGCGCGCTGCCGGCGGCCGGCAGATCCGAGATGTCGTTTCCGAGTCCGCCGGCCTTGACAACCTCGGTTGCCGCCAGCAAAATCCGACTGTTGTCGACACAGGAACCCAGATGAAGCACCGGGGGAATACCCACGGTCTCACACACTTCGGCCAGTCCCGGTCCGCAGAAAACCTGTGCCGTTTCAGGTGTCAGCAACCCTTCCATGGCACATGCGATACCGTTACACCCGGTGGTTAGGACAATGACATCGTTTTTGATCAATTCTTTGACAATTTTAATATGGCCCTCATTATGTTTTGTCCTTGCGTTGTTGCACCCGACCACACCGGCAACACCCCGGATACGGCCGTTGATGATATTGTCATTCAAGGTAAAGTAAGATCCGCGAAAGGTTCCGCCCAGATGGTATTCGATGGATTCAACACCGAACCCGGCAACCTGAACGCCTTTATGTTTCGGGATCATCACTTCCGCACCCCGGTTCTCAAAGTTGTCAATGGCCATCTTCACGATCCGCTGGGCATCTTCTAAAGCATGATGCTCGTCAAACTCAATGTGAATGACATTGTCTTGCTCCATCTTGGCAATGGGGTGAGTGGTAATCAGTTTGGTGTGGAAACATTTGGCCACGTTGGCAAGATTCTGGAAGATACACTGGATATCGACCACCATGGCATCACAGGCACCGGTAATGATGGCAAGCTCCTGCTGCAAAAACGTTCCTACCGGGGGTACGCCATGGCGCTGCAATATTTCATTGGCCGTACAGCAGATACCGCCCAACTGAATCCCTTTGGCCCCTTTTGACTTGGCATAGTCGACCATTTCTTGGGACTGGGCAACAGCCACGATGACCTCGGACAGAACCGGCTCATGGCCGTGAACAATAATATTAACACAATCCTCCTTCATAACGCCGAGATTGGCTTCAGACTGTACAGGATAAGGGGTTCCGAAAAGTACGTCCTGGAGATCAGTGGCCAACATAGAGCCACCCCAACCATCCGCCAGGGCTGCCCGGGTGCCCTGCTTTATTAAATTTCTGAAATCCTGATCAACACCCATATGGGTGCGGTGCATGATTTCAACAATTTCCCTATCGATATTTCTGGGAAGAACGCCGTTTTTCTTCCATTTCTCATAGAGGACTTCAGGTGCCCGCTTCATGTAAAGAAGTTCACCCACGGGTTTGCCCCATTCATTTAACGCCGTTTCAGCCACTTCGAGAGCGATCTCATCAAGGTCCCGATCGACCTTTTTACCGTCAACTTCAACCATGGTTTCAACACCCAAGTGGGGCGCGATCTGTAAGAGCTTGTCAACATCCTTTATCTTGTAAGAATCGGATTCCTTTCTGGCTGCAGACAAAAAGACTTCGGCCACACAGCGCCCGTGATCTGAATGGGCTGCAGCACCTCCTGCGATCATCCGGATAAAGTTACGTGCTGCAATGGTATTTGCCGTGGCACCACAAAGACCCTTTCTGGTATCTTCACCTTCAATACCCGACTTTGGAAGGGGAAGACGGCAGGGACCCATGGAACAGTTTTTACAGCAAGTCCCCTGAGCACCAATGTTACAAGCTTTCATGGTTACAGCCCGGTCAAAAATAGTCTCAACACCAAGTTCCTGTGCACGCGCCACCATTTCCTGGGTTGCCGCATCAATGGAAACCATACTAGGATCAGCAAGTTTTTTCGGTTTGGCCGTCTTTACTTTTTTTTCTTCCGCCATCTTTCCCTCCTTTTATTGTGGTCGTATTTTCAAAGTTTCTAAAAAACTCAGGTTGGCTACCCTGATCAAAATGATTCCTTTTAGGTCGTGACAAGAAACAATTCCACAAGATTGCGCCGGATTTTGGTTTGTCTACAAGGCACATCCGCCGGTGCATATCAGGATATGTGCCGGTGGATGTAACGCGGTAGACGGGCCAAAAGACAAGCAAGATGTGTAATTATTTCTTGTCGAGGCCCTTACTCCCCGGCATGAAAAACCCTGAATAAGGCAAAGCCCCTTGTAAATATGCGTCTAAAACATCTTCCGCCGGACCGGATATCCCGGATATAATTTTGATGCCGCATGCCTTAAGCATCTCTGAAAATTGGCGTGATACAGCACCACAAATCAGAACGTCCAGGTCAAGTTTTCGAATAAAAGAACTTCTTTGAGACATATCCAGTTCACGCAGACTGGCTTCAAAACGAAAGGATTCTTTTTGAGTCTCGTCATCAATAACCAACAATTTGGATGCCGTATCCAAAACCGGAGAAATCTTGTCTTCCCAGATGGGAATCGCTATTCTCATGATACATTACCCTCAACCAGCGATGTGATCATTCCAAACGTTGTATTATCCATGATATTGATGCCCCATCCTAACTCCTCGAGCTCCTGATCAATGGTTGTTATTGAACAAAGGTCTTGATTCTCCATGATATGAAAAACATCTTTAACCAGTCCTGGAATTTCTATGGGCATAAACCCTTTTATTTGAAACCTTAGAAACAAATCGTTTAATTCGCCTTCCATCCCTTTGCCTCCAATACTTCGGCCAATCCGGCTACATCTTTTGTGTCCAAGAAAAAATTTCAGTAAACCAATCGGTGTTTAACATGACGTTATGTCCTGCTCCTGCCAGCGCCTAAACCTTTTCGCCCCCCCATCCCCCTGCCACGGCCCATACCTCTTTGGCCACCCATTCCCATACTGCGACCAGAATTTGTTCTGTCCCCTAAACCGTTGTATTCAGCTACATTGGCCATGTTCGTAGATGTCAGATCTCCATCTTTGTACTTTTGCAAAACTTCTCTTACAATCCCTGTATTTTCAAGAAACACTTCAATACCCGCAACAGCAAGTGTTTGAACGGCATTGGGCCCGCAATTACCGGTGATGACGGCTTTGGCTCCTTTGGAACTTATAAACTGGGCAGATTGGATGCCGGCGCCGCCACCCGAGGCAATGCTTTGATTATCGAAGACCTCAAAACTCATATCGTCTGTTTCGACCATTAAAAAATACGCGCATCGTCCGAATCTCGGGTCAATCCGCGAGTCAAGATCCTTGCCACTGGAACTAACCGCTATTTTCATGCTTAAACTCCCTTTCACCGGGTATTGTTTGTAAAAAATTAAGGGTATAAAAAAGAAATTCTGACAATAAAAGTTACACTGTTAATTTACAGAGCAATTTGAATGCCAGATTGTGGGAAAATATACTATAAGAAATAATATATTGGATTATTGGGGAAAATTGTGAACAGAATTGTTCTCAAAGGGTTGGATGCACTACAATGCATTTCAGTTTTGCAATGCATTGTAGTGCACAAATGCAATCATGCAACGTTAAAAAGCTCTCGTCCTCGACCGACCATCCTGTTTGGGCGCTATAATGTTTAAACGTTTCATCTTACGCCAAAGGGTCGACGGATGAATGCCCATTTGGGCGGCGGTTAACTTTCGATTCCAGTTATTTTTCTTAAGCATCTTGTAAATCATATCTTTTTCCACGGCTTTTAGCGAGGGATCACTTTCAGGGGTTGCTTCAGGGGTTGCTATTTTCCTTAGGTCTATCTTCTGGTAGAGGGTTTCCGGCAGATGCTCTTTTCCGACCCAATGATTTTTGCATACCACGGTGGCATATTCAACGATATTTTCCAACTCCCTTATATTACCCGGAAAATCATAAGACATCAGGATGTTCATTGCTTTGGGGGATAGTCCTTGGATTTCCTTCCCGCGCAGACTGTTAAATCTTCGAAGAAAATGCTCCACCAACAGAGGAATATCATCTTTGCGCGCCCTAAGAGGGGGCAAAAAAAGTGTAACAATATTGATCCGGTAATAAAGATCATCACGAAACAATCCTTGTTGTACCAACGCCTCCAGGTTTTTGTTGGTAGCTGCTACAATGCGGACATCTGCCGTTTCGGACTTTGTGCTGCCGAGAGGCTCGTATACTTTCTCCTGAAGGACACGTAAGAGGCGCATCTGGAGCATTGGAGAGATGTCTCCAATTTCATCCAAAAAAAGGGTCCCATTTTTAGCCTGAGCAAATCTTCCCGGTTTATCTCTTTTTGCATCGGTAAAGGCTCCCGCTTTGTACCCGAAGAGTTCGGATTCAAGAAGCGTGTCCGGTAAAGCGCCGCAGTTTACAGTAATTATAGGTCCCTTTTTTCGCTGACTGAGGGAGTGAATGGCTCTTGCAAAAAGCTCTTTTCCCGTACCGCTTTCGCCTTCTAAAAGGACTGTGGTATCATTTTTGGACACCAATTCCAGCATTTCAAACAGCCGTTGCATTTCCCGGTTTTTGCTAATAATGTCATAAAAGGTATGCTGTTTGGCCAATTCCTTGCGCAGTTGCTCCACGACACTCAAATCACGAAATGTCTCCGCTCCTCCGATGACGTTATCGTTTTTATCTTTTAAAATGGCGGTTGAAATACTGATCGGGATCCGATCCCCTTTTGAATCAACGATGAATATGTGTTGATTTATAATGGGACGCCCCGTTTCCATGGTTCTTCTCAGGGAACATCCTTTTTCACATATACTGGCCTTAAAAACCTCCCAGCAATATCGACCGACGGCTTCCTCATTTTTGATACCGGTGATTTTTTCGGCAGCCCGGTTAAAGGAGGTAATTTTCCAATCAGAATCGACGGTAAAAACACCATCGGCAATGCTGTCTAAAATGATTTTTGTCTGGTTTTTAATATCTTGTATCATAAAAAAAACGTTTCAGATTCATTGATTGAATCATACGACCAACACGACCACATCCTTTAAAGTGACGTCATACCTTAAAGGATACCATCCGACTTGATGGCCACGCCCAGGATTCCCATTTTTTTCAGCTCAAAAGAGTTTATAAGACTTAAGCCTGCTGCATCCAGTTCGACTTGAAGATCTTTGCTGGTAAAACGATCATGTTCGGGGTGAAGAAGGATGCGTTTGGTGATAACATTCTGATAGAGTGAAGGATAAAGCTCCTCCATATAATACACACCGCCGGACTTCAAAACCCTGGCGATTTCCGAAAGGGCTCGGCGCCAGTTTGGAACATGATGCAAAAAACCGAATCCGAACAGCGCATCCAGTGTATCTGATTTGAATGGAAGATCGATGGAGTCTCCCACATACATCGTTATCATATCTTTCGTCGTTCCTGAAAGATACGTCTTTGCCCCTTGAATCATTTTAATATCCAGATCCAGTATGTGCAGTTGAGACGGCTTAAAGGCTCTATGGATCAATTTTGCCCCTGCGCCGCGGCCGCATCCCACTTCGAGAATGGTTGCTCCTGCCTTCAACGGCATCATTTGCTGCAACCATTTAATCTCTATGTGTTGCTGAAATACCCTTGTGGGGTTGTTGACCACCCACCGTTCAGCCCAGTTCAGTTTCATGATTGTACCTTATGTTTTATCCTTTGACAGCCAGATGGATCATTGCAATACCGTTGGTGAGTTTACGCTCCGTCACTGTTGAGAATCCCACCTGTTTCAAGACAGTCGTCAACTCATTGGGCAATGCAAAGGTTCGAATGGATTCGGTTAGATGCAGGTATGCCTTGCTTGATCCCGCAATAACCTCACCGAGCGCCGGCATCACATGAAATGAGTAGATGTCGTATAACCACCGAAATAACGGCGATGTCGGTTTTGAAAACTCCAGGCACATCATTTTTCCCCCGGGTTTCAGCACGCGACACATCTCTTTAAACCCCTGATCCATGTGGGTTACATTGCGAATTCCGAAACCCACCATGGCGGCATCGAAATATCCGTCCGGAAAAGATACCTGTTCGGCATCCCCTTGAGCAAACCAGATCCGCTCTTCTACCGGCAAGTGGGCTACTTTGCGCACACCGGCCTCGATCATGGCCCGGTTGATGTCGTATATGATCACCCGGCCGGATCGGCCGACGGATCCGGCAGCCAGAATCGCCAGATCGCCGGTACCACCGCACACATCCAGCACCCGGTCTCCGGGATTCAGGTTCATGATCCTGATGGCGGTTCGCTTCCACAGATGATGGATGCCAAAACTCAACAGCGTGTTCATCAGATCGTATCTTTTGGCAACGGTATTGAAATGTCGAAGAACCCATTGCGACTTTTCATTCTCGGGAACTTTTTTGTAACCGAAATAGGCTTTTTTCTCAGAGCGCTGGTCGTCCTCAGATCGATTCTGTCGGCGATATTCATCAAGCCATTTTTTATGTTTCATCGATATCTCTCGGTGTTCCCTCAATTGGGGTGTTTTTTTATGTGTTGAAACTCAAACCTAAGTTGAGCGATTTTCAAGTTTGCCGCAGATAAGCAAGTTGAGCTTAGCGAAATCCCGTTCCACGGGAGAAAATGTTGTTTCGCTATAGTCGTCTATGCGGAACGGCATCTGACACAGTAGATGCGGTGAAATTGGGAGTCCCGTAGGGTTTCAAATTATTGAAATTCAAAATGTCAGAATACCTTAAAAATATTGTTAAAGTAACCCTTTCAAAAATTCGAAACGCTCAGCTTAGGTCAAATTTATTGAGCCACTTTAACAAAGGGTTATTTAAGTATCAAGCAATATCACCTGAATCCTTCATTAAAAAGAATCTTAATTGAGCGGTTTCGGGTTCCCCGTTCAACGTTCAAGGTTGTAAAGGATTTTCAGTTATAGCGCATTGCGGTCTGTTTATCGCCAGCGGCAACAATCATCCATTGGGTGAACTGATAAGTGTTGCTAAACTCTTAATAACTCCTTTTAAGTTGGAATGTTGGCGTTGCTAAACCTTGAACCTTGCCTGCCCAGTGAGATTCACGATAGTGAAGGGCAACGCCCATTTCACCGGGGAACCCTGAACCGCTTAACCGGCGAACAAATAAAGCTTGATGTGTTTTTGATGACATATTAATAAAGGCGAACCGGTCGCTTTTTTGACTTTTAATACCTTTTTTATCCGGAGGTAAATATGCTCTGTTCAGATGACAAAACAAAATCACATTTTGTCCAATTAAGATCTCGATCGAGGAATATCTGCCTGTTGAGCGGGTGTTGGATCGGCATGCTTTTTTTCTTTACGATGATCCTTCCGATAACAACACAAGCAATGGATCATTCCAAGATGATAAATTGCGATGTCCATCATGGCACGTGTACACAGAAGCTTCAGGACACAGATATCATTCTTGATATCAGCCCCAAACCGGTTAAAGCGATGACAGATCTCAAGTTCACCATTACCCTGACCGGGAAGCAAGGCGTATCCGAACCGTTTATCGATCTTGGGATGCCGGGCATGAAAATGGGCCCCAATCGGGTGTTACTCAAATCCATTGGAAAAGGCGTTTATTCAGGAACCGGTACCATTGTGCGATGTCCCAGCGGAAAAAGAATCTGGAAAGCGACGGTAACTGTTCCGGACAAGGGATCCGTGGAGTTTATTTTCGATGTCATCTATTGAGGTCTTATACCTTACGTTCTTGACCACCGGTTTTGTCGTTGGTTTCGGGCATTGTATCGGCATGTGCGGCCCAATTGTTGTTTCTTTCTCTTTTAACTTAAAGACCAAAGGGGTTATGGCCCCGAACCTCTTGTATCACGCGGGTCGGATTTCCACCTATGCTGTTCTCGGCGGCGTCATGGGCGCTACCGGCACTTTTACTCGAATAACCACCGGCATCGGCGGCCTGCAAAAAGGCGCCATGATCTTTGCAGGGCTCATCATCATCGTTATGGGGCTGGGCATGAGCGGATGGATTCCCCTGGGACGGATTTTCGGGGATCATTGCCGCCCCGAAGGCATCATTTCACGGAGTTTTCGCAAATTGTCCGGCATACAATCCACCGCAGCCTTTCTTCCACTGGGATTGGTTCTCGGCCTGCTGCCGTGCGGGCCGGTGTACACGGCTCTGATTGCAGCGGCCGGATTAGGCATGGAAACTCAAGACACATTTAAAGCCTTTCTTTCGGGAATGGGGCTCATGACGGTGTTTGGCATCGGTACCGTCCCGTCGCTCCTAATGGTGGCCAGGCTTTCCGGAATGGGCTGGTTGAAGTCAAGAGACATCATTTATAAAATCGGGTCAATAATGATGGTCGGTGTGGGGATATATTTTTTAATCAAGGGTCTGCGATATTAATGATAAAAGAATGGCTAATAAACCTTAGTTAGTGCCCATCCATGAATTCAAAATGAACACAATGGGTGTCCAATTCAGAAATGAGCAATTTTTGTTCTGATCAAGGCCGCACAAGGGTTTGCGGTCCCCGCAA
>Ga0224503_10000413_pt1 | contig 12839 bp, 7 predicted proteins | sample SF_Oct11_sed_USG_2_FD_169106 | JGI IMG/M metagenome (GOLD analysis project Ga0224503, IMG submission 169106) | Sediment microbial communities from San Francisco Bay, California, United States - SF_Oct11_sed_USGS_21 | ecosystem: Environmental > Aquatic > Marine > Sediment | place: USA: California...
AGATCAGCTTCGTCGATGACGTCGAAGGTCCCATCACAAGCATGAACAAGGCTCAGTCGACGTTCATTGTTCTCGGTCGAGCCGTCGTCGTTGACGAGCTCACCATCTTTGAGAACGCTACATTCGATGACCTCGCCTCCGGCAACGTCGTCCAGGTCAGCGGTCAGCGGCGCAACGAGGAGCGCATCCAGGCGACCTACATTCGTCGCACGGCTAACAGCTACCAGGTCGGCATGAGGATGGAGGTAAAGGGCGCGATCAGCGAACTCGATATCGGCACCCATCGCTTCAGAATCGGCTCACAGGTCTGTGATTACTCCGAGGCCGCACTCGAACTTGGCGGTGCCGACCTCGCCACCGGCCTGTACGTCGAGGCCAGCAGCGACTCGCCGATGAGCGACGGTGTCATGCTGCTGGATCAGATCCAGGCGCGCGACCAGAATCGCGACAGGGATCAATTGTGCGACGCCGATTGCTCGTTCGAGATAGAGGGGTTCATAACCTCCTTCACGTCGATAAGCGAATTCGAGGTTGATGGGCAACTGGTCACGACCGACGGAAACACGATCTACGTTAACGGCACAGCGGACACGCTGGCGATAAACGTCAAGGTCGCAGTCGATGGCATGCTCGATGCGAACGAAACACTGCTTGCCGACCGCATCGTATTCTGGCTGCCTTCAGAGATCGAGGTCGAAGCTGATGTCGAAGCGATCGCAATCGAAACGGGCGAAGTCACATTGCTCGGTATCGTTGTGGATACGACCGAATTCACGCTATTCCAGGACCAAAGCACTTACAACGCCCGTGACTTTGGGCTCGATGACCTGGCCGCCAGTGAGCGTATCGGAATCCGTGCGTACATGGACGCCGATTCGCTTATTGCTACCAAGCTTGTCCGCTACGATGCAGGGACTGAGGTCATACTCAAGGCGCCTGTGGAGGCGGTTGCGCGACCGAGCGTCACGATGCTCGGTGTCATCGCGACATCCAACGACGAAACACTATTCCAGAACGCGGACAAAGAGGTCATTACGCCTGATGCTTTCTTTGAGGCCGTGGATATCGGGAGTCTCGTTCGGGCGACGGGCACCTACGACGGCACATCGATCCTTGCCAGCAGGATGTTCCTGCGCGAGTGTCAGGACAACTGCTGCCTGTAATTACACGCCGCGATTGAAATTAGCGAACGCCTCTCTTTGAGGGGCGTTCCTGTATCTGGTGGTCAGGGCGACTCAGGCCTCTTTTCTGAACGGACGCGAGCCGGTGCGGCGCTCCTTGAAGGACACCGGCTCATAGTCAGCGAGCCACCGCTCGAAGTCCGCGGGAGACACGGGCTTGCTCATGAAGAATCCCTGCGCCTGTTCGCAGCCGGCGCCGGCAAGGAGACGCAGGGCCTCCTCGTTTTCGACGCCCTCGGCGACGACTTCCAGCCCCAGGCTGTGCGCGAGCTTGACGGTGGTGCGCACGATCGCTTCGTTCTGTGCGTTTTCGGGTAATGACATGACGAACGACTTGTCGATCTTGAGTTCACGCAGCGGCATGTTGCGCAGCTGGGCAAGCGACGACTGCCCGGTGCCGAAGTCGTCCAGCGAGATTCGCACGCCCACATCGAGCAAGCATTCCAGTACGCTCATGACGCGATTGAACTGCTGCATGACCGAGTTCTCCGTCACCTCGAGCGTGAGTCGGTCGGGCGGCAGGTCCTGCTCGCGCAACAACTGCAGCACGTAGTGCGGCAGGTAGTCATCAATCAGGTCACGGGCCGATACGTTCACCGACACCTGCAGGATATGCCCGCTCTCCTGCCACCGCCGGCACTGTCCAATCGCTTCTTTGAGCACATGGCGCGTGAGATGCAGGATGGTCCCCGCCTCCTCGATCGCCGGTATGAATTCATCCGGGCTCAACCAGCCGTACTCGGGATGCTGCCAGCGAACCAGCGCCTCGACACCGACGGGCGCGCCGTCGGATAGTCGGATCTTCGGCTGGTACCACACGCGGATTTCATTCCTTCGAATTGCGCCACGCAGGTCGTTGACGATACGAAGCTGGCGCACGTGAAAATGTTCGCGCCCGTGCCGATAAATGGCCAGTTCCTCACCACGCGACTCGGCCTCGCTGCGTGCAATGCACGCCTTGCGTAATGCATCCGCCGGCTCGGCTCCGTGATCCGGATAGCATGCGACACCAATGGTCGATTGCAGCTGGAAGTTGACGCGCTCCAGCGTCACGCCGGCAATGAGGATGTCGCGGAGTATCTCGGCGCGTTCGAGCGCACCGTCGAGTTCCCCACCGGGAACGATAAGCAGGAACTCTTCCGCGCCAATGTGGCCCAGGACCTCTGTCTTTTGGAGGTTGCGCTGCAACAGCTTCGCCGCCAGCGAGATGACCTGGTCCGATGCCTTGTGGCCGAGCGTGGACGATATCGCGCCGATGCGGCTCAGGTGAATCGACAACAGGTGGATCTTGCCGTTCCGTTTCGCAGCGTCGGCAAACAACCGTTCGAGTTTCTGGATGAGAAAGTTGTAGTTGGGCAGGTCGGTCAGCCGATCATGCAGCGCCTGATGCGAGATACGCTCCTCGCGCTCGGATATTGCCGCGGTCATCGCGTTGAAGCTCGACGCAAGATCGCCGACCTCGTCCTTTGACGAGACCTCGACCGCCACGTCGTAGTTACCCGACATCATGCTGCGGGCCGCATCGGTGAGCACGTTCAGTGGCCGCGCGATACCTCTGGCCAGCCACACGCCCGCCATCGCAACGATGAGGAGCAAGGCAACACCGAACAGGATGAGTCCCCGGCGTGCCTCGACATAGGGTGCCATGGCATCAGTCAACGAGCGCAGCAGCACGATGTCGATTTCAGCGTTGTTCGCGGATTCGTCGATGAGCCGCGTCGCCGTCGCCAGGTAGTTCATGTGCGCACCCTGGACGACATACACGGGGGCATCTGCACCGACGTCCTGCACCAGTTGACCGATCCCCTGCCCGATATCCCAGGTGGACAACGATCCTGCAAGCAATCTTGTCTCGTCACTGCGCGAAACGAGCGCGACGTCGACGCCGGTCAGTGTCGCCATGCGATCGACGATCTTCGCATCGACGCGAAACCCGAGCGCGACCCACGCAATGGGGGTCGGTGCCCGCAGCGGTACGGCGATGACCTGGTAACCACTGTCACCAAAGAGCTCGGTCGACTGCAGGGCGCGTGTGCTCTGGGCATCGGCCCTGGCAGCAGCGGCGAGTTGCCAGCCACTCCCCGCGGCGGGATCGGTCGTCGCGACCAGTTGCCCGTCCAGGGTGAAAAGTGCCGCGAGGTCGGCGCCGACCCTGCCGCTGTGATTGAGCAACACCGAGCGGATGGTTTCGGCGTCGCCTGTGGCCACGGCTTCTTTCAGCCCGAAGTCGGCGGCCATCACCTGCACGCTCGTGCGCAGCTGGCTGCTGCGACCGGCCAGGTACTCGTCAACGACGGTGGCACTGATCTCGAGGGAGTTGGTCGCCCTCTGCTGGACGTCACGCTCGACCGTGCGCATGACCGCAAAAATCGTGACGAGCTGCGCCAGCGCGAGCGGCAACAGCGCGAGGAGTAACAGCTTTCTGCGAAAACTCGTCCTGAGAATCATTGATAGATTCTAGGGGGCAGCATGCAATCGGAGTGTGCTTCAGATCACGGATATGCGTTTCTATTGTGCCTAGACTGTTGATCTGTGAGAGAAAATTTTGGAGACGGAACTAGTAGCCGTGTTTAACCGACTCGCAAAACTCGTTGCTGCCAGCATGATCATGGCGATCGGCTTCGCCGATGCCGTACATGCGGGCGAAATGCGTGTCACCGTGCTCGATAACGAAGGGCGGCCGGTGCCCGGCGTCGCCGTGTACGTCGAGGATGCAACGCCAAGCTCTGCGCCGGCCGGAACCAGCGCCATCATGGACCAGGTCGAGCAGCGCTTCGTGCCGCACCTGCTCGTCGTACAGACCGGAACCTTGGTCGAGTTTCCGAACAGCGACATTGTCGCCCACCACGTGTACTCGTTCTCGCACCCGAACCATTTCAAGTTGCCCATCTACAAGGGGCACGCGCACGCGCCCGTCAGTTTCAATGAAAACGGCCTTGTCGTGCTCGGCTGCAACATTCACGACCACATGCTCGCCTATATCCTCGTCGTGGACACGCCCGTGTTTGCGACAACTAACGACGACGGCGTTGCCATGCTGGACGCACAACACGGCGAAAACGCCACGGTATCGATCTGGAATCCGCGCATACGCGATGATGCGGACAACCTGTCTGTCTCGGTCGACGCCGTCGATCACGACACGGCTGTCGCATTTAATCTCGTGAAGCCGTTGCGGGCACCGCATCATGATCACTCGAAGGCGCTGTCATGGTCCGACTACTAGCAGCGGTATTGCTCGCAGCGCTGACCACGGCTGCGCCTGCAGACGACAGCGGCGCGCCGGCCCGTTATTCCTATGTGCTGGGTACCGACATCAGCTTCGTCAACGCGTCAGGTCATCCGTCCTGGGTCAGCGGCTCTGGCGGCAAGCTGCGTTATGACGGGGACAGCGACGGCCTGACCATCAGCCATGCGTTTGCAGACTATCGGTTTCGCATCGCCGACACGCTCGACGCCACCGTTGTCGCCAACATGTACAACGACGACATCGATGACAGTATCGATTTCACGCAGGCCTATCTCGAATGGCGGCCGCTGACGCTGTCGCCGAATCGTTACCGCGTAAAAATCGGCGGCTTCTACCCGCGGCTGTCGATGGAGAACCGGGGCGCAGCCTGGACCTCACCGTACACGATCAGCTCGTCGGCCATTAATACCTGGATCGGTGAGGAGATTCGCATTTTCGGTGCGGAGCTGTCCGTTTCCAGGCGCCTCCAGGCGTTCGGCGGCGGACATACCGTGTCCGTGCACGCCGCCGCTTTTCGCGACAATGACCCGGCAGGCGGCCTGATCGCCTGGAAAGGATGGTCGCTGCACGATCGCCAGACCCGCTTCCGCGACACCCTGCCACTGCCGCCCTTGCCGCAGATTCAGCCCGATGGATTCTTCTGGCGCCAGGATCCATTCTTTATTCCGTTCCAGGAAAACGACGATGAGCTCGGCTTCTATGCGGGCGCCGAATGGCAATACCAGAACCGTTTCCTGCTGAGGGCAACGATCTATGACAATCGTGCCGATCCGAGGAGTGTGGTCAATCGCCAGTACGCCTGGTACACCGAGTTCAGTCACCTCGGCCTGCAGGCAACGCTGCCTGGCGAGGTCGGCCTGATCGCCCAGTGGATGAGCGGTGAGACGGTGATGGGACCGGAGATCCGGGGTGCACACGTCGTAGACAACGCCTACGCGAGCTACTTCGTGTTGCTGACGCGAGCGTTCGACCGCCACAGGGTCTCGATACGCTATGACGACTTCGAGATAACGGAAGCTGACCGGGTACCGCTCGATGAAAATGCAGAGGACGGCGACGCCTGGACGCTCGCCTACCGCTACCAGTTCAACGACACCTTCAGCGTCGCCGCCGAATGGTTACAGATCCACAGCGAGCGCCCGGCCTGGGCATACAACGACCTGGCGGTAAGCCAGACGGAGACACAGCTGCAACTCAGCGTGCTGCTACGCGTTGGTAATCGCTAGGCAAAGCAGCTGGCTGGCGCTGGTGCGTTTTTTATCCTTTATCTTTGTCGTCGTTTGATGTCGGCGAGAATCGCATCCAGTGCGGCATCACGATTATTGACGTAGTCGGCGAAATTCACTGGAATCTCGATGTGCGGCTCGAGATCACCGACACCTTCGGCGCGGAAGAACGGTGACAACACGAAGCACTCGCGCCACTCCCAGCAACCGTCCGCATAGTCTTCGATGGTGCTCCATACGCGCGTCGATATGCCCGAGTTCGGCAGCTTGAACAGGGTGCCGCCATTGGCCACGAAACGAAGCCGATCACCCACGAGCCCGCCGACGATGCGCGCCCTGTCACCGGCGAACCTCTTGATCTGTGCAGCCGCACCGATGCCGGCCGAGAATGTTTCCCGGGACGTCACGATGTAGATCGGGCCGGCGTTGCGGACGATCGCCGGCAGTTCTTCCGCGAAGGCGTTGGTTGCATCCGTTCCGCCGCCGTTGAAGCGCAGATCGACAACCGCAAAGTCGGGTTGCCTGGCACCCATATCGGCCGCGATCTCCCCGAGCCAGCCCGTTAGCGAGCGTCCATCGATGTCATAGTTGTAATTGATTTTGACGTACGCGCCGTTCGACTCGTCCAGGTAGTGGTAGAGATAGGGTTCATCCGGTTCGGCGAGGTACAGCGGTGGCTCCTGGCCGGCCATCAGGTGGACCCAGTCGTCCGCGTCTTTTTCCGGCACGCGATAGTCCATGACTTCACGGCCAAAGGGGAGTCGGCGTTTGTCGGGCAGCATGGTTCCCTCGAGGAAGACGTCACGGGTCTCACCGTTCGCCAGTCGCACGGACAACTCGGCACCGTCGGAAGCAGCGGTGAGCCCTCGCCCATGCAGCAGGTCCGGCGAATTGATGTAGATGTGCGCGAAAAATCGCGATCGGTTCTCGGGCCCACCGAACAGCGAAACGAAGGCATTGGTCACCGCATCGATCGGATGACCCTCGACCGCGAGAATTTCAGCGCCCAGCAGGTACTCGTAGCCGCGTTTTGCCTGGACGATGAACTCACCGTCCTCGAACGGACCCGTGCGAACCGGGAAGTGATTGACGCGGCGAGACATGCTTAACGGCGACACGTTGGAGTGGGGGTTGTCCCCGAGTGCCACGGCTTGCGCAACGGCGATCTCGAATCGTGCAGGTGTCATCGCCTCGAGCTCTGAACGCAACGCGGCTATGCGCCGCCTGAACGCATCGCGCTTGTCCTGGTCGTCGAATGCCTTCTCGATGTCGGCATACAGTTCCAGGTACTCGAGGTCCTGGGACCAGGCTTCAATCTGATCGGCCGGTTCGGCGAACGCGGGCTCGGGCACGGATGGAATGTACAGCCACTTGAACGTGCCGTACGCGGCCAGGAACAGCACGGCCAGGCAACCCAGTATCCCCAGGGTCGCCTTGACCCAGGTCTTGCGAAAGAATCGTCGCACGATGATTTCTCCCCTTTTTTCTTAGAGTACGCTGGGGAGCGATGCGTTTAAACACCGGGGTCGGCTTACCTCGTCTGGTAATTACGGAATCGATTTCTCACGATGGCCGCGAGCGCACCCAGCAACAACAGCAACGGGTTCGTTGTGCCGCCACCCGCTTCGGCATCGTCGTCCTCAGTTTGCAACGTGACGACGCTGACTGCGCGCGACGCGCTGTTGTTGGTCGTGTCGGCGTCAGCTTCCGCGGACGTAAGACTGATTGTCACGTCCTGCTGGCCTGTCGACCTGGCCGTTGCCGTAATGCTCAGCGAAGAACTCGACCGTGCCGCAAAGCTGCTTGCCTGGCAGTCGATCTGCAGTGCCGTAACGGTGCACGTCCCGATCGACCAGCTTGCGGCATCGGCTTGCAGACCACTGTCGAGCGTCACGCTCATGGATACATCCGTCGCCGGAAGAATCGCAAGATTCTCCAGTGTGGCTGTCACCGTGGTGCTGTTATCCACGTACACGGGTGCGGTCGCCGGTTCGTTGACCACGAGATCGACAGCCGGATCGACGCTCAGCTGAAACGAGTCCTGGTTGTTGATCAGCCGCTCATCCTTGTCCACCGTCGTCACCGATGCGCTCAATACGCCGGTGCCAACCGCGCTTGGCGTGAATGTGATCGTGACCGCATGCTGACTGAGCCCGGGCAGGTCCCCGAGCTCACATCGCGCGGAGCCGGCACCGCTGCTGCAGGTCCCCGATGACGTTGCGATGGAATCGACGGTCAGCACGTCGGGCAGCGTGAAATCTGCGACAACGTCGGCAGCGTTCAGGGTCCCGTCAACCGACACTTCGTATTCGATGACCGTGCTCGCGCCCAGCAGGACCGTCGAAGGCGAGTCGCCCCGCTGGATGCCGACATCCACAGCAGGAAGCGCCGCGACGCATCGCGACCTTGCCGCTTCTGCCTGCATCACGGCAATACTGCACGCCGAGAACTGATCGTTACCGTTGACGGAAGGCGCCATGATGTAGGTCTCGGCCTCATCTGCACAGGAGCTTCCCGGCTGGCCATCATGTTCTGCACCAAAGTTATGGCCGATTTCGTGCGCGGCGATCAGGCTGTCCGTGATCAATCCCGCCCTGCCCTGGCTGAGGCCCGCGCCGAAGTACCTGTCGCAAAGCGCGCCTCGCCAGGCGATACCTACCGTCGACGTGTCGAAATTCCTTCCCGTATACAGGTGCGTCAACCCGCGGCTGTTGTGGGCCGGCGTCTGCAAGCGATATTCCGAGAGTTGGTCGAGCAGTTTTCCGCTATCGAGCGTGCCGTCAAACGGATCGCTCGCACTGTCGAAAGTCTCAATGTACTCAACGTTGATTTGCACACCCACCTGCTCACTGAAATAGCCGTCGATGTTGTTGAACCGGGCCGTTATCGCCGCAGCTGCGGCCTCGTCACCGCCCTTCGCGTTGGTGAATAATGAGTCGCCCACGACACTCACGGATATTTCCGATACCGCACCTGCCGCTTGCGAAACCGCCGCACTCCACTCGCCCTGCATGGTCGCGTAGAGCTTCTCGGCGTTACCGGTCATGGACTGCACACCGCAGGACATGGTGCCGGGCAGGATGTTCAGGTCGGCCAGTCGATACATCACCGGTTCGGCGATATCCACGGCGCTGTCACCCGGCGCTTCGATCGCGAACATCGTTTCGCCATCCCAGACCAGGCCGCGCGGCATGCCGTCGAACATGACAATGCGCACCCAGGAATCCGGATTGTTCGCAAGACGGCCACGGTAGGCGGAAATGCCTGCGAAGGCAGCATCAGCAGGCAGGGCGGCCATAACCCTGTCGTTCGCCTCGAGATTCAGGTCGAAGCGTTTACCCAGTGCTTCGAAGCCGAGCGCGACGGGCGCTGCTCGCTGCTGCTTTGCGTCCGTCGTTACATACTCGGCCGCGCGCACCGTGGTGCCGTGCAATGGCTCATAGTGCGATACAAAAGTATCTGCCGCCTGCAGCGCAGGCGAGAGCGCGAATATGGCCACAACCGGCAGAATTTTAAAAGCGTTCATCCGGGGTCCTCCAACCTGTATCCCGGGGATGCTTTTAGCTAATCAAATGCCCGGAACCACAACAAGGGCATATCCGTCTCCTTTCAACGACATTGGCCAATAAAGTGTGCGCTGGCTCCCAATTTTGCCATTCCACGTCCGGACGGCCGCTACCGCACTCGATGTCTGAAGGTCCTTTTTTGATCCGGTCTCCGGCAGAATATGGCCTGGAGTCATTTGCGGGGAGCAACCCGATGGATCGCGAAAGTAAATTCTGGAACAAGCGCGCCGACAGGTACTCGAAACGGCCGATCTCGGACGAAGCGACGTACGAGAAGAAGCTGGAGATCACGCGCGAGTACTTTCGTCCCGACATGGAAGTACTGGAGCTCGGCTGCGGCACCGGGTCCACGGCCCTTGCCCACGCGCCATACGTCAAGCACATTCTCGCAACCGACCTTGCCACGAGGATGATCGAGATTGCCCGGGACAAGGCAACAGCCGCCGGCATCGACAACGTGACGTTTGAAGCCGTGTCGGCGGATGGGCTCGATGTGGCCGATGACAGCATCGACGCCGTCATGGGACACAATCTCCTGCACCTGCTCGAAGACAAGGAGCAGGTCATCGCTGACGTCCACCGCATGCTGAAGACAGGCGGCATATTTGTCACCAGTACGGCCTGCATCGGCGATATGATGTTCCTGTTCCGGCTTATCGTCCCGATAGGGCGATCACTGCGCCTGTTCCCCCTGGTGAAGGTGTTCACCGCTGCCGAGTTGAAGCGGAGTTTCGAAAACGCCGGGTTCGAGATCGAACACGAATGGCAGCCGAAAAAGAATGCGGCCGCGTTCATCATCTGTCGAAAACGATAGCCAGAAATCAGTATTATCTAATCGGTACGAGTAACGGTCTCCTGGTAGAGCGAACATGTCGGATTCATAATGATCTACAGATTTGAGGAATTTACGCTCAACACTGCCAAGCGCGAGGTGCATCGCGGTGCAGAGGCCGTCAAGATCGAACCACGCACCTACGAACTGCTTATCTATTTACTCGAGAACCGTGACAGGGCAATCGGCAAGGACGAATTGCAGGACAAGGTCTGGGGGACCATAGTCTCCGACAGCGCGATGACGCGCGGCGTCATGAAGCTGCGCAAGTCGCTTGGCGACACGAGCGACGCCATCATCAAGACGGTTCCGCGCTTTGGATATCGGTTCGTTGCTGAAGTGGAGTCGTTGCCGGAACCTGCACAGCCAGTGTCGTCGCAAGCACCTGCCCGGCCCGCGCCGCCGCAAAAACGCAATCACCTGCTGCTGCTTGTTGTCGCCGCAGCTATCGTAGCCGTCCTGTTCGCCACCGTGTTTCGCGACGCCTGGATCAAGCCGGCAGTCGATCCGAAGTCCATCGCCGTATTACCTTTCGACGACCTGAGCGAGTCACAGGACCAACAATGGTTTGCCGACGGCCTCGCCGAGGAAATACTGAACTCGCTCGCGCGGACCCCGGACCTCAGCGTGACGGGGCGAACCTCGTCGTTCGCGTTCCGTGATTCGAACCAAGGTATCCCGTCGATCGCAGGCGCCCTCGGAGTCGCTCATATCCTTGAGGGCTCGGTGCGCCGCGAGGGCGACCAGATCCGGGTAACTGCGCAGCTGATACGCGCCAGGGACGGAATGCACCTCTGGTCCGAGAACTTTGATCATCCGGCGGCAAACCTGATCCAGGTCCAGGAGTCGATCGCCATCAATATTGCTCTCGCACTGAAGACGGCGATGGATCCCGAGGCGCTGGCCGCACTGGTGTCGTCAGGAACACGGTCGGTGGCCGCATTCGAGGCCTACCTTCGTGGCCTGGCCGGCTACACGTCAATGCTGGAGACCGGTGATGTGGACGCGTATATGGGGGCCATTGACGCATTCGAGCAGGCGGTCGAGATAGACCCGGAGTTTGCGCTGGCGCATGGGGAGATCGCGAACTACTGGATGACGCAACTCTCCCAGGTTGCGATAGCATCGGGCCGACAGGACAAATCCGTCGCTGAAATTCGGGCCGCCAGTGAAAAGGCATTGGACAACGCGATTCGTTACTCCGGGGACCCGGTAAGAAAGCTGCGGTTTCAAGTCATCAAGGCGGTCGCCGAGGTCAAGCTGCGCCAGGCATTGCAGCTGAGTTCCGAGTTCCTGGAAAAGAGGCCGCATGACCGGCAGGCACAAAGTCGACACCTCAATTTATTGGCCCAGCTCAACATGTTCGACGAGGTTACGCGGCTGGCGTTCGAGTTCTTCGAACGCGACGGCTTTGACCCGGCCGTAACCGGACGGTCCATCCACACGATGATCTACAGTAATAATGAGGAGGCCATTCGTGCGTTTCTGGATCTCGTCAGCGAGCATCTCGTGCACAATACAATTGCGATGTACCAGGCGCATCGCGGCCTGCTCTGGATCGGGGAAGTCGCTCGCGCACGCGAGTTACACGATCAACTGATCGCCAGCGATTTGCGCGGCAGCTTGAAGGCGCATACTCGTTTGCGGCAGCTCTGCGCCGAGGGAAGAGTGGACGAGGCACAACAACTCTACGAGAAAGCAAACGCGGAGATTTCAAACCGGCGTTCGTTTCCGTGGCTTACGGCAAACACGATGGGCTACCCGGACCAGGGGCTGGCTACCGCGCACCGGCTTGACGAGGACCGAAATCTGTATGCGCTCGCCGGATTTCTTCTTTACGGCACGTTTGATCCACGTCCGTTTCCCAACCTGATGGCGCACCTCGAAATTCACGGCAACGAAACCGGGCACGTGACTGAAGTGCCCTACCGCTGCTTCCGAAACGAGACTGAATAGTCGACGGCGATAAGCTCGCGTTAAACGCCTCAAAAATATCGCGCCAAACTCAGCTGTACGTAATCATCCTTCTGCAGCCAGGTCGTCGCATCGACCTGCGCTGCTCCATTGAACGCCCTTACCCGCAACTCAGCAAACCAATTATCGCCAAAGCGCCGCTCAGCCTCGATGTTGATGAAGGTCTCGCCCGTGTCGGTGTCATACGATAATCCTGCCAGCACAGCGGTGTCCTGCACGTCATTGAACGCGAGGCGCGTGCCGACAAATACATCGTTGTCGGCAATCGTCACCGGCTCGAACTCATTTCTTCCGTCGTATTGGTACTCGAGCAACAGGCCGACGTCGATTGTCGACTCGCTCACCTGGTAAAACGTGTATTCAAAACCGCCCACTGCCGCCGCGAACGACTGTGTGACGCCATCGCGCGCAATCGCTTCGAGTTTCCACAACCAGGCCTCTTTCGTGTATTGCACAGCGACGCCTAATTGATCGATCTGGTCGTACACGGGTAACAGTGACTGTCCATCGGCCGCCGGAATAAACCGCGGCTCGCGGCTCGTTCCTGAGAACACATTCAGGCCAATGTCGATATCACCAATGTAATGGCTGTAGCGCAGGGCAAAATCCACGCGCGTTTCTTCATCGGATGATTCGTACAGGGCATTGTCGGTGTCCACCGGCAATGGCGGCCGGAAGCGGCCGTCGACGCCGGCAAACGTCCGCTCCCTGAAGGCCGGCATCACAAAGCCCGTGATCTCGCCCCAATCGCGCTGCAGCATGAGGCTGACCATCATTTGGCCGAGCTTGTCCTCGCCGTCAATGTCTCCG
>Ga0224503_10000415_pt1 | contig 12823 bp, 9 predicted proteins | sample SF_Oct11_sed_USG_2_FD_169106 | JGI IMG/M metagenome (GOLD analysis project Ga0224503, IMG submission 169106) | Sediment microbial communities from San Francisco Bay, California, United States - SF_Oct11_sed_USGS_21 | ecosystem: Environmental > Aquatic > Marine > Sediment | place: USA: California...
CGGCGGATGCATCGCTTCCAGGACAAGTACGCGGAGCACGAATGCGGCAAGTTCATCATAGGAGCGATAGGCTACATCGCACGAACCGCCAGGCAAACCACACGGGCAGAGCGACTCGAGGCCCTGGACAAGGCCGGGTCGGATTTCCAACTTGCCAGGGCGAGACTCGACGATATGGTTGCCGCCTCCCTGGACAATGAACAGATCGAGACACTCACGCTGACGGCCCGCGAAGCCGGTTTCAATTCCGTGCATTGCCTGAAGCTATACGGCGACGACAACGGCCTCGCCGGCTGGCAGATTCACCTGAGCTAAACAAAAAAGGGCCCGCCGGCGGGGCGGTGACAACCGAGTTGGCTGTTTCGCTGGCGGCCGCAACCTGATCCAGCTCCTCGGTCGCGATAGACGACCCTTCGATGTCTTCGTTACGCGGGTGCTGGGGCAGGCCGTCACGCAACTCGATATCGATGGAAATCACCTTGCCGCGCCCCATCAGCTCAATCATGTGGGCGAAAAACAGTGTCGAGCCGCGTAGCAGGGTGCCCGTCTCAATCAACAGGTCCGTCTCCAGCTTATGCATCAGTTCCTGGTAGATCCACATACCCGTGGGAAACTCGATAGCCTTGTACCCCATCCATTCCGTGTGCTCGAATACGTGACTACGAAAGTAGAGTATATTCGCAAGGCGCAATACTTCAGCTGGTGGCGGCGGTTCGCGCGCGGCTTTCTTTCTCTTACAGCGCTTTTTTGCCTTTGCCGATATGACCATCATGTTTCGTTTCGGCATCGGCTAGCACACCTGTTTCGCGGCACTCCTCCGCAGAAAAATAACTGCGAAGATACGCAATTAGCGTAATGGTATCGTTCCGAACCAGAGGTTTGGCGTCAGGCAATTCACGAAAAGATTTCGTAGACATAGGTCAGGACAACGAATGGCTTTATCGGTGTATTTCGCGACGAACCATGGTGCAGCCGATGGTATCATTAGCTCACGAAAGTAGCTTCCGACGTTCTTGTCTCAGTCTCAGTCAGTTCGCCTGTGTCCATTCGAGAATCTTAACGTGAAGCTTAAATAAAGAGTATTCTGATTGGTGTGTGCCAACGATCCTGTGCGAGCCTGAGAGGCCATACCCTGATCTGCAATGCCCGACCATCAATACAGGTGTAGACGTATTCACACCACGGGTCAATGTGCAACTTGGGGGTAAGACGGTCGAACCGGTGGGGGCAAATTATAAAGAGCAGTGACGAAAAGGCGACCTGGCAAGCGCGGGAATTTGCAGAAAATCCTGACTGGCTGTTGCAGGGGCTGCAAGGAGATAGCATGCAATATCTTTTCGCGCATGTCAGCAGCAGCACTTACCGGGATTCCTCCTTCCTGGATCACCGCACTAGTCCCGCGCCAACCGAGGTGAAAGGCGCCGATATCAACATTATTAACCGATTATTGAATAGCAATAGCCGGCCTGCGAATTACATTTTTCACTCGGCATTTTGCTGTTCCACACTGTTTGCCAATTGCCTACAAACAGTCAGTGACAGTCTTGTACTCAAAGAACCCCTGATACTGCTGCACCTTGCGGACGCATTGGCGCATTCGAAAAATTCCGGAAACTTCATCCGCCGTCACTGGTGGGCATTGTTGAGGCCGAGTTTGCTATTGCTTGAAAAAAAGTATTCGGGCCAGCAGGGAGTCATCATTAAGCCCGCTAACTCGGCCAATAATATGCTGGAAGATATCTTGAGCCTGCGGCCGACAAAGACATTGTTTATGTATGGTTCGTTACGCGATTTCCTGTTGTCAAACTTGAAACGTCTCGAGGAAAGCCGCTATATGGTTCCTTTGTTCTTAAAAAGATTGTACCCAATTACGGATTATGCGGAGAAGTTAAATATCCCGGATGTTCAAAATCTAGAACATCTCAAGCAATGTGCTGTGCTGTGGCACACCCAGATTTATCATTTCTATTTGGTCGCTGCTGCATCCGGGAATGATTCTGTGCGCTGCCTCGCTGCCAGTGATTTCCTGGAGGAGCCCGAATCGATAGTCAGGCAGGCGCTTGATTATTTTGGTTTGGCGTGCGACACCGAGCGACTGAATCAGCTTGCCAAAAACGGTCCGTTGTCCCGGCATTCAAAATCAGGTGATGGTTACGACACCGACGAACGTTCGGATGAGAACGCCGCGCTGTCAGTGCAGCACGAAAGCGCCTTGCACAGCACGCTCGAATGGATGGACGGGTTGCTCAATAAATTGCCAGTCAACCCGCCGCTACAGCCACAACTGTGAAAGCTACACCGCTCGGGAATTATTGTAGCTGACTTATTTCCGAATGAGCGGTGCTCAATCGGGAACAATATCCAACGCGACCGTGAGTCTTGGGCTGTCACCGCCGAACGGAACGGTTCCGTGCCACATGTAAGACGGGAAAAGAACGATCGTGCCAGGACGCGGTTTAACCGTATGCTCAGGCAACAGTCTCGGAGATGTGACAATCCCCGGCTCACCGAACTTGATCCAGCCTTGTTGCGCTCCCTCGTCAAGCTGCTCGGGCAATTCAACATAGCAGGCCGATGAGAGCCACCCACTTGGATGTACGTGATCATGATGGAAGCCGTTCGGCTTGAGCCATACCGACCATATTCCGTTTATCTTCCAGTGTTCTGCATTCCGTGAGCGTAACGGGTCACTGCCGGTGCCAAGGCGCGCCATATGAGCGTCAATTGCCGGTGCGATCGCTTGTGGCAAAGCCCTTATCGCCGGTTCGTCCATTCCGAGCAAACCGGAAATCATGCTCCCCCCGTCGACGGAATTGGAGAACGGATGGGTCTTGAATGGGTGCCGAGCACGCAGGCCTTCGCCCAGATCGGCAAGATACTCCGAAAGCGAGGACCAGCCTCGCGGTGCCGTCAGCTCATAGGGTCGAACAAATTGATCATAGTCATAGAGTTCCGCATAGCGGTCGTCGCCGAGAATTCTGCAGGCTGTCGCAAGTAAGGCCAGGGAGTGCTGATCTTCAGGATTCTCCATGACTATTGCCTCGACGATCGGCAGCGCTTCATCGGCACGACCAGAGGCCAGCAGAGCAATAGCGTGGAGGCCCCTTGCAGATTGGGTATCAGGCTGTAAGGCGACCAGACGTTCGCTCATCGCCAAAGCGGCTTCCGGCTCTCCGGCATGCGTCGCCCAGTCGATTGCGGGACTCAATAGGCTGGCTTCATTTGGCCACCGCTCAAGCGACGTTATGATAAAACGGTAGGCGGCCGCTGGACTGACGGTAAACCGCAACACCTGAGCCTTGATCGTATGCAGCGCGACGACGTCCGGGAAAGAACGCATGGCCGATTCCAATGCTGAAAGTGCGGCAGCGCTGTCCCCGGTCATCATCCATGTTAGCTGCGCAAGCTCGCGGTGCGCGTCGAGCACGGCCGGATTAAGCTCCAGCGTTTTCACGAACGCATCATGGGCCTCGTCGAGTTTGCCCTGCATCGATAGTGCACGAGCAAACACGAGCCAACTTTCAGGTGCGCTCAGGCCTTTGGCGAAAGCGCGCTGTATGTGCGCCTCAGCTTCGCTCGCACGACCTGCGTCTCCGAAAGCGGCGGCCAGATTGTGCTCCGCAACCGCACTATTTGGGTATTCTTTAGTTGCTCTTGTGTAGAGTTCGATGGCCTCAGTGAGTTTTCCTCTACCCTTGAGTGCAACAGCGCGATCGAACAGGGATTGGAGCGAATTTGCCATTTGCCACTTGCGCCTTGCCATACAGCCGAGGTCACAGGATACCAGCTTGCGCTGGCCGCCAAATATGTTCACTGCTTGAGAAGGTCGGCTTACACTGTCTCAGATGCGACCACCGGAAAGATCGTTACTCCCGGGGCTGATATCCGCCTATTCGCCGAATACGTAGGAGAGGGAAAGGCTGAAAGCGTACTTGGTCGTAAACTGCAGTTGGTCGTTGAGATTTCGCGTTACAGGAATCTTGATGGACGCCCGTAATGCGAGGGATTCGTTAATTTGGTATTGCACCGCAGGAATGAAGTCAAGCCAACGGCCACCTGTATTCGGAATGTCGACTGACGCCCTCTGATCGCGTTCCGCGTGCCGGAACAGACGTTCTGCATTGAATCCCCACGGCGTCGCCGTCTGGTAGCTACCGCCAAGGCTAGCCGTGGTCGCATTGCCGAACTTATAGTCACGGTCATTTTCGCCGTTGTACGTATAGGTTAGCAGGCCGTATATGCGTGCACTTGTGGATTCGTTGAATGCGTGGGCTGCGTACGCCCAGTCGATACCACCGTAGGCGCCCGTCGAAAACTTCGGCGGCCGAAATTAGCCATACGAATGCATCATCCGGGTTGTTGTTGCCACCACCACCGCCCCCCACAGCCTGCAATTAGAAAAGCGGTCAAAACGAGGGCCATGGCGTGCCCAGGCGCTGCAATTCGGTAATTCATTGAGGCGATCTCTTCGAAACAGTCCGACGACTATTGAGTGGGCCGGTCATGTCGGCAAATTATTACAACGAATCTGAAGAAAAGAGCGTGTGCCCGGTAATTTCCTGCAGCCCTATTGAGTAATCGTTATCCGTCGACGTTGCCCGACGATAATGGCCTCGCCGGCTGGCAGATTCACCTGAGCTAGCCGCAAAAGCCAGGCAAAAAAAAGGCCCGCCGAAGCGGGCCTTTCCTCAGGTGTAACTCACACCTTAGTCAAACGTCTTTCTGTACTCAAGGTAATAGACACGACCGAGGGGGTCGTACAGATCGTAGTGATCACGAGCATACTTGCCCTCGAAGTCCATAACCGGATCTTCATCCGTGACGTTGTTGGCGCCAATCTTCACCTGACCCCACTCACCCGCATCGTAGCGGTACGACAAATTGGCCGTCGTCCAGGTGTCCAGATCCACGTTGCTGGTTGACAGAACGCCGGTCGTTTCGTCGACCGAGTCCATTTCGGAATGTGCACCGATGTAGTTGACGACCAGGTCAACCGCATTGTTGCCCATCGACCAGGTCATAGATGCCTGAGCACGGTCCTGTGGCTGCATATTGTAGCCGGCCGTATCCTGGAAAGCACCCTTGAAGTACGCATTCTGCTTGTACTCCAACTGATGCGACCAGAACAGACGCGCATCCCAGAGTCCGGCACTCGTGTCGAAACTGCTTGCAAGCTGAAGATCGATACCGTTGACTTCGAGATCGCCACCATTTTCCGAGAACGAGTAGATCTCGTCCACATTGTTGTTAGGCAGGCGAACTACGCGTGAACCGTTCGGATCGAACGAGATACCAGCAGCATCCGCAAAGAGCAGGCTCTGCGCAGTCGGCGTCGAGATGACGTCGGTTATCTCGACCGCATAATACGCAATGTCGATCGAGTGGCCGTCCACATACTCCCAGTTCAGACCAACAGAATACGAGTCCGATTCCTCAGCGTCGAGATCCGGGTTGGTGTTGAAGTACGTAGTAAATTGACGACTCACACCCGTAATCGGATCAACAGCATCTTCAGCAGAGAACGTCTCCGGACCGAACAGGTCAGCCAACGACGGGGCCTTGAAGCCCTGACCCCAGCGTGCACGCAACGCCAGCGTATCAGTTACATTGATGTTGTAGCTGATCGTCGGCGAGGTTGCGGTACCAAAGTCGCTGTAATCGTCGTAACGGGCGGCAAAGTTCAGTTCCGAGTTTTCCGATACCGGCAATAACCACTCGAAGAATATCGACGTGAAATCACGAACACCAGTGCTCGAGTTACCGGCTGAACCACCGATCAGGCCCGCTTCAGACTGCGGATCGTAGAGGTTCTGATATTCGGTGTCCACGTACTCCGCGCCGAGCAGGGCGATCGCCTCGCCAGCACCGAACAGGTCACCCGTGCCAAACTGAACATGGCCATAAACCTTGTTCTGCTTGGTGAAGTTGTCCTGAATCGGCTGTGCACGCATGGCGAAAGCACCGGCATCACTGAACGGATCGATTCCGTTGTTCAGAACGTAGTCGAGACCCGTGAGCGAGAGGTAGTAGTTGCCGATGTCCTTGGAGTCGTAGCGGCCACCTTGCGCGTAGAAATCAAAGGAGACATTGTCTGTCACATCACCCTTGAAGCCCAGCGAGATGTCCCACTGCGTATCGCTTACGAAGTTGTTGCGCGGACCGATGTTCGTCCAACGGTAGTAGCCCCAGAGCTCAGCCGTTGTCTGATCAATCGTGCCTGCAGCATCCAGCGCCGCGAGGTCAAACGGATTGTGCGGATGACTCGCAGGCGGGTTCGGCCAGCTGGCTGCCGGCGGAGCGTAACGTCCAAACGATTCATTCTTCGCGAACAATGCGCGCGCATACATCTCTACGTCATCCGAAACTTCATATGTTCCGTACATGTACGTGTTGATTTTCTCGAGTTCGGCGCGGTTGGCCGAAATGCCAGCGTAAGCAAACGTGCACAGCGTGCCGTCAGGCTCACCCAATGCTTCGGCGCCCATAACACCCGTGAAACCACCCGTCGTCGGGCAGTCAGCAGCAGCGGCGAGCTCGTAGTAGCCGGTAGTGGGATCATAGAGTTCCCAGGTACGGCCGAAGTACGAGATACCATCTGTGTCGACATAGGCTTCAACGACACCGTCGCCATCGCCGCGGCCCGCATCGTCGATGTAAGGTGCCGTGAATTCGCGTTCAGCGTCGAACACCGGATCGCGCTTCGAATACTCGATAGCAAAGAGAACGCTGCCACGATCGCCTTCCGCACCAGCAATTAAGCCCATGCTTACGTCGCCGCCATCGTCCCTGTCGCGATCGCCGTAGCGCAGTGACAGTTCGACACCGTCGAAGCTCGTGTGCGGAACGAGGTTGACAACACCCGCTACCGCGTCTGAACCGTATACAGCAGAGGCGCCATCAGCGAGGATATCCATTCGCTTGATCGCTACCATCGGCAGCATGTTGAGGTTGACTGAGTCAGCATCGAGAGCCGGGCTTCCCGGGAGACGCATGCCGTCAAACAACACCAGCGTGCGCTGGCTGCCCAGACCACGAAGGTCGAAGGTTGCATTTGACTGAGCAGAGCTGCCGGAACGCTCGCTAAACGAGCCGTAAGCATTCAGCGGCGATGCGCGCAGAACGTCAGCGATGTTCAGTTCTGCAAGTGCGTCGATTTGCTGTTCGTCAACGTTAATGACATGACCGGCAGTGTCGAACTTGTCTGTCCGAACAATGCGGCTTCCTGTTGTGATGATTTCCTCGAGTACCTCGGAATCACCTTGTTCCTGCGCAACAGCCACCCCTTGTGGGGCCATTGCTGCGCCGAACAATATTCCGCTAATCGCCGCGGAGAGCGCAGTAGGTTTTCGCATAGCATTTACCAATAGTTGGTTTAGTACTTTCCAAGCCGAAAATCCGCGTTGACCAGAGTCGCGACAGATCTCGAACAAGGTCCCCTTATCCACGAACAAGGAAATGACTCCCCTGTGCTTTGAGCAAACTTCCTCGTAGATTCGTGGCATAAATGGTACACCGTGGCCAGAAAATCGCAAATTTAGGCTCGCAATCCGGCTGTAGTAGCCGAATTTATTTGCTTCTGCGGATTCGCCAGATTTGTTGCATTTTTACTACAGCAGGCGTCCAGCTATCTGTTTGCAAGGCTTTTGCCGGCACCATATTACATGGGAGCATATCCGCCAGGGCTCGTTCCCGCCGCCAGGCAATTAGCCTGGTAAGGAACTTTTTCTGCTGTTTTGCGCGATTCAGAGCTCGCGCAGCGCCTGGGCCACGGGCAGACGGGCGGCCCGGACAGCCGGCAGGAAGCCGCCGATGAGACCGATGATCAGTGCCGTGAAAATGCCCTGCATGAGCAGATCAGCGGTTACCGCAAAGTCGAACACGACCTGGCTGAAACTCGCATTGCTCAATGTCGACACCGTGAAGCCGTTGAACACGAGGTAAGCGATTGCGCCGCCGATCAGGCCACCGACTAAAGCCAGCAGGGTCGACTCGATCATCGTTGAGATCAGCACCGACATCGGACCAAAACCGAGCGCGCGTAATGTTGCGATTTCCTTGCCACGCGTCGATACCGATGAATACATCGAATTCAGTGCGCCGAACACGGCACCAATCGCCATCAGGAACGTGATCGGATAGCCGAGCACACGGATGAATGTACTCGTACCCTCGGCCTGGGATGAGTAAAACTGACGCTCGGTAAAAACGTCCACGTCGATACGCGGATCGGTCTTGAGCGCTGTCTCGAGCCCGCTAATGCTGTCCTTATCCGCGAGCCGGACGCGTACAGTCTGAAAACTGTTGCCCCGCCGATAGGCTCCCTGCAATACCTTGACGTCCGTCCAGATTTCGGATTCTGCAACACCACCGCCGGCCTCGAACACACCAACGACATCCCACTCGCTGCGCCCGAACCTGATCGTTGCACCAAGCTCGAGACCCTTGAACTCCGACTGCGCCGCCCGACCCACGATCAGCTCATTCCTGCCCGGCTCGAACATGCGACCCGCGATCAATCGGGTTGCATCGCGCACCTCGAACGCGCCGTTCCCGACGCCGCGAAAAGGAACATTGGCTTCGGAGTCATTTGATTTTTTACGAATGTCGACGAGAACGAACAATTCAGCCGAGACCACCGCCCGATCGCCGTCTCGCAGGACGCCGGGCGCCGTCGTAACGATTAGCACCTGATCATTGGACAAGCCGCTGGCGAGTTCCGATGTGGATCCGGAGCGAATGACGATAGCCGTGTCTTCGGCACCTGCCAGTGTCATCGTGCGCTCGAAGCCCTTCGCCATCGACAACACCGCGGCAAAGACGAGTACGACAGCGGCAACGCCGACGATCGCTACAGATGACGTCGCAACCCGACGCGGCAGGTTGAGAATGTTTAACCAGGTAACGGCGAGCACTTGATTAACTATATGCATCAATCTCTTCTAATTTGTGTAAGTAGTAAACACAGGTCGAACCTCTTTCAACCTCGTGCCAGCGCATCGACGATCGACAGGCGCATCGCTTTCAGTGCCGGGAATATGCCCGCGATGACCCCGGCACCGATCATCATCGCAATCGCAAGCAGAACGATATCGGTCGAGACCACTATGCCGCCGGGCACGAACATGGCCATAGCCGAACCGATAGCCTCTGCCGCCAACCAGCCGAATCCGAGTCCAAACAATCCGCCGATCGCCATGATCAGGATCGACTCGGTCAATACGATGCCGAGCACGGTGCCATCTTTGAAACCCAGTGTCTTCAGCACGGCGAGTTCGGCGATACGTTCGCGAACAGACTGCGACATCGTGTTCCCGGCAACAAGGAGCAGTGTGAAAAACACGGCACCGAGAATCATCGTGACGATCAGCGCAATGTTGCCAAACTGCTTGGCGAAAGACGCCGCGAACGCAGCTTCGGTGCTCGTCTCGGTTTCGTTCGGCGAGTTCGCAAATTGCTCGTCGATCGCGTTAGCCACTTCGACCGGATCGGCGCCTTCGGCAAGTCGCAACGTGTACCAGCCGACAAAGCCGTCGCCGAATGTGTTCGTCTCGGCGAAGTAGTCATGGCGGAACAGCAGCAACGCTGTGCCGCCTTTGGGGTCCGTGGTGTCGAAGATCCCCTCGATATCGAACTCCCACGTACGGCCGCCATCCTTCTTCGTGAAGATCGTGGACTGAATTGGAATGCGGTCGCCGACCTTCAGCCCGTGCAGCTCGGCCAGGTCCCTGCCGATAATTGCTCCCGTACGGTTTTTCTTCCAGGCCTGAAGCTGTTCGTCCGGCAGTACGAACTCCGGGTACAGGTCGAGATACTCCTCGGGCACAACCGGAAACTGCGGAAACTGGTTTTTCGGATCCTGGTAGAAGCCGCCAAACCAGGACTGGTGCGAAACCACCGCGACACCCGGCACCTGCGCAATCTTGTTCTGATAGCTGATAGGCAGGAAGTTAATCAGCGACACCTTATCGATGACCACGAGTCTCGCTGCGCCGGTCATCGCACCTCCCGAGCTCATTGCCTGGCCGACCGCATTGAGCAACGCGAACAACAGAAAAGCGACAAGTACGGACAGTATCGTCAGTGAAGTCCTGATCTTCTTGCGCCAGACATTCCTCCAGATCAGCCCGAAATATTTCACGCTACCGACCTCGACTCCAGTTTGCCTTTGTCAACGTGCAATATGCGCGTTGCGTACTCGGCAGCCTGTGGATCGTGCGTGACCATAACTATGGTTTTGCCATGCTCACGATTCAGTATCTGCAGAAGCTTGAGTATTTCCTCGGCCGTCTCGCGATCGAGGTCACCGGTTGGCTCGTCGCAAAGCAGGAGCGTCGGATCCGAGACGATGGCGCGTGCGATCGCGACACGCTGCTCCTCACCGCCGGACAATTCGCTGGGCAGGTGCTTCGCCCGCTCAGCAAGCCCGACGATGTCGAGTGCGATGCGGGCACGGTTCGCGCGCTCTTTGGCACTGAAATTCGTCAGCAACAATGGCAATTCAACGTTCCTGAGAGCTGTCAACACCGGTAGCAGATTGTAGAACTGGAACACGAAACCAACATGGGTCGAGCGCCATGTCGACAATTGACTATTTGACATCGATGACAACTCAGCACCGCCAACTGTTACTGCACCGCCGCTCGGCTTGTCGAGGCCACCCAACAAATTAAGCAGCGTGGTCTTGCCCGATCCCGACGGCCCCATGATGGCGAGGAAATCGCCGTTGGGAATCGTCAAATCGAGTTCGTGCAACACCTCGACGCGATCCTTACCCTTCTGATAAACGCGGCTTACACCTGTCAGGTTGGCCAGTGCTTCGCTCATGGTGTTGTCTCTTATTCTGTTGTTACTTTTTGGCCTGCGCTGAGCGCGGCCTCCGACGAACGTACGACTGTATCACCTGCCGCGAGCCCATTTGTAATGAGTACCCGGTCGCGATCTCGCGAGCCACCGAGCGTTACGCCGCGCCGCTCGACAAGCCCGTTTTTGACGCGCCAGACGAAATCGCCGTCCGCATCGTTTTGCAACGCTTCCTGCACGATCATGACGCCCTGTATTTCTTGCCGCGGTTCCGCCGGCGTGTCGGCGCCGAGAAAAGCGACTCTCGCTCCCATGTCGCGCAGCACCCGCTCATCGCGCTCGAGGAATCCTATGCGCACACGAACCGTCGCCTTCTGGCGGTCTGCCGTCGGCACGATTGCAATGACCTCGGCCGGAATCTGCCAGCTCGGGTACGCATCGAGAGTCGCGCTGACCTGCTGTCCTGCCGCGACCCTTTGTATATAGGCCTCGTTGACATCGACTTCGATCTCGAGCGAATCCATGTCAACGATCGTGCAGATGCCTGTGCGCGTGAAGCCGCCGCCCGCCGAGACCGGTGAGATCATCTCGCCGGGTTGCGCGTTCTTGGACACGACCATGCCGCCAAACGGTGCCCGAATCGTCATGTTGTCGAGGGCGTCCTGAGCAAGCGCCCGGCTACTTTGGGACACCTTGACGTTTTCCCGGCCGGTCTCAAGTCGCGCCGCAAGCGAATCGTAGTCTGCTTCCGCGGTATCGAGGCTCGATGCGCTGGTCAGTTGCCGTTTCGCGAGATCGCGTAAGCGATCACGTTCCAGGCGCGCAGCCCGAAGCTGCGCCTCGATTTCCGCGAGGGCGGCGCGTGCCGCAACGACCTGTGCGTTCGCCAAAGCAAGTTGCGCCTGCTGAGTCGCATCATCAAGACGGGCAACGACCTGGTCTTTCTCGACGCGCATGCCTTCCTCGACGAGAATTTCCTCGACCTTTCCTGTCAGCTTCGAAGAAACGGTCGCCTCGCGACGTGCGACCACGTAGCCCGACGCGTCGAGTACGCTGCTCGCCGCCGCTACGCTCGGCGGCCTTCGCGCCGTATCAATCTCGACCAGCACGCTGCCAGCAGACGGACGCAGCACAAACCACCACGCGACAAACAGCACGATGATCGCCGCGGGTACAAGCAACCAAAGCCGCCCGGCGCTGTTTGCTGTGGCGGCAACGCGATCAATCTTGAGCGCCTCAATGCGGTCTGATGTATCGTTCATCGCAGCATCGTACCAAACTTGCGCCAGGGGTCGGCGGCTGAGGCGGGCTCCTACAACCGGGGACATGCCATGCAAAAATTCACGCCAACGTTGATATTCTTGTTGCTCGCCGCCTGTCAGCCGACCGGATCACCGCCACCAGAGCTTGCTGATGCGGCCGCTCGGCCGAGCTTCAGCACGTCAACCAACGAAGCCTACGACTTCGACACGATCCCGAGCTATGCCGGGAATCACCAGGCAGTCTACGACTACATCGACGATCATCTCGACGAGCACTTCGCCGCAATGCAGCGCTGGCTGCGGCAACCTTCCATCTCGGCGCAGGACGTCGGCATAGACGAGATGGCGGCGCTCGTGCGACAGGACCTTGAAGACATCGGCTTTGCCGAAGCCGAGATCGTACCGACCGATGGTCATCCCGGAGTTTGGGGCTACTACGACGCCGGAGCGGCCAGGACTCTTGTCGTCTATCTGATGTACGACGTGCAGCCGGTCAACCCGGAAGATTGGGAGAGCCCGCCGTTTGCAGCCGAGTTGATCGATCATGAACTCGGCAAGGTCGTCATGGCGCGCGGCGCGACCAATCAAAAGGGACCGGAGCGCGCGTTTCTGAATGCCCTCGAATCGATCATCGCGGTCGATGGCAAGCTCCCCGTTAATATCATGGTTACGGCCGAAGGTGAGGAAGAACTCGGCTCTCCGCACTATCCGCAGATCGTCGATGCTTATGTCGATCGTCTGCAGACCGCGGACGCGGTCAT
>Ga0224503_10000418_pt1 | contig 12775 bp, 19 predicted proteins | sample SF_Oct11_sed_USG_2_FD_169106 | JGI IMG/M metagenome (GOLD analysis project Ga0224503, IMG submission 169106) | Sediment microbial communities from San Francisco Bay, California, United States - SF_Oct11_sed_USGS_21 | ecosystem: Environmental > Aquatic > Marine > Sediment | place: USA...
TAATTCTATAAATAGACCTGGATTACTTTTAGCAAAGATATATAAATCTCTTTTTATTTCCTTAGAACTCATAGAAGATACTTCAGAGCCTTTTTCAACTCGTAATATTGCTTCTGCTTGATCAACATCCATTGTTCTTGCAGCGGAGATTGCTTCAAATTCTAGTTCTAAATCTTCTAAATCATCTTTAGCTTCCTCCTGAGCATCAAACTCGTAATACCTACTGTTTAAGTCAGGGTGGAATAATGATAGTAGTTTTTGTAAATTTTGCTTTTGTTTAGGTACAGATAATATACCGTTTTCAAAAACAATTTGCCCTAATGTAGCCTCTCCGTTTTGATCTTGCACAAATGGAGATTGCTGATTAGTTGCATATCTAATTTCTTTTTGAATACCTTGCTCTTCATCAAAGTAAAGCAAAGGTTTTAATCTTGAATGTCTAGCTTTAAGTCTAAATGTTAAAGGCTCTTCATTTCCAGCTAAGTAATAGCTTCTGTCTTTTATTTCCCACTTTGGTTCCGTGGGTTGTACTGGTGTAGATACTTTTTTAGTTTCTACTATTGGTTGAGGTGCAACCTCTACTTTTTTTGCTGTAGCTTGTTTAGCCATAATATAATAAGATTTAATAATTTAATAAAGGTAATAGTTACCCCCGTAGATTATACGAGGGTAAAAATTACAATAATATACTCTTGATTATGTGAATAATACAAAGTTGTTAGCACCTTGTACACATAAACATCTTTCAGATAAGAAGTGAACTTCCATTGCATCCAAAGAAGATGTAGCAGCTCCACCAACTGATCCAGTTAACCAAGACTTCATTCTTCTGTCGTCAGCTTCAGAAGCTCTATAACGTACGTGTAAGAATGGACGTCTGATATTTTGTCCAAGTGATTGGTCGTATACAGTTGAAGTTCCAGCAGGTACAAGTACACCGTTAATAGAAGCGTCAGCAGCAATTCCTCTTGTAGAAGCATCGTTTAAGTATTTCCAGTCAGTTTTGTAGAAGTCGTAAGAACCTCTTCTGAACCCAGAGAAACCTAAGTTTAATGCCATTTGCTCAGAGTTGTTGAATACTCCAAAAGAAGTACCTCCATCGTAATTAGCATTTATAGCTCCTAGCATATCGTCAAAAGCTAAAGCAGTAGTTCTGTTCAAGAATAACATGTTTTCTTCAATAGATCCTTCTTTATCTAATCCTTTAAGAATGTTGTCAAAGTCAGTTAATGATCCAGCAAACGCGTTGTCAACTTGTCCTCTACCTGATACAGCAGCGAATAAACCTTCAGTACCTTCAATTCCAGTTGGAACATCTCCGTTGCCTGATTTTTTCTCCCCTTCAATAACAGCCATTTCTAAATAGTCTTCAAAACGTAAACGAGTTTCCCCTTCACCTTTTAAGTACCATAAGTATCCAGAGTCTCCTCCTTCAGTAGTTACTTCTACCCATCCAATTTGAGATGCGTCAGATCCACTTACTTCATACTTATCTTTAATGATAATTGGTTTGTTAGAAAACTGAGTGAAAGAAGGCTCTACAGATACAGCAGTAGTATCAGTTCCTTTTTTGTATTCAGATCCATAAACAAATACCTTTACTCCAGTTCCTCCAACTAAGCCTTCTATTTCAGATACGCTTTTAGAGTAACCTTTAATAGCTACAGTAGTTCCATTCGTGATTGCAGATACATAAGCTTTTGCAGATTTACTTCCGTCAGACTTAATAACCAAAATAGTTTGTCCAACAGCTAAAACGTTATTAGCCGGTAAATTAGCTAATGCTCCTGCAGCAGAAAGAGTTAATCCTTCGTAAGAAACATGTAATCTGTTTTGTTCAGACCATACTACTTGGTCAGAAGTCATAGGAATTTCAGCTCCTACCATTTTTAAAAATCCTCCAATAGTACGATTTCCGTATCTTTCAACTTCTGCTTCGTATACTTCTGGAATGTATTGCTGAGCCCAGTTTGCACTGTTTGCGTCAGCACTTGTAAAGTCGATATAGTTTGTTGATAATACCGATTTTTTTGCGAAAGGCGTTAAGCCTGATCCACCTGATAATGCCATAATAAAATGTTTTAATGTTTAATTGTTAAATGTTTTTTTAATTTTTAATTTTGAAGAATCAACACCGCTTATTGCTCGTACTTTAAATCCGCCAACAGTAACTTCAGAAGGCGCCGTCGACCTCGCTTCTAAGCTTGTGTTTTTAGATTTTGCAACTACGTCTTTTACTGCATCAGCCTTGCCTTGCTCATAAAAGTGTTTTGCGATAGTATCTACATTTTCAGCAGCATAAATAGCTTTGTGATAACCTTTCGTATCCGTTACTTCACCTTTGTTATTTAGGAACTTCCCAATAAGGTTATTAATGTTTGATTGGTTTTCTGCAACTTTACTTACATTTTGAATGCCATATCTAAATGTTTTTTCACCTAATTTGAAATCAAAACCTTTGAAATCTTGGTTAAACATTTGTTTAGTACTTTCCTTAAATGCAGAATGCTGTTGCTCAGCTATTTTCTGATTCTCATTGTATCGGTTAAAAAACTCTGAAGCCTCTTTTTGTTCTAGCGACATACCCGGTCTCAACTTGATTTCCGAATAATATTTGTCTTTCAGACCTTCTAAAAACTTTTTTGCTTTTGCAACCTCTTCTTTTTTTGCGAGTTTCTTTTTGCGGATGTCTCGCTCCTCATCTATTTCTTCGTCAAACTCAAAACTGTCTTCCATTAAAAAATCAATTTCAGCAGCGTCTAAATGTGACTTTGTTTGTTTGTAGTATTCTGTTAACAATGTATCTGAATCCACATTACTATAATCAGCGTTCAACCTTACATAGTCTTGTAAAGTCCCACCAGTTTCTTTCATAAAATCAACTAGCTTTTCTACGTTTTCAGGTAAATCAGCTTTAGGAGCAGATTCAAGAACTTGTTCTTTAGTTACTTCTTCTGGAGTTTCACCTATTGTAATTACTTCTTCAACTTCTTCTTGTTTGTTTTCTTCAACCACTTCTTGCAGTCCCACTTCGGGCTTTTCATCTTGAAGCACAGCTTCATCTGTTGTTTGCTCTTGAACGGCATCTGTTTCTGTTTTTTCTGTTTTAGATAAGTCTACTTTAGTAACGTTATCTTCAACTGTTTTAGGACCTTCTCTAAGATCCACTTTAATTGTGTCTGACATGATATAATATTATAAAATTAGTAAATAGTTATCACCTAGGCTCAAATTGCTCTAGGCCAAATCCGCCGAGGTTGTCAAACCCAGCTGATTCAAAATTCTTCGGTAAAGAATCATTTTTTCTTTGATCAATTAACTCGCTTTGTTGAGTTGCTTGTATTTTTGTTCTATCGTCTTTACGATCTTCTTTATATTTTTCTTCTTCTTTTTTTACACCAGATTGAGCCTCTGCTAAACGCATATTGTATTGGAATTCTACCTCCATTAATTGCTTTTTAATCTCAGCCTCTTGTTGTAGCTTTTGAATATCAAATTGAGATTTTGATTGCTCTATTTGTATTTTAGTTTGAGCTAAAGCTTGTTGCTTTTGAACTTCTGCCATAGCTGCTGCTTCTGACGCTTGAGCGTTTGCTTGTGCTTGCGCTTGTATATTAGCTTGCTGAGCTGCTCTATCTGCTTCTTCTTTTTTCTTTCTTCTAAATTTGATAGACTCGTTAGCTAGTTTAATATTTTTTATTTGTCTAATATCGATAGCGTCTTCTAAGTTAATTCCACCAGCTTGTAATGCAACCTGTATGTTTTGTTCTAACTGTTGTTTTTCTTCTTCGTCCGGTTCTAATTCTAAAAAGATTCCAAAGTCGTGAAGGTTTAAATCTACAATTTCTTTTAATATTTCAGCATTGTACACAGAAATACTTGATTCTATTGATTGCCTAGTTAAAGGAAACTCTATTACATCAGCTACTTTTAAAGATATGTTTTCACAAGTTTTAAGAGTTAAATACAAACTAGCTTGTAATATATGTCTTGTAGCTACGTTTGATTGATTAGCAGCCATCTTTTGCAACCCTACTAAAGCGTTTTTATCTGGAGTGCTTCCATCTCTCGCTTCATTTAATCCAGTTACATCTCTAATCATTTGTAAGTAATACTGGTACGTATTAATTAAAGATGCTATTTTACCTTGACCTGAAGACGATGTTAATTGCTGAACCGGTATTTTACCTCTGTTCATATCTCCGTCTTGCGTGAGTGATCTACCTACAACACTACCGGTTTGGAAATACATATTCAAAGCCTCCGCTGGACTATACGACGTTCCATTACCTAAGTCAACTTCTGCTAGACCGTCCATATCTAAGAACACTCCGTCTGGAACTATCTTAGCCATTACTTGTTGTAACTTTAAATGAGTTAATTGAATCATATCCGCAAAACCCGTAATACGCCCTACTAAAGACTCAATTTTACCTTTGTACATTCTAGGTGCACAAATAGAGTAGTTCATAGAAACTTTAGTTGTATCAGCAAATGGTCTTGTCATATTTTCAGCAAGTTCCCATTTAAGCATTTTATTATAACCTAAAACCTTTACGCCTGAATATATAACCTCTATAGTTCTTGATACTTTTTTAAACGTATCATTTTCTGGAGGATTAAACTCATCTGTTTTTTCAATAGCTTTTTCTAAACCTTGATCTGTTTTCTTAATTTTAAAAACTTGGTTTCTGTAAGTCTTATATTCAAAGTATACTAAACCTACTTTATTATCATCGTGACTACTATACCCTGTGGTGTAATCACGTGAACCTGCCATTTTTTCTATTTCTTTCATTTCCTCGTTACCAAGATGAGGAAACTCTTTTTTAAGTTCAGCAAGAGTAACTTCTTTTGACTCACCTACGTAGTAAAGATCTCCAAAGTTAGGATCTTCAGTGTATGAATAAACTAAGTTAGCAGGATCTACATAATCAATAGTTATACCTTCCGCTTTATTAAAATTAGTTTTAGTCGCTGCAATACCTATGGTAGTTAAATCGTAATTTAATCTACGCTTTGTTAAAGTATACTTATTAGTATCTAACACGGTATTTATTACTTCCTCTTGAGCTATTTCTATATTTTGCTTATAGTCAAGCTGCATATATAATGAAAGTTGATTTTCATTTTCAGGTAACATAGAAGGGTCTTCTACATTATAAGTATCCATACCTAATTGAGACATCATGCTTTCGTTGAATTCTCTAGTGTTCATATCTGCAACAATAGCAGACACGTATTCTGTTCTTTGTCTATTAGATTCAGGATCTTGAGCAAATGCTTTTATATCGTAATTTTTTTGTGATATACCGTTAACTACTATATCTACAAACTTAGGTATTACGGGTACAGGTTTCCAATCTAAATTTAAGTAAGACAAATCGCCGTTTATAGACAATTCATCTTTATATTTTTGAATAGATTGCTCACCTCTAGCGTATAATCTAAGTTGATGAAATCTAGCATAGTTCGACGAAAACCTGTTATTTGAAGATCTAGAACCTCCGAACCATTCGTGCTCTATTGCTCTAGCTACTCTTAACCCATACTCTAAACTAGCTTTTTCTTCATCGCTAACAGTTTGTGTAGGAAACGAGCTATTGTAATTAGTTTCTATCATTTATTTTATTATTTTCGAAATAGATCCGTTATTGTCGTATCTTTTAAAAGGTAAAGATATTTTACTTTTTTGCCTAGTAGCTACTGGTGTATACCTGTTTTTATTACAAGCCATAATAGCTAAACCCGAACTTATAGAAGCATCGTGTTTTGTTCTGTTATTTATATTAAACTTTGCCCAGTCTTCTAAGGTTCTTTGCATGTACATATTACCATAACCTTCTCCTAAATAACCAACGTGGGTTTCTATATAAGATTCAATAGCAGCCGCGTGAGCTTGTTTTATATCTTCACTTGAATTTGGTATACCCCCAATTTCTCTTTCTGTTACAGATAGTTTATTCCAAACTTTATCTGGCCTGTTCATGCTATACCCTCTATATCCTCTTCTTTTAAAATGATACAGTAATCTAGGCTTATTGTTTTCTGCTAACAAAGGCATGCCGTAAAATACACAAGCCATAAGCACATCTTCAAAAAACATTTCAGCGGTTTGTGGTCTTGATATATACTCTAAGAAAAAACAATTAGGTGGAGCATCTTCCATGCTAAATTTAGTCAATCCGTGTAAGGCTCCATTAGAACCTCTTTTATCTACTGTACCTGATATATCGTAACTATCGCACCCAAACGCACCCATATGCTCGTTTCCCGGGTATTTAGTACCATTCTTTATTATCACCTGATTTTGAAGATTATTCGGAGGAACCCAAGATATTTTAAATCTACCGTCTTTATTAGGATAAAATACCACTCTAGTATCTTTCATTCCATTTTCCCAAGCAAAGCTACCAGTTGTAACTACTGCTGTATTTTTTAAATCTTCATTATAGTCTACTTGCTCGTATATCTTAGTAAGATTAAATATAGACTCTTTAGCTTCATCTCTGAAAGCGTGTTTCTCTGTTCTTGGAAACTGACGATAATATTCATTCAAACCATCTTGATCGTTCTTTAAACCTTCAACTTCGTTTTCCCAATGTTCTATTACCCCGTAATCTATTAGCTCTCCGTCGACTCCTTTGACTGGTTCTTTGGGAGTGTCGAATACAGGTAATCCAAAAGCATCAATGAATCCTTCGTAGTTCCATTCCATAGGTATGAACAAAGAATATAATCCTGAGCTAGTCTGCCCATTGCGGTTCCTTTTCTTGACATCTGAGGCATTGTATAAATTTTTAAAATTATTACCACCTTTTTCTAAAGCATTTGATGTTGATCCCATCATACACTTACCTATAACTTTTCTACCTAATCTTAAACAGGTTTTTGTAACTCTCCAGTTATTTAATATGTTATCCGGCTTTTCCCATTTACCACTTTCATCATGAACTAATAACTTTAGTTTTTCACCATCATAAGAGTTGTCTCCTGTATTTTTCCAGTCAATTGTAGTGTCTAGCCCTACAATTTCTTCTAACTTGTCTTTAGAACCTAATTTTTTTCTAGTTAACTTACTAGCAGGTACTCTATATGCTAATTCTGTTTTAGGACGATCCATACCGTCTTGTATTGGTTTAAAGAAAAACGGATAGTTAATGGAAATAGGTACTACTTTATCTGTAAACATTTTCTTCGCATCACTACCTGATTTAGAAAGTATACCAAATCTAGCATCACTAGACATAGTTGCTTGGTGAACTGTTTCAGATGATGACATAAAAGAAAAACCAGAACGCCTATTTTTAAGATAACACATTCCATAGCTTCTGCTATCTGCTTTACAAGCTTCCCAAAATATAAAAAATAATCTATTTGATTCTCTAAAGTCAGGATGCCCTACGTCAATCTTAGTCCATTGCAAGTACATATAATGAGTACCTGTAATATATGTTGGTTTACCATTGTTGTAAAACCAAAAACCCTCTTCTCTATATGTAAATTGCTGGTCTATGTAATCAAACCATTTTTCTTTAAAATCAAGAGGATACTCTTCCCAATCAAAAACGCTTTTTATTTTCGTTAATTCTTTCGGATATTCTGAAGCCTCCCAGAATTGTTCTTCTTTCTTAGCAGAACGTTTTTGTACATTTTTTGTTGCTTCTGGTAAAGCGATTCTAAGATTTTGGATATTATATATTTCTCCAATCTTTCCAGTTTTGCTAATAACCACGACGTCATAATCAGCATTGTAACCATATTCCCACTTTTTATAGCGATTCATTCGCTTTATTACTTGAGGCTTAATGTAGTTTTCTTCTACACTATATAAAGTTTGCTTGTACATCTTATTTAGATCTACGTTCTGCAAAACCCTTAAAAGCTTTTTCTTCTTTTTCTTCTTTAGGTTTATCGTTTAACTTATCCTCTTCTTCCTGTATTCTTTGTAATATTTCAAAAGCATCAAATATAGCTAACTTTTTTGTTGCTGCAGCATTTTTTAATCTGTCTGCAGAAATATCATCATCAGAATCAACAATAGCTTCTTTAGCTACTTTAATTAATTCTTCAACGGCTATTTGCCCAGCTAGGATAATATTCTTTTTCGTTTCCTTTATTTTCATACTTAATTACAATATCATTAGATTTCATACAATATAAACGCTTGTTATCAAATACAAACTCAAACTCAGAGTTAGGTGTAAACCCTATTAAGTCTCCTGAGTTTATTTTAAGCGCTTTTAAAGACTCGTTGCTGTATTTTAGTATACCAACAAGTTCTTTTTCTTTTTGACTCTTTAAAACGTCTGTTTCTACTATAGGCGCAACGAAGCAATAATCCATATGAGTACACCATTCTCCGTTTTTATAGTACATATATATTTGATCAGGATTGGCAAAGTACATATTATTTTTAAAAAATGTAGAGCTATTCCTTTCCGTTCCTCTAACGTCGTACCATCTTCTAAATATATTGTGATGCACTATTACTTTATCTCCTGGTTTTATATCTGTTTTTAAAGCAGAAGGTGTTGAAACAACAACAGCCTCTTTGCTAACAGATCTCCAATCTTCTACTTTCGTATTAGTAATAAGATTTTTATCACCTACCTTTACTTGATTATTATATCTATCATTTAAAGGTCTTATAATAAATTGACCTAAGCTATTCATTAATACTCTAAATCGTATTCAACAGATATAGCCATGTTGCAATTAAACTTTTTCCAAGGTAGTACTTCATCATTTTTTTTAATATAAATACTGTAAGAACCATTAGCTTCGTCGTGCAATATAGCTTTTATAATATGACCACCATACACCTGCTGATTAACAGCGTAGTGCATGGCGTCATTTTTATAATCTGAACCGATACTTATCTTTCTAATTATCTTGCTCATTTTCTTTAATTTCTGTGTACTCACCGGTTTGTAAATCAATATTTACATTACCGTAAGTAGCCTCTAAGTCTTTCTTAATGTCTTCAATCTGCGCATTAACTTGAGCAAATGTATGTAGTAGCTCGTGCTTTTTAGCTTCTAACAAACCTAAGTTTGTAATAACACTGTTTGCTTCGTTTTGTTTAGATACGATTGATTCTAACTCTTCTTTTTTAATTTTTGACATAATTTAATTTAATTTAATTGTTATTTGTTTATAATTACCTAAAATTCAAGCAATTTAGGTTTACTTTGTTAAATTGTTTTTCTTTTCGTATGATCTCGCTCCTACTAATCCTAACATTCCGAATAGTACTTGCATTGTAATAGTTGTATCTATATGCGGAAACTCAATTTCCCAGCCGTTTACTGTAAACACAAACCTTAATAAAGGTTCTATAAAAACAGCGTATAATAAACCTAATCCACACACCCAACCTATAAAAGGCCTCCACCCTGCAACAAATACAGTTCTATGTGTAGCTTCCGCTTCGTTTATTTTAGTTTGAACTTCTGCAAGTTTACCTGCTATTTCTAACTTTTTGTTAGGATCAAGTTCTTTACCTTTTATGGCTTCTCGTATATCTTTAGCTAATGAGCCAATACCTTTAGTTCCGCTTCCTAATAATCTACTTAACCAACTCATAGCTTAGCACCTCCATCTTTTAAGAGCAGCGGCTTTTCTAGTCGGCCTACCTTTTTTATCTTTCATAGGTCCTGGCATTCCGCTCATACGTGCGCAAAAAGATTTTCTTCTTTTAGCATCTTTACTGCCAGCTTTAACTTTACCTGTTACAGCAGTTTTTAATTTGCTGCCAGGGTTTTTCTTTCTATAAGCTGCAACACCTTTTTTAGTCATTCCAGCACCTTCTTTTGTTGACAAAAAGTTTCTGTCTTTGCCTTTAGTTGTTTTCTTTATTTGCTTCTTAGCCATATTTATTAATGTTTACAACCGCAAGATTTTTTAGTTTTTACTTTTTTTTTAGTAACAGCTTTTTTACCTGTTTTCTTTGCGTAAGCTTTAGCTGCTGCTTTTCCTTTTGTTGTGTACGCGAATTTCTTTCCCCCTACTTTTGGCATAATATTTATTTTTTACGTTTTAATGATGATGTTCTTTCACCCATACCCACTCTTTTCTTTTCAGCTACTGCTTTTTTCTTTTCAGCAGGTGACATTTCTTTCCAAGTCTTAGGCGTTTTACCGCTTACTCTTTTACTTGGTCTGCACTTTTTGGTTTTTTTGTTTTTAGTAGAACCACATACGTTACCTTTTTCATCTGTCCACTTTTCTTTAAACCAACGTTGAAGACTTGCTCCTTTTTTAGTTTTTCTAACAGCCATTACTTTCGTTTTTTACCTTTAGCTTTTCTGCATTTGGCAATAGCACCACTAGCGTATGCTGATGGAAATACTTTATATGATTTTTTTACTTTGTGGTAACAAGAGTCTTTTTTAGTTTTTGATTTCATATCACTTTGTATTTAGTTTTGCCGTTTTCTTTATAAGCTTTTAAGCACCTGCTTCTATTTGATTCTTCTGAAACATAAGATACATGCACCCAATCAGGATTTTCATCATCTCCAAACTCCCATATTATTTGATCGAAATCTAAATTTTCTTTAATGTAGTTGTACATTTCAGCATTAGTTTTGTGCCCAAAAGTATCGTCTATATCTATAGCTCTTCCTTCACAGTGTTGCGACTTAGAACTTCCACCAATCGCTTTGTTTAAATCAGCGCTTCTAAAAAACGAATTAATTCTTATCGCACCGCCAACCCATTTTCTAAGTGGTTCAAATATATTCTCTGCTATAACTTCCATATTAGATAAATGATAATCGCTAGGAGCGTTGTCAATATCTAATCTTTTAGCTGTTGAGCTACGTATACCTTCTTTATAAGATATATGCTTACTTATTTTTTTTATCCCTAAGAACATTTACGTACCATTTGTGTGTAGTGTAACCTATTGAAGCTAGCAGTAATACTATTTTTAAAGTTGTTTCTATAGCAGATAAACTCATAGCAAAAGCAATGCTGTTAAAAGTGTATATTTTTATATCAGAAAGGTTCATTTTAATTTATATTTTACAAAGAACTTATATCTGAAATAATTCTTTCTTTAATTTCCTGCTTAAACCCGTTGGTAGAAGCTTGTCTTTGATCATTAGTACCAAATACAGCCGCCGCTTTTTCTTGAACAGCTGGAGGAAAAACAGGCGTAGAAGCAGCTGAATTATAAGAATCAGACATAGGTATATTAGGTGTAGGAGACATAGGGTTTGATCCGTTAAAAGGATCCGAGCCACCAGCTCCAACTGTATTTTGGTTATTTTCTAAAACTCGCATACCTAGCTGCCCTAAAGCGGATCCTGCTAAATTAGAACTCTCTTGATTATTGCGTTTTTTTCCTAATCCTATCGACGCTGCCGCTGCTCCACTCATGATTTTTTATTTTTTATTTATAACTTTATTTATAGCACTAGCTAAACTTTCTTGCTTTTGCGTATAACGTCCTCTATTTAGACTAACAGTCCCGCCACCTTTAAACATAACTGTAGAACCTAAACTATTTTTTCTAGGGTATACCGCTATTGCATTAGGGTAAGACTTTTGTATTTCTTTTAAAGAGTAAGGATCGTTGTTATATTTTTTCTTTTTGTTTTTCTTTTTTGGATTTTTTGGGTCTATCATATCTATCTGTTTTTATCTTTATTAACGTTGTTTATTGCAGTTTGTAAAACCTTATCGGTGTACGTTTTGCCTTTCATTATACTGTTTCGTTTTTCGCTAGTTGGAATATCTTCTTCACCTAACATTATTCGATACATGCGGCTTATTAGCTGTTTACACTTAAAGGATACTTTGTATATATGATATTTCTGAGTGGTTCTATTGCGTTTTCTCCACACAACAATCCAACCTTCTTTTAGTAACCTATTCCATCGTCTATTATCCCAGCTATAAGCGTATGTACCTATTTCAAAATCGTGTTTAGTAAAATAATCCATGCAATCAAAATAAATAAGTAGTTCAAGATCTGCATCGTTTAAACCATTATTTCTACATGCCCATTTACGTATTACACGGTAATGTTTTAATAAATTTAATTCTTTTATGTCTTTAGCGTTAACTCGCATTACAATACAACAACTACGTCTTGGTTTTTTATAACGTGTAGCTTTTCGTTTTCTATTTCTATCCCATGCCCAGCATTCCGGTCGAAATAGATTGTATCGTTTTTATCAACACCTACAACTTCTTCACCGATCGATACAATAGTAGCTTTGCGGTATCTTATATCCTCTCTACTTTTTTCATTAAGAATCAAACCACCTTTTGTTTTAGTGGTTGACTCTTTAATGATTTTTATTATTAAGTTTCTACCTATTGCTTTCATCTTCTACTCTTAAGTTATTGATTACACAATCGGTTGATAATATTGTAGTAGCAACTGATGCTGCGTTTTTTAAAGCACTTTTAGTAACTAATAAAGGATCTATAATACCTTTTTTAATCATACTTACATTTTTACCAGTTACAACATCTATTCCTTTACCTTTGCCTTGCGGATATACTTCATCCAAACCAGCGTTCTTTAATATAGTTAAGTAAGGAGCTTTTATAGCTTCTAGTAATACTTTTTCATTTTCGTTAGACGCTTTTACTAATGTAGCTGCATTTAACAAAGCAATTCCCCCGCCCGGCACAATACCTTCTTTTATAGCTGCTTTTGTAGCACACATTGCATCTTCTACTCTATCTTGCTTTTCTTTAAGCTCAACTTCAGAACTTGCACCTACTTTTATAACTGCTACCTTACAAGAAAGTAAA
>Ga0224503_10000419_pt1 | contig 12775 bp, 13 predicted proteins | sample SF_Oct11_sed_USG_2_FD_169106 | JGI IMG/M metagenome (GOLD analysis project Ga0224503, IMG submission 169106) | Sediment microbial communities from San Francisco Bay, California, United States - SF_Oct11_sed_USGS_21 | ecosystem: Environmental > Aquatic > Marine > Sediment | place: USA...
CTGCTCGCAATGTAATTAATTTACTGTCTCCGGGCCCAGCTCCAACAAGATACACTTTTCCTGTCATTTTTTATTCCATTCCTCCACTTTTTCTCTCCAATTTAATGCAAGATCATTTACGCCTTGCTCTTGAAGTTCTTCTCCTGCATTTTTACCAATAAATTCAGGATTTTTTTTATCTCCAGTTTTCTTTACCTCTAGTGATTTTTTTCCATCTACAGAAAATGCCGTCACAGTCAGAGTTATTTTAGAATCATTTGATTTAGCATATGCACCTAGTGGAAATCGACATCCAGAATCAACATAGTCTGACAGTGCACGTTCTGCTTCTATCTCTAATCTAGAGTCAATGTCCTCGATTTTTTTTAGCATAGAAATTGTCTGAGAATCATCATTTCGAGCAACAACCGCTATTGCACCTTGACCAGGAGAAGGTAAAAAATCATCAATAGATAAAGGAGAGAATTTTGTATCAACTCCCAATCTAGTTATTCCTGCCTGTGCAAGCACAATTGCATCATAATCTTCTCCCAACGTCTTTCTTATTCGTGTTTCAATATTTCCTCGAATTGGTTTAACTGTAACGTCAGGCCTCTTTCTAGTAATTTGAACAGCCCGACGAAGAGAGCTTGTTCCAATTACGGCAGTAGGTTTGATTGACTCTAACGAAGAATTATCCGAGGAAATAAAAACATCATTAACTACTTCACGTTTTGGAATACATGCCAAGATAAGGTTAGAATCTAGTTGAGAAGGAACATCTTTGAGACTATGTACAGCAAAATCTACATCTTTTTGAGCAACTGCTCTATCAATCTCTTTTTCAAAAATTCCTTTCTGATCGATTGTAAATAATGGTCTAGTATCAGTATCGCCTTTCGTTGTAATGGTTTTAATTTCATATTCAGAATCAAGGTTTACTTTTTTTAATTCAGAGATAACCCAGTTTGTCTGTGCTATAGATAACTGACTTCCTCGTGCACCTACAATATACTTCAATTTTTCACCGATTTTAGAGCCGCATGATATGCATCAAGTGTTTTGTTTAGATCACTTTCAGTATGTGCATCAGATAAGAAAACTACTTCAAATTGAGAAGGTGCAATAAAAATTCCTTTTTTTAACAACGTTCTAAACATTTTTTGGAATTTCTTTGCATTTGCATTCTTAGACGAATTATAATCAGTTACAGGTTTATTTGTAAAAAATATCTGAAACATCGATGCTGTAAAATTTATTTGATGAGGGATTCTCATGTCCGTAGATATATCATCCAAGGCAGTAGTAAACAAAAGATTGTATTTTTCAAGTTTGGAGTATAGTTTGTTTTTAATTTTGGTAATTATTTTAATGGAGCTAATTGCAGCACTGACAGAAATTGGATTTCCTGCAAAAGTAGATGCCTGATAGACTTTACCTACAGGTGAAAGTAAATCCATGATTTCTTTTCTTCCTCCAACTGCAGAGATTGTAAATCCATTACTTAGTGCTTTTGCCATAGTAGTAAGATCAGGTTTTATTCCAAAATATTCTTGAGCGCCACCTGGTGCTACTCGAAAACCAGTGACTACTTCATCAAAGATTAATGGGATGTTATTTTCTTTGGTAATTTTTCTCAAATCATAGAGAAAATTCTTTTCAGGTAAGATCAAACCCATATTTGCCAGTATTGGTTCTACAATAACTCCTGCAACGTCTTTATTTTTTCTAATTGTTTTTTCAAGATCTTCAATGTTGTTATACTCTACAACTAGAGTATTTTTGGAAACTTCATCTAACCCACCATCAGAAACTGAAATTCCATTATGTGCAGAACCGGAACCTGCTTTTACCAAAACAGAATCATGTGCACCATGATAGCATCCTTCAAATTTTATTATTTTTTTCTTTTTTGTAAAACCACGTGCTAATCTAATTGCAGTCATAGTAGCTTCACCACCAGTATTCATCAATCTCACTTTGTCAATTGATGGGAAATTTCCAATGATTAATTTTGAAAGTTCTATTTCAGATTCAGTTGGAGTGCAATATAGCGTACCTTTTGATAATTGATTTGAGACGGATTTGAGGATTTCTTTTCGTTTATGTCCTAAGAGTAAGGCTCCATAGCCATTACAAAAGTCAATGTATCGATTATTGTCAACATCCCAAATGTACGCACCATTGGCTTTTTTTGTAAAGAATGGATATGGCTCAAAATATCTAACAGGACTGTTAACACCTGAAGGAATTACCTTTTTTGCAATATTGAATAATTTTTTAGATTCAGACACTAATCAAGGGTATTTTTGGTCATTATTATTCGTAATTTGCTGCTCTTTGTGCTTGAAATTTCTTTCTGAATAGAAAAGCAGCTATACTGGTTCCAATATAAGGAGCAGTCCAATATAACCAAAGATTCTCAAAATCACCAGAAAATAATACAGGAGATAATGCTCTAGCAGGATTCATAGAGGCTCCAGAAATAAAAGCTAAAAATAAGATATCCAATCCCACTATTCCTCCAATTGCAACACCACTAAATCCTTTCAAACCTTTTGTATACACAACATAAAAAATTACACCCATCAACATTGTAGAAGCTAAAACTTCAACTGGGAAAATTAGTAATATTGAAAAATCATGGTTAGGGGTATTTGCTCCAAGATTTGCTTTTTGACCAATAAATGTCAAAACAAAAAGAGACCCAAGTATTGCTCCAATTATTTCTGCTGCAAAATAATACACAATTTGAATTTTTGAAATATGACCTGTAATATAATAACCAATAGTTACTGCGGGATTAAAATGTGCTAAAGATATTTTTCCAAATGAATACACGCCAATTAGTAATGCAATAAAGGGGGCCAGAGCTGCAAATGGAATTCCTAATTTCCCATCAAAAACTTCAGCATCATAAACAATTGAACCAGTTGCAAAAACTACTAGAATAAAGGTTCCAATCAACTCTACAATAAAAATCTGTAAATTAGAATAGGTCATCCAGTAGAAGCCTCAAGAGATTTAGCAAGGTTCAAAACTTCAGATTTTATTTTATCTCGAATTAGTCTTACTTCTTCTACAGATTTTTCTTTTGGATCAGATACATTCCAATCAAGTACATCTTTTACAAATAATGACGGACAAGATTCTTTATCCATACATCCCATGTTAATTGCCTTAGATGAGTTTTTGATCATAGATTCAGATAGTAATTTTGGAATTTGTTCTGTCATGTCAATTCCAATTTCTTTCATTACCTTAATGACAATTGGATTAAGTTGTGATGACGGTACAGTACCTGCACTTGATACATTGAATTGTTTTGAAGCAAATTTTTTAAAAAAAGCTTCAGCCATTTGACTCCTTCCAGCATTTTCTACGCATACAAATAGGATGTTTTCAGTCATATCTCCACTATCATATAAATATTAGTTTATATAAATTTAGATTGATATGAATGGCGTTAGTCTTTTAAAATGTATTTGCAATGAAACACGTTTTGAAATATTAGATCTTTTACAGAAGAACAAAGAATTATGCGTGAATGATTTTGTTGAAAAACTAGAGAAAGTTCAACCACTAGTTTCCCACCATCTAAAGACATTAAAAAAATGTGGAATTGTCAAATCTAGAGATGAAGGTAAAAAAGCAATGTATACAATATCAAATAATCAATTATCAGAATTAATATCAAATATAACAAAAACTAGTAAGAAAATTCCAGTTTTATGTTCAGATGATAAATGCTGTTAAAATTTTTCAGTTCTTACTACGCCAACATCACTAACATAAAGAACAATGGCAAAATTAGCAAACAAGGTTCTTGAAATTTCCTCTACAATATCTTGTAATTTTTCTTCACGCATAATAACTTCAACTTTAACATTTTTTTCATTTTTAAATCCTTGACCGCGAATTCCACGTGCACCATTTCCATCCACTTCATATGTAGTATATCCAGTAATTGCATGTTTATTTATAATCTCAATAATATTTTTTTGAGCAAGAATCTCACAAGTGATGGTTAGTAATTTTACGTTGTAAAGTTTCATATCCAATCATTTGTTAGGTAATGGAATAAGTCTATCGATCCTTCTCCATTATGCATTATTGTAGAAATGGTAAACATGATTGGAAGTAGAACAATGATATTGTATGGGAATGTGATTCCTAAAGCAGATGTAATATAAAGGCTAGGTTTTGCTTGAGGGATTGCATGACGTAAAACAGCAGGTGCTGCAATAAATGAAGCACTAGCTAACAATAATCCAAACATTACAGACCCACCTAGGCTCAAACCCATGACAGTGGCAACTAATACTCCCACTACCCCATTGAATGTAGGCATGATTACAGCAAAGGCAGTAAGAAAAATTCCAACTTTTTTAATATCATCTAATCTTTGACCAGCAATAATTCCCATCTCAATCATAAAAATTACGATAGCACCAGTAAACATTTCATCAAACACTATTTTGATTGAACTAAATCCTTCTTCCCCTATGATATAACCAATAATGATACTACCCAAAAGAATTACAATTGCTTTACCAGTTACTGATTCATGTAAAACTTGAGAAAGTTTTGTTTTTGTTTCTTGAATTCCCATATCAAGATCTGGAGCATTATCTTTAGAAACAGACTTTTTTTTCTGACGAATTTGTTTTGAAACTGCCATGTTTGTCAAAAATATTGCCATAATGAAAGCAACAGGTTCAAGAACAGCCAATATTGCTGCAAGATATCCTTCAGATGTTACTCCTTGATTCTTTAAGAATGATAATCCAACTGAAAATGTAACAGCTCCTACTGCACCATATGTTGATGCTAATGCATATGAATCAAAAATATTGAATTTTCCTAATCTTCGCAAAATTTGATAATGATTTAATGTAAATAATAACGATAAACCAATTGCAACCAACATTGGAATTAACATATTTTCAAATCCAGTATTTCTCATCTCAATTCCACCATGAAGACCAATTGCTGCAAGAAGATAGATTGGTAAAAATTCTGAAATGGCTTCAGGAATTTTCAAATCAGATTTTATTCTGGCTGCAATAATCCCAAACAAGAAAAAAAGAATTATCGGAGTAAGTAAATTAGATTGTATTAATTGTAAAATGTCCATTTGATTATTTCAAAAAAAAAAATCTGAAATAAAAACCAAGGTATTATTGAAAATCAGACAAATAGATGAATCAAATATGTAAATCCAATTGCCATTGAAGCACTGCCAGGGATAGTAATAATCCATGAAAATACAATTTGTCTACTAACTTTCCATCTTACTGCACGTTTCCTACGGGCAGCACCAGACCCCATTATAGTTCCAGTAATTGCATGGGTAGTACTAGCAGGAATGCCAAATACTGCAAATATTGCAAGCATCAATCCACCACTAGTTTCTGCTGCAAATCCTTGATATGGTTTAAGTTTTGTAATTTTTACTCCTAGTGTTTTGATAACTTTGTATCCCCCAAAGAAAGTACCCAATCCCATTGCAGTCGCTGCAGCAAAGATTACCCATAGAGGCATCTCAAGTTCAGGAATCAGTCCTGCAGAAAATAGAATTAAGACAATAATACCCATTGTTTTTTGTCCATCATTTGCACCATGAGTTAAAGCAAACCAAGCTGATGAAATAATTTGTAATTTACCAAAAGTTTTGTTTACAGGTCCAGGTCTTTTACTTGCAAATATAGTAATTATTAAAGTAGTTATCAAAAGACCAAAAATGATTCCACCAATTGGAGCAATTACAATTCCTGCAAAAACCTTTGTCAAACCACCATAAACTAATTTTTCAAAACCTAATCCTGCAATACCAGCACCCATGATTCCACCAACTAGAGAATGACTATTTGAGATAGGTAATCCAAAGTATGTACATAGAGTACTCCATCCAATTGCTCCTGCCAATCCACCAATGATCATGTATACAGTAATATCATCAGGGCTGACAATGCCTTTTGCAATAGTAGTTGCTACAGCAACACCAAAAATAAACGGACCAATGAAATTCATTGCTGCAGATAAACCTACAGCATGGATAGGTTTGAGAACACGTGTTCCAATAACAGTTGCAACTGAATTTGCGGAATCATTAAATCCGTTAACAAAATCAAAGATTAATGCAACTATTATTGCACCTATAGCTATCTCGATCATAGAATCATCTTAAGTATATTTTAGAACAATATCTTCAATGACATCAGCTACATCAACACATCTATCAGATGCAGTTTCCATTGTTTCATAGATATCTTTTAGTTTAATGATTTTGATTGCATCATTAGTCTGAAATAGTTCTTTGATGGCTTCTCTATACAGTTCATCCACAACATGCTCAATGTCACTGGTATTTCTACAATGATCTATCATATCTTGTGGGTTTTTGATACGTTGTAGTTTTGAAATCATGTACTCTACTTCTTTTGTAGCTTTAACGAGTTCTTGAGCTATTTTTTCACAATAGGGTGGAGGGGTAGTGATTTGATAACTGTACACTCTAGCAGCAATTCCATCCATGAAATCAATTACATCATCAATCTTTGATGCAATTCTTTGCATATCCTCACGATCTAAAGGAGTGATGAAGGTTTTGTTTAGTTCTGAGAAAATATCACGAGTTAATACATCAGCCTCAGTTTCAAGCCTATGAATTTTTTGATGTTGTTTAGTATCACTCACATCAGAAAATAAGACCACTATAGCTTCGGAGGTCTCAACTGCTTTTTTTGCTAAATTATCAAGAATTGTTAAAAGTTCTTTTTCATTGGATTTTATCCAAGAAAGCCATTGTCCCATAACGTATGAAATATGAATTTAGAATTAACATTGACTAACATAAAGTATTGTGAACTATATAGAAATAGGTAAAATCAGAAATTCTGATCGTATAGATATGAGGGATTTTTAGTAGGTTAATCAAAAAAATAAAAAAAGGATCACTCCATGAAGAATCCAGGAGGCCACCGATCTGTGTTTCTCAGATCATTTGTGTTTAGAGTATTTGCCTTGTCATACGTGTTATACATAGCATCATAAACAGGATTATTTGGATGATATCCTTGACACTCAAAGTCAAAAATGTTCTCTAATGCAAATTTGTCTTTGACATAGCTTTCTTCTTTGTCTGTTTCAGTTGTGACAACATAATCTACTGGTCTGCAGTTAGAATAGTCAAATCCGCGAATCATATTCCCGTCTTTAACAATTTCTATTTCAACATCAACTAAATCTCTCAAAGATGTTGCTCCACTTACATGATGAAGACTTCTATTATCATCTACATAGTTGTAAAGTATTGGATAATCACCCACTATACCTCTTAACTCAAATGTAGGGTATACAGATTTTTTATTAAATGTCTTATCACTTGAAACACTTTCACTGGTAGATATAACACCACTCTGCTTAAACATTGTAAATTCAATTGTTTCAACAGCGTCAGCAAAAGTAAATTTTGCAATGGTCTTTAAACCATTTACAGAATTTTGTATTGGTTCTTCATACATATTGGATACTTTAGATGTTTTCCAGATAGGTGTATCTCCTTGTAGTGCATCATAATACATGTTAATTGGTTGAAAACCAGAACATGCGAAACCCAACTGATTAACTACTGCAAATCCGGACTTTCCAGTATAACCTTCTTCCTTATCGGTATAAGTGATGATTTTTGAATCAGATACACGGCAATCTCTAAAATCAAATCCTCTTAGAACAGTGTCACCATCAGCAAATTCAACTAATGCATCAAAGTCAATATTTGATGCCTTGCTGATTCCAGATACCTTTCTTGAATTTTCAATTGCGTTATGTAACAGATTATATTTATCGACAATTCCCTCTATGACAAATTCTGCAGTAACTATTTCAGTGGATTCTTCATAGCCAGAAACTAATTCAAACACAGGAAACTCAATTTTTTCCATTCCCTGATCAAATGAAAAAGTTACAGAGGTACTTACATCATTAGCAGATTTGAATCCAGATGGACCATAATCAGTAAATGATGTACTGGTAGATTTTCGTTCAACTTCTTTATCATAGTTTACTCCACTACAATTAAAATCAATTTTATCTACAAGAGCAAATCCAAGTTCTTTGAAATAGCTTTCCCAATCATTTGAATCAATTGTCTCTACCCGATAGTTACCAATCATACAGTTAGTATAATCAAGGGTCAGAACAGGTTCACCATTTTTCATAAAATTGGTTTCAACGTCAAAGAATTTGAAAGGATAGTCATATCCATTTCCGGAAACTAGTCGATTATTGTATGCTTCATCCAGAGCTTTGTGAAGTAGTGGTGAATTTGTAACTGTTCCTTCAACAGAAAATGAAGTACCAGAGTTTGCAACAAAGTTTTCATTCATTTCAAAAATAGGAAATTCATGTGTTTCAATTCCATCTCTGAACATAAACGTTAGAGTTGGGATAATATCTCCCACCATATTGTATTGTGTCTGTTCCTCTTCAGCAAATACTTGAGTCGAATTGGCAGATGTGATAAAAAGCATCACACTAAAGATCATCGTTGTTGTCAATAGAATGTTTTTTCTAGTCATTAATGTTCAAAAAAAATTACAGACTATAAACAAATGTAATATAATCTATATTCGAAACACGGGACTATATTATTCTCATATTCTATATAATGATAATCTATTCACAGTTTATCAATATGTTAGTTTTTGAATCGGATGAATCATAACATCTATCATGATTGGAACCGCCATCAACAACATCAAACCCAAGATTGGAATGAATTACATCATCACCATCATTGCCAGAAATGACATCATCACCATTACCACCAAAAATACAATCGTTTCCAGATCCACCTGAAATAAGATCATTTCCTCCCAATCCAAAGATCAAGTCATCACCATCAGTACCCTGGATTATATCATCATCATTAGTTCCCTCAATGAGATTATAACTAGAATGATCATTTCCACAGGTCTTCACAGTAACAGTTTGAGTTGTGGTAGAAACATACCCAACATTATCAAAAGCTACCCAAATAATTGTAGTCACGCCTGGAAAAAATGTCTCAGGTGCATTGTTGATAATATCCTTAATTTCGCTTTCATCAGTTGCAATAGCTTCACCAAGTGACACGCTAGTTGACAAGTCTATCGCCTCTATTTCTAATGAAATAGGAGCAGTGATTTCAGGTTTTGTTGTATCAATGGGTAAATCTGGAATAAACTCATAAGAAATATTAACAAAAACAGGTTTTGTATAAAATTCAGTTTCAAATGATTTAATGGTATGATTTGCAGAATCTACAACCAATAATTCACCATTAATTCCAATTGCAATATCACTAACAATGTCAAATGAATTAGTGTAAGGTCCTATTTGATCAAATACGGTTAATCTCAAATCAGAATCTTGAGATAAATGTAAGATTCGATCATTACCAGAATTAACAATAAACATTTTACCTGTAGGATCAATAGCTATGGCTTCAGGAGAAAATGGATAGTTTGAGGAATGAAATGGGAATGATTTGATGAATTCACCAGTGGGATGAAATTTTTCAATCTTGCTATTTCCTTTATCAGTAACATAGACATTCCCATCAGTATCAATATCAATTCCAACAGCAGTAAGAAATTGACCAGGTCCTATCCCACTTGATCCAAAAGATGATATGAATTCACCATCAGTAGAAAATGTTTGAATTCTTTGATTGCCAGTATCAACTACATATACAATTTCATTGTTAACAGCTAAACCATTAGGGAAAAAGAATTGGCCATCATGAATTCCTTTTGTGCCCCATTCAGAAATAAATTCCCCATTAGTAGAAAATTTTTGAATTCGGTTTAGATCACGATCAGCAACAAAAACAAGATTATCATACACAGCAATTCCAGATGGATAATGGAATTCTCCAGATTGTTTTCCGTTTTTACCCCATTCAGTAATAAATTCTCCAGTGCTAGAAAATTTTTGAACGCGTTTGTTTCCCAAATCACTAACATAGATAACACCATCATCATCTACAGCAATAAATTGTGGATATGAAAAATGTCCAGGTTCTGAAATTCCAAATGATCCCCATTGAGAAATATTTTCATAATCTTTCAATCCAAAAGAGATTTGAACAAAAGAACCAGAGAATAACAGAGCAGAAAAGATCATAATTATAAATAGTTTCAATAGATATTCATAATAAAATTAGAGAAACATGTGCAGAGTTAGTAAATATTACAATTTTTGTCAACTTTATTTCAAAATGGTTTGTTTACTTCACGAGTAAACACATAGCTTGCAAGACCAACCATTACAAGCACAAACACAAAGATAATTCCGAGGCTAAGCAGTATAGGTATTCCTCCTTCGGAGATGCCAGTCATCATCTCTCTTACTAACAAGACAGTATAAGTGACAGGGTTCAGTTTTGCAATTACTCCAAGCCAATCAGGTAATAATTCCAACGGAAATAACGCAGGACTTAACATAAACAATGGCATACCTAGAAAATTTATTACTCCCCAAAAAGTTTCTTGAGATTTTGCAGTAGCTGCAACCATTACAGAAATTCCAGAAAATCCCAATGAAAATAAGATAACAATTGCCATGATTGGTGCAATCATTATAGGATTTGGAAAAGTAACGCCAATTGCCAAAGCAATTCCCAAAATTAAGCTAGCTTGTAAAGCTGCAATCAAAGAAATTGCAGACATTTTTCCCAAAGCAATTGAAGAACGGGAAATTGGAGAAGTAAGAGCTTTATTCATAAAACCATAGCGTCTATCCCACAATGTATTTACACCACCAAAAATACTAGTAAAAATTGCAGTAAGAATAATGACACCTGGAGCCATAAATTCGATATACTCACCTTCAAATCCAACGGATTGGATTAAAGGTTGAGTTCCCGAAAAAGTATTTCCAATTACAATAATCCAAATTGCAGGTTGGATTAACCTAATAAGAACACCACTTCTAGATTTTTTGTATCTCTTTAATTCTCTCCAAAAAATTGTGTATGTATCATAAATCAGAGTGTTCATACACGCAACCTCTTCATTTTTGCATGTTCACGTTTTCGATTAAATCCAGAATCATCATCTTTAATTTCGTGTCCAGTATAGGAAATAAATACATCATCAAGTGTTGGTTGGGTAAGAGAAATAGAAATAATTTTGATATTAAGTTCGGATGAAATCTGAAAAATTTTTGGAATAACTTCAGCGCCATTGGATGCAAAAAGGGTAAGTTTAGTTCCATCTTCATTAATTCGAGTTACAAATTTAATTTTCTTAAGATTTGACAAAAAAGAATCATGGTTTTCATTTGGTTCTGATTCAATGGAGATTACCTCATTCCCCATAGCATTTTTCATATTTTCTGGAGAATCAATCACTTGAATTTTTCCATCATCAATAATTCCTATTCGATCACATAGTTGATCTGCCTCTTCCATATAGTGAGTTGTAAGAAATATGGTCATTTCAAACTCATTATGGATCTTTTTAATATACTCCCAAATCTTTCTACGAGTTTGAATATCCAATCCAACAGTAGGTTCATCAAGAAATAATACCTTTGGTCTGTGTAATAGACCGCCTGCAATGTCTAATCTCTTTCTCATACCACCAGAATATGTAACAACAGGTTGATTTTGTTTATCAGAGAGTTCGATTAATTCCAATACATCATCAATTCTGGTATCAATTTCATTTTTTGGAATATGATTAAGTTTTGCCTGTAATACAAGATTTTCTCTTCCAGTAAGATACTCATCTACAGTTGTTTCTTGTTGAACATATCCAATATTTTGACGAACTTGTTTTGCATTAGTCATCACATCAAATCCATAGATCAATGCTTGTCCAGATGTAGGTTTTAGTAAAGTAGTTAAAATCATCATGGTGGTACTTTTTCCAGCACCGTTGGGTCCCAAGAACCCAAAAATTTCTCCAGTTTTGACTGAAAAAGAAATATCATCAACAGCAGTTACATCTCCAAATGATTTTGTGAGGGATTTGGTTTCTATTGAATACAACACATAGATCGCATTTGTCAATTATAAATTGCTAAGTATTGATTAGAATCCACATAAAAAATTTAAAGAAGGATTTGAGAATTCACATCATGAAAGGATTATGTCAAAAATGTCACTCATCAAATGTTGAAATAACAATACAGGACGGAATACCTGTCTGTACTGTATGTATAAAAAAACACATCAATTAAAAAATTTTAAAAAACAAGTTTGAAAAAAATCAATCAATGTGTTTGAATTCTTCTTTAGTCATTCTTAAAATAACTTTTTCTCCCACTCCCCAAATTTCAGATTTGGATAGTATTTTAGAATGAATTAAACAATCACTTACCTCAATTGACTCTAATTCATTTGTATCAGGATTTCTGTGTAATCGTTTAACTTTACCAATTTTATGACGATCAACATCAATAACTGGAATTCCTGTTCTGACAGGAGGTCTGCTTAGAAGTAGAGTTTTTTCAGAAAACTTGTCTATATAATCTTCTGAAAGAAAATAATCCTTGTTGAATACTTTATGAATAGTTACACCAGAGACTACAAGTGTATCTTGGTTTATGTGGATGTGTTTGACTTTGCCATACTCTATTCCTTCTCTATCTATGACTTTTTTTCCTGTAAAAGAATCAGCAGTAGTCAAGTTTGCAGGCATTCCTTCTAATTTTACTGACATATATCTAGATGAACAGATTTGCTTATCATACCAAATATCAGGAATTTCTATCAATGAGGTTAAATTACTTGACAGAAAAAAAT
>Ga0224503_10000424_pt1 | contig 12714 bp, 10 predicted proteins | sample SF_Oct11_sed_USG_2_FD_169106 | JGI IMG/M metagenome (GOLD analysis project Ga0224503, IMG submission 169106) | Sediment microbial communities from San Francisco Bay, California, United States - SF_Oct11_sed_USGS_21 | ecosystem: Environmental > Aquatic > Marine > Sediment | place: USA...
GTCACAGAAGAAATCACCGACTACGGATTCCGTGAATGGGGGGTTGAAGGAAGGACTGCAAACGAATGTACAGCAGACGAACACGTAGACATCCTGAATCTCTGCAGCAAGTACGTAGACTCCGCAGTGAGCAAGACCTGTAATGTGGGAGCTGATGTACACTGGGATGATTTCAAGGATATCTACATCAAGGCATACCGTGGAGGTGCTTCTGGTTGTACTACTTATCGCTCTGCTGGTTCTCGACAGGGTATTCTAGAGGAGAAACCGAAAGATGAAGAAGAAGGAGCAGCCTGTTATATCGACGAAGTTACCGGAAAAAGGAGTTGTGACTGATGTCGCCTGAATTCTATGCTTATTTAGCTTTTCGTCTAATTATAGGGGATGATGTTTTGGACGAATTTAACGAGTATGCGAAAGCTGATGGTTTCATTAATGAATCTGGTGAATGGGTAGAAAGAGATTGTACAGGGGCACCTATAGAAGATATATCTGACTTAAACTAATAAAGCTCCCGTCGTCTAATGGTAAGGCAGGCGGCTGATGACCGTCTAATAGAGGTTCGATTCCTCTCGGGAGTACCAACCTAGAAAGGGAATAAAATGGATATTAAAGTTAACGAAAAACGCCGTGTAGTAGTTTTTAAAGATGACACTCGTGCTATCTTTCACGATGTAAAATGGTTTAATTTTGATGGTAGCTATCTTCGTATTGGTTGTGAAGAAGGTTATGTTCTTTTGAATAAAGAGCACATTCTTTATATGATTATTGATGGTGAAAAGGTAAGGTAAAAGATGGAATTTGTTATAGACTTAGTGTTGAAAGGATGTAAAAATGGGTGAAATAGTATTAGGTTTATTCGCCGCAGTACTGGTTATTGCTGTAATCTATATTATCTTACTAGGAAAAGGAATGTCTAGATAATGAAAAAGAAAATATACGTTGCAGGACCAATGCAGGGTAAAGAGGAGTTCAACTTCCCTGCTTTCAAGACTGCCACCTACACACTACGACGAGAGGGTTGGGAGGTTTTCTCTCCTCACGAAAGAGACCAAGAAGATTATGGAGAAGATTTCGGTAAAGGGACAAAAGGAACCCACGAAGAAGTTCCGGAGTTTTCTTTACGAGACGCTCTTGCTGCAGATACCGACTGGATTTGCAAGGAAGCTGACGCAATCTACATGCTTCGTGGATGGGAGAAATCCCGAGGAGCTACTGCTGAACACGCGTTATCAATCGCACTAGGACACGAGATCATCTATGCCTAATCCAGAAAATCTTATAGCAGAGCGTCACAAGACTCACGGATCCTTCAAGACTAACGCAGAGGTATCCCAGAGGTTAAAGCAGGTCATCGGAGCTAACTCCGCTTGGGGTAAATATACCGACGTACAAAAGGAAGCACTGGACATGATCTGCCTTAAACTCTCTAGGATCATCTCAGGGAGATCTAACGAGCCTGATCACTGGAGAGATATCGCTGGATACGCTGTGTTAGCTGCACAAGAATTAGAGGAGAGTGATTAGTATGCCTTATATTCCGAATGAAATGGTACAAGAGTTAGACCACGGAAAACAGCCGATCAACGCAGGGGAATTGAACTACAAGATTACCCAGTTGATCGTGAACTATCTACCAGAGATACCCTGCTACCAAGACTACAACGAAGTGGTAGGGGTTCTGGAGTGCGCCAAGATGGAATTATACCGGAGAGTGATTGCACAGTACGAAGAAAGGAAGATCGAGGATCCGGAGAATATCGACCCTTACGAAGATCTGGAGGAGATAATCTTTGGTAGCTGAAGAAAACTAGGCAAAGAAAAACCCCGGAGGAGAAATCTTCCGGGGTATCTTTTTGTGTTCTAGAGGTTCTCTAGTTGTGCTACAGTTTGTTCGAGAGATCTGCTACTCTTCTTTAAACCTTCCCATTCATTCTGAAGTCTTTTTACGAAGGTTGCTTTGTCGATGAACCCTCGTTGAAATTCTCTCAGACCTCTCTTCTCCAAGAGACTTACGAATAGTCTATCCTGCAGGTTTTCGTCGAAGATTTCTTGACCAGATAAACCTTCTTTCTTTTTAAGTTCTTTCAGAGTGGTTCCTACGATCTGGTATTTACCCATAGGGGTAGCTACTCGACCTACCTGACGTTTACTAAATTCAGCGAAGGGACCTCCAATCCTAGAGAATTCTATCAGCTCGTCAACCGTCTTAGTTGTAATATCGATGTTGAACTGATCCTGTGCATTACCGAGGATTGTCTTGTATCCCTCGGGTCCAGCAGTTCCTTCCCCAACAGCGATACTATCTCGAATCTTGGTTAGAGGTTCCGGCAGAGAGCTTGTGTCTTCTGGAGAAGATTCTCCTGTTACTGTCCCGGCTGCCTGTGCTCCTAATGTTTGAGGGAGAGCTATTGCGGGGGTAAGAACACCACCAGAGATACCCGTAGATTCCTCGAAACTTCTTACGAATGAGTCGATGAAAGTGGTAATCGGACCTTCTCTCTTTTGTGCTCCGAAGTCCAACTCTGGGACTGTTTCCTGCATGAGGGTAAGCATATCCTTGGAAGCTTCGCTGGAGTCTTTCCCGAGGGCCACCTGGGCTGCACCCCAACGAGATAAGAAGGAGTTGATACTCTTGATCCGGTTACGGCCACGGAAGTTCTTCAGGATATCAAAGAATCCTTGAGCAGTTCCGCTTTCTCCTCCTACAGTAAAGCTAGAGGAGGGTCCTGTATCCAACTGGAGGGTTTTCGGATTCCACGTAACTGCGATACCCGGAGCTTCCTCGATCGCTTCTTTCAGCACTCGTACATCTGCTTCGTACAGCAGCTTGAACCCTTGATTCATAAAGTCGTTGTACTGCTTCAGAGCCTCGGGGTCATTAGCCCTCTTCAGGTTCTCTGTAATCCGAGGGTTGGTCAGACGAAGGAAGACAGGCTTACGATTGCTGTCCTTGTACTTGTTCAGGCTTGCAAGAAGGGTATCAGTGAACTGAGTTTTGATCTCTTTTGCAACCATATCAGCAGGAGTTTTAGGATCTGCCAAGCGGTTAGCTACCGATTCGATAGTAACTATGTGTGCCAAAGAAGAAGCTCCTGAATCAGCCATCGTCCTGACACCATCAGCAAGAGCATCCTGTTTACCTTCGATGATGTTTGCATTCACCTGAAGCATGGAAGCCATAGCGATATCCGCTAAACTCTTCTGTGCGTCTTGAAAAGCTTTCAAACCCTGAGTATTCAGCAGCATTGTATTAAATGCATCTTGTCCTAGACCTTTGCTAATAGCTTCTGCTGTCGTAATGCCCGGACGGAGCCTCCTCAAGTTCAAGACACCCTGATCCGTACCTGCTTTGATCAGAACATCGTTAGCTTTCAGCAGAGCAAAGTCTCCTTTAGTTACTGCGTCTACAATCCGATCTACTCGTCCTACAAAGTCGTCCTTGATTTGTTTGACTTGAGCGGGGTTAGCTATAATCGAAGCGAGGCTTCTCCCTCCAACATCCATTGCAAGGACAGCATCCACCTGTTGTCCCGCCTGTAATTTGAGCGCTGCTGCATCTGCTGTGAAGGCAGTCATTTCTTCAGGGCTTAGTCCGTCTTTGGCAGAAGCAACCAGATCGTCTAGTTTCTTATTGAAGGCCCCTACTGGAGATTCAGGATTTACTCTACCTTCTTCTGTTTTCTGTAGATAGCTTTGATTCCATATACCGTCGAGCATATTAATAGCTTCAGACGCAGCATTCTCTGAAGTCAGCTTCTTTGTCTTTTCCAGAAGGGCAAGATTGGCAACCTGTTCAGCTCTTTTTGCATCTCGTACACCCTTCTCGTTGATCTTGAACTGGAGCATCTCATCAGACATATTAATCGCACCGGGGATATCCTTCGCTTGATTAAGCAACTTATCCCTGCGAGTCTGGGTTTTACGAAATTCCGCCCGGAGTGCCTTCTCCTCTGCTAGTCTGATCTTTCGAAGCTGGTTAGCAGTAGAAGATCCAGTAGCTCTGCTGAAAGCTGCATCAATCTCTTGGGTGAAGCCGGGGTACTGAGACTTCAATCTACGAAGAAGAGGGTCTACATTCTGAACGAACATACTATCTGAGATAGTGCCTTGTTGTTTAGCCCTCTGAACTTTAGCGAACTGCTTCTCGGCTTGCTTGATATCTCCTGGAATACCTTCCTTCTCTTCTCTCGTCTGAGTTTCGAAGAGTCCCGGAGAACCAGAAGCAGCGGCGTCAACTCCCTCGGAGATCTGACTGTTGATGTCGCTCTGTATCTGAGCTTCTTTTGTTTTAACCGTTGCAACAGCAGCATCCCCGAGACCAGCAAAGAGAGTCTCGAAGGCTCTATTCCCCCGGGTTAACCGAGAGTCGTCTACTGATACCGGGGGGGTTACCGGCTGGAAATCTGGTGTAAAACTTGCCATTACTTTTCTTTTCTATCTTAATTTTCAGGGAAGACTTCAGGATCAAGGTCGTCCTCTTGGATTCTTTTGAGTCTAGCTTTTGTCAGAGCATCAACTCCAACCTCTTCTTTGAGGATTCTAGTATAGACTCGGTAGCGTTCGTGAGGTTGAAACCACGACTCCATCTTGAACCAAGCTTCATCCAAGAGTTTATTCCTCTCTTCTTTAGAGGAGGCTTGCCAAGATAATCTCACCAGTTTAGCGATTTCTTTACTAGCTGCCCTCTTGTGCTTTTGCTTGATCTTGTCTACTGCGTACAGTTCGAATTGCTCGTTAGCTCTATCCGGTTTGATACCGAACATCAGCATGATACTCTCGGGGGTAGAGAGATTCTCTGCGAGTATTCTGCCGTCTGTTTGAGAACGAAGCTCCATATGTTTCAGAGCCATCAAACCATTAAGCACATTATTCGTAGTGGAGATATTCCTACTGAGACCTTTTAAAACTCTGATAGCATCCGGAACAGGCCTGTCGTCTACAACAGACATCGTAGCTGCCCACAGAGGATCTGCAGCAGATTTCAGAAGATTGCCTATCTCTTTACCACCGGGACCAAAGATGTCTGTCAGGTCAACCTCACCTCCGATAACCTCTTCCAACAGAGGAAGCCCGCCGGGACCCGACTGGGAACCGATCGAGGTACGACTACCTGTAGCAGCTTCTACCAGAAGCCCTAGAGTTCCCTGCGTAGCGAACTTAACAGCAGCGTTGTCAGCAGGGAGGTTGTAGGACCTGAGCAGTTCTTTGAAGTCTGTCTCTAGATTTAGCGTAGACTCGGCACCAGCAAGATTAGCTCCTGCAGCACCGACTATGTACGGGATACCAACAGCACCGGCTACACCGGGACCTACGCCGTACAAAGCCATGTGGACTGCTGCAAGACGGGTCTTCTGAGCTGTGGTAAACCTCTTGCCTGCGTAGGCTTCCATCAACCTGATATGGAAACTGGAGAACTGGGTTACAGTACTGGCGAAACCTTCTTGCCAGTTAGCGTTACCCTGCCTCGTCATATTCAACGCGTAGTCGTCAGCCCTGACCAGAACATCCCCCTGAGCCTGCTTATCAAAAGCTTTGCCGGGATTTTCTTTGAGCCACTGTTTGTAGGAAGCCCAGTAGGCCATCTGACGAGTCCACCGCTCCCCCCAGTTAAACGGGGTACGTCCACTCTGCAAGAGTTTACTTCCAGCTCGGCTAACTACCGTCTGAGTGAAAGCATCGTCGAGGTTGCCTACCTCCCTACCAATAACCCTCCAACCAGTTTTCTCTAGGAAGTCGAAGCCTTGCTTGAACTCTCCCGGTTTGAAATCCAGTCCCGGAGTAGTCTTCGAGAGTTTGACAATCATGTCGTCAGCGTGTTTGACGTGAGCAGGGTTCAGATTACTAGCGAAGAGAGTATTACCAATCTTGGTAGCCGCACCGGCATTAAAACTCTGTTTTGGGTTAACCGCAGCAACAACAGCGATACCCTGCGCCTGAAGCCAAGCTTGGTAGGGGTTCCAGAAGCCAAGATTCAAGTGGTAGGCTGAGGCTCTAAATAAAGAAAAGGGATCGTTGGTTACCGGGATCTGCCAAGAAGGGATAATAGCGTTTAGAGCACTCCCCCTAGTATTGAAATCTAGTTTGGCAATCTGCTGGTTAACCCCGTCGATCGCTCTGCTGGTGAGTGTCTGCCTTCTTCCTAAGAACCTCTGGATATGTCTGTGATTAGCTCTGGCGAGGGAGTTCAGTGCGAAGTTGTCTCCAGTTTCAATAAAGTCCGGCTTCTGGAAAACCTTCATCGGATTCTGGAGAATCTCTTGTTTTGTATTCTTCAGTGCAGGGCCATATTCAGTAAGCCAGCCTCGGACAGCAGATATCTCAGCATCTCCGAAAGCGAACTCTCTGGCAACTTGACTAAAACCCTCGTCGATAGCACGAGCTGCGTTGATCACTTCTGCTCCACGAGGAGTCAAATCTGGTTTTCTCTCCGAACCATTATAGGTAAACTTGTCCAGACGCATATCTCTCTGACCGAGAAACTTCTTATTGAGTTCGTCGGACAAAGAAGAAGTTCTACGGGGATCAAAGACACCCCTGCCAAGAGAATCTAGAGATACACCGTTGATGTTTACCTCGTCTACAATCCTAGTTCCCGCCTCAGCAAAAGCGAAAGGAGTTTCGGTAGAGAAGGTTCCGTTCTTAAACTTAGTACGAAGTTCATCAGGGGAATAAGGCAGGTGTTCGTCCACAATCTTTTTGAAAGAGGTGAAGTCTTTGTCGTTGTAAGCCTTCTGAGCAGCGTTTAACCACTTGCTGAAGAACTCCCCCTCTTGAGTGGAGCGAACGTTAGCTATAGTGTAGTCTTCGTCTAAGATCTTTCTGCCATCAGATTCGGTATGAGTCCGAACTTGCTTGACGTACTCGTTGTGCTTATACTTCTGGTGACCGCCGGGATTCTCGACAACCTGCTTGAAGTTGATACTCCGAGTTTCCATAGGTTGCTTAGTCAAGATAAACTCTACAGCGTCGTCGTTTCCTGTAAGACTCCGGGCTACTCTGGTTCCGTCTTCTTTCCTAGCGGTAGGAGAGACTAGTTGCTGGATGTGGTATTCTCCGTTATCCAGAGCTTCTTTCAAAGGACCATCAGTCAGAGCTTCTCTGGTGTGGACAACCCCCTTGCCTGTGGCTGTGTTGTACTCGACAACCTTGTAAGAATCCTCCCGCTTAGGAAGACGGGTTACTGGACGGGCATCGAACCACTCGTCTGATTTACCCGGCATCTTTACTTCTTGAATACCTTGAGAGATCATCTCCCTAGAAAGTTTAAAATTACGGAGAACTAGATCTGTGTTGCTTAAGGTGACAATCTTGTAGTAAGCCTCTGCTTCTGCGTCACTAGGAGCACGGTTGAAGTGTTTAGCATATTCATCGTAGAGCTCATTCAACGTGAAGAACTTTCCCTGTCGTCCGTCAGCATCAACCCGGGAAGCCCCGTAGTCGAAGATTTCCGAAACCCTCTTCCACTCCTTCCGAGAAATACCCGTAGCTTGAAATTCTAGAGCTAGGTTCTCGATCGCCCTTTCAGACATGTGGGAGACAGCAGCGAAATTTTTCCTGTTCTGTTTACTGGCGAAGTTGGCAGCACCGAAGAACATCCCAGCGGCTACTTTCTTGATACTGCCGGGAGTCTGGTTCAGTGTGTCAATCTTCAGAGCATCCCAAGCATCTTCCAGTCTCTCTGGTACATCCTTGGTTACAATAATATGGGAGCGTTCACCGACAGTCTCGATGGTGTAGTTACTAGGATCTAGATGGTAAATCCTCTTAGCTGTATTGTCGGCAGATTGAGGAGTTGCGAAAGCATCCCCCGTCACCTTACCAATCTTGATGTTCATTAGTCTTGTACCGGTAGCAGCAGAGAAATCTGGAGTGATATCTTTCACAGCATTGTCCGGCATATCGTACAGCTTCTTCATCTCAGTCTTAGCAGCTTGGAAGAGAGCGTCACTCACAATAGGAGTGCTGCGGGAAGCTCTGTTTCCCCCTAGAGTAGCATCCAATCCTGCGTTCTGCATTCTCTGGATGATCGGGATAAGTCGGTTAGCCTGCGCTGCCTGATCCACAGAAGGGGCGCGGTTAAAAGGAACAGGGGAAGCATACGCCGGAATACTATCCAGCATATCTTTTACCCTGCCGAGCTTGTCGTCTCCTCCAGCGATCTCCACCAGCCTATCCAGCCGAGTTTCAACTTTGATCTTAGCTGCAGCATCCTCGTTACCGGCTACAGTCAGGATATCTTCTATCTTAGAATCTGGATCAGCAATAGTGCTGGCTATGTCGTCGGCTACCTTAGCTGGTGTTTTCTTCGCTCCTACGTTGGCTGCCGTCTTACCTACGATTATTCGCCTACCAGCTTTTACGGCTAGTTTGCCTGCCAGCCTGATCGGCACTACATCAACTACATCCAAGACAGCCCCAGCATTGTCGAAGTTCTGGTTCACCCCGTCAGCAGCAGCAATACTAGACAAGAAGTCTCCAGCCATAGCTAGGTTACCTTCAGCCAGTTCACTGTAGGCTCCTTTTACCGCCTCGGCAAATTCCTTCGGAGGGAGAGTGAGCAGGAAGAGCCTCTGGTCAGCCTTGGAGTTTCCCAAGAGGAAGCGAGTAGGGTAAGGGCTATTATCTATATCGTTGATACGCCACCGAGCTAATCCCGGAACGAGCTGTTCTAGGAAGTCTGTGGTAGCTGAGTCAAAACCGAACCCCTGCTGGTCGCTAACTTTCGCTTGGTGCTCCTCAGAGAGTCTCTGGAGAGTGAGAGTACGCTTTGCTTGGTTCCCTACGATATCCAGCGAGGAGACAACATCCTTTTCGTCAACATCCAGAGGTTCCGCGAAATCACCTGCAGGACCATCAGGATTCTGTGTAAAGACGAAAGAAGCGAGGGTATTCGCAAGCTTATCTTTGAAAGCATCCTCAGGCGTCTTCTCAGGGGGTCTCTGGGCAAGGGACTGTACATCCTGAGGGGTTACCCCTGGAAAGTTAACAGCAGCCTCTACGACCTCTTTCTGAGCGATTCCTGTGGATACGACGTTTTCCTGCTTTATACGATTCTGCAGACTTTCTTCTTCCCGACGTTCAACCTTCCCTTTGATGTCTTCTTCTGCTTCATCAGGGAGAAGGAATTTATACTGCCCTGTCCGATTTGCTACAGCAGCAGGAGACAAAGACGGTCTATCACTCTCCGGAAGTTCAAAGAGGTCTACCTCTCCGTCTTCTTGGGGAATCAAAGACAATTCATCTCCGGCTCCAGAGGGATCCAGATTCAGATCGACGGTTGCGTCTAGTGTATCTACCAAAATTTTCTACTCTTATTAAGCAAAGAGGGAGGGACCTACTTTTTCGAAAGTCCCGAGGTTGTTAGTCAGAGAGCTGCCAAAAGACTGGAGTCCAGAGCCTAACGAAGTAAGAGTATTCCCTCGCCGCTGTTGAGCGTTACCTTCGAAGACCCGGTTACCCAAGATCTCGTTCTGCGTAGTCGCTTGGACACCTCTACCAGCCTGAGCAACAGCACTTCCCTGAGCACCAATAGCTGCACTAGAGAACTGAGCACCTTGGTTTGTAGCGTTCGAAAGAGATTCAGCTCTGGCAACAACACCACGGCGGACTATTTCTCTCCGTGCCCGCTGGGCTTCTAGTCTAGCCTGCTGCCGACGAGCGTTCTCTGCTTTCTTAGCTCCCTTCGCAGCGATAACCTGACCGGCTACACCAGCCCCAGTTCCTGCGATAGTGGTAAGGAGTCCGATTGCTCCGATTGCACCGATAGCCACTTTTTATAATCCTTTTTGTAAGGTTGTCTCTACGGCAGTAAAGCCGAGGCGTTTCTCTAGTATTCTAGTCAGTCTGGGGTTGACACTTCCGAATTGAACTGTGGTACACCCGATACGTCTAGCCCAGAATACGTAAGCTTTGATCAACTCGTACCAGTCCTCCGAGTCAGCTCTGACATAGTAGGCCACCTCGTAGGCTGCCAGATCTTTAGAGAAGAGTGGATTAACTGCCGTTCCAAGGAGGAAGCCTTCTAGTTCATTCCAAGGATTCTCTGAAACAAGGAGAATACTTTCGTTGTTGTCTTTCGCCACCGCCTCTACAAAAGTGTCCTCGGTAGCCTGCTTATCGTACTTCTGGTTTGTATAGGGCGAAGATTTCCAGAACTCGTAGCTTAACTTAAGCAGCAAGTCTATGTCATCGTAGGTTGCAAACCTTATCAAGGGAGGCTCTCCGCTGTTTCGAATATGCTCCAACCGATGATGTTAAAAGGTTTCCCGGCTTCAGAGGTGAAGTACATCTGCAGAGCAGGACCATTCCCTCGAACTTTCAATCTTCGTCTCTGGACTGCTCGACCTGTTCTCTCGGTGTAGACCTGCTGCGGTGTAGAGTACTCTGCAGAGATTTCCGAGTTAGCCCAGTCAAATCTTCCGTGCATCCTGCAACTGCTGTCTGTTTCTTTTTCCGAGAAGATGCTGACGTAGTTACTCTGAAAATCTCTCATTCCGTCTGCGTGAACCTTAGCTCCAGTCAAGAAATAGCTGGTGTAGTCAACCCCAGTTTCGTTTACGTTAATCCAGTCGGTATAATCTCTAGTCGTTCCAGTAGGAACTACCTCTTCTCCGAAAGTGTACCCTGTTTCAGATACTGCACACGATGTTTGATACCTGAAGAAAGTTGCTGAATTTTCCCCATACCAATCAGTTCCCCCTATATCATCCCACAGGTGACCTGAATTAACAATACCTGTAGCAACTTTACCGATAGAGCAAGCAGGAGAACCGTCGTCTACGTTAAAAACTTCTACTATCAGAGACGTTCCTACATTCATCCCTATGGTTGTTTCTGCCCTAGTCCCTAACCAAATCGGAAAGATATTCAAGGAAGTAGTAAAAGAATCCGATCTATCCCAAATAGAAGTAAATAATCCGTCGTCGTAGGAGTACTTGATCATTCCAGTTGCAACATCATCTCTTACGAGAATATTACCTTCTTCTGGAAGATAAAATCCTGAGAAGATTGCAGGAGGGGTCCACACGAGAGCTGTACTAAGCGTCCCTACGCTGGTCACGGTTGTTTCGTTAACAGTACCGAGCAGAGTATCCAGCCAGATTAACTTACTCTGGCCAGTCTCTTCTTTAACTCCGAGGATTATCCCTTCTGTTACACCATCTGCAAAAGCCGCAGTATCTCCGAGATCTGTCCAAGAGGTTCCATCAAATTTGTGGAAACTATATTTCCACTGAGATCCCCCTGCAAATTGCAGAGATGCCATGTGAGTAACACCGTCTACTGCAAATATTACCCACTGATAAGGGTCTTGAAATATTGCTGTGCTGGCGTTAGTACTAATGTTATTTCCTGTAACAGGGTCCACAACCACCACAGTTGTTCCGGATCCGTAAACCCCTCCCGCGACAGTAGCATAAATATAGAAATACCCGTCGTTAGGATTATAATAGTTGGGGCCATTCATAACCCCGGTAACATCTGCATCCCAAGTAAGAGGAATAGTAGTTACAAGAGAGTTGTCAGTCATAGTATAGACATTTACTACGTCTGCTGTAGGTGCTCCGTTGTTTACTATTTTATAGAAGAGGCGGTTTTCGAAGTCGTACATTGCATGGCCTAGCCCCGCACTAATAGTATAAGAGCCTGCAGCAACCTCGGGGCCGAACTTCAAAGATGATCCAGCTCCTCCCGCAGCACACGAAAGATACTTAAACCTCCCATCTTCTACATTACTAGACACCCCCGGAAAATTCACAACAATATTGTCAAAAGAAGCATCTACTACTTCTAAACCTACGCCAGAAACTACCTGCGTTTCGGGATCTGCAAAAGAGGTTCCCTCTGAGACGAAGATACCTGCGAGACAAAATAAAGAAGTATCGGTACTCCACGGCATGAAAGCTCCCGAAACTGTATTAAGAACCAGAAGGCGATCATATTTAAAGTTGTCTGCAAACTCCGAAGCTGCCGAGCTGCGGTAGAGCCACTGTATTTCTTTCGAGAGTGGGTCGTAAGCACCTTTAGCATAAAATCTGCTATCATGTAGAATGTCTTGGTAGAATGACTTGATTGTTTTATCAGTTAGAGAGTTAACCTGCAACTGGTTCCCCGCCTCGTTAGGCTGGATTCCGTAGATACCTTCTACGTTCCACCACACCGGCAAGCCATCTACATCAAGAAAACTGTAAGGGGAATCACATTCGACAGAGGAGAGTTTTCTGACACTGAAGTCTGTACTTTTGAAGCCTGTTCCGTCCCCGCCAGAGATAGTCCAGATACCCTCCGAAGAGAAGATAACCAGAGAGTCCTGCACCACACTCATGTTAACCACGGTGCCCATATCAAGGATACTTACCCTACCACCGTCGGAATCCAAAAGATCGGATATCTGTTCTGAGGTAGGATCATTCCGCTGGTAGCACTTACCAAACTGGGTAGCCCCCTCGATGATCTGGGAGTAGTAAACCTTCTGGGTAAACTTGTCAGCCTCCACACCGGAGTACCAAACTCTGCCTGCATAAAACGCTACGTGGCTAGGTCGAATATCAGTCAGCTCTCCGGGAATTCCTGAGAGACTAACCTTATCTTCTCTGTCTAGATCGAATGCTGGATAGATCCAGTGACCTTTTGGAGCAGGAGAGTTTCCTAGATGAATTCTATCAGGGAGAAATGTAGGGGAGTACTGATCGTTCTCATTCTTGTAGAGCCACC